>Ga0080004_1100980_pt1 | contig 12119 bp, 18 predicted proteins | sample WasSprMetagenome_FD_69207 | JGI IMG/M metagenome (GOLD analysis project Ga0080004, IMG submission 69207) | Sulfidic aquatic microbial communities from Washburn Spring, Yellowstone National Park, USA - WS (SPADES assembly) (version 2) | ecosystem: Environmental > Aquatic > Thermal springs > Hot... | reverse complement strand
TGGGCCGCATGCGATCTCTGGAAGCTGGCATGGCGGTACGGGTATGTACTTGGTGGTCAGTCTCCAGCCGCCGCCCCCCGCGGCGAATGTGGTGAAGAGGACGCAGACCTCCTCCCCCTCTGTGGCTCTCCACAGCTCTTGCGGTAGCCTAAGCTCTCCAGATATCTGACCTCCATACGGCGTGATGAACCTAAGCAACTCAGCCCCGTCTACGGCAACTGCCACAAGCCTATCCCACCGGTCGCCTGTGGAAACCGCCTCGAAGTCTATGGCAGACGCAGGCCCGTCGCATGGGTTGCTGAAACAAGTCTTATTCCATCCCGTGTCGTAGAACTCCCTACTCCACCGACACATGCAACATACTAAACACAAATATTTATGAGTTGGAAAAAATTACTTCTTTAGGATCAAAACCAACGCCAAAATCAACACCATAAACAACGCAATAACTAATGCGATAATCAACCAATCCCAACCAGGCATCGGGGTGGGTATCGGCGGTGGAGGTGGCTGAGTAGGAGGTGGCTGAGTAGGAGGTGGCTGAGTAGGAGGTGGCTGAGTAGGAGGTGGCTGAGTGGGTGTCGGGGTGGGTTGTGCCGTGATGTTTACTTGTTTGTAGTCTGTGACGTAGATCGTGTTGCCTGAGATGTAGCCAGCTTCTACCGATATCACATATGTGCCAGGTTGTGGGAAGGAGTAGTCGTGTTCATGCGTCCACGTGGTGCCTACGCTTCTACTGGGTGCCCTGGTGACACATGCGTAGCCCTTCGGCAACGGACCACATGGCGAGTTTATGCTGTCCGCTGGGCCGTAGTCGTACGCGACCCCCACCCCGAAGTCGTACTGCCCGCTTGATGCAGTGATGTAGCCAGTTGCCTTGATGCGTACTGGCTGATTAACATACGGGTTCGTAGTGCTGACGTTGTAGTCGCGCACAATGGCTTTGTCAGACTGGATCTCTAGGTAGCATGGGTTGTTTCGGTCTACCCGGTCGCACCTCTTGACCACCCTGCCCTGGGAGTCGAGAAACTCCACCGAGTAGTAGTTCCCACTGTCTGAGGAGGTGACTGCGGTAAGTACCTTACTCGGGGTAAAGGCGGGACTTGTTACGCACTCCCCAATAAGCACCGGATCATTATAGACCCAGTCGCCAGTCCACGGCTGACAGCCAGAAGAGCCCCACGTCTTGTCTACACACACAATGAGGTAGCGTCGTGGCCACGTGTCGTTGGTGTTGCAAAACTTAACTGTGTACGACATGGTAACATACACGGTCACAGATTTAAATTTTTTAACACCACTCCCTTACCCTCCTGCTCTCTACGTCTAGTCTTCTGCGTATGTTGGCGAGGAAGTCCTCTAGGTCTGTTTCGCCAGTCTCCCTGGCCGCATTTTCCACCGCTCGGACGTTGAAGACAAGCGACCTGGGCCTAAACGGGCCATAGCCCAGTCTCGGCGGGGCGCAGAGGTGGCGTTTCATTTCTCTTATCAGCCTGGGGGCCAGCGTCCTGGCTACTTCATACCTCTCGGCTGGAGTAGCTTGTTCGTACCTCCTCCGGTTCCTTACCCAGTAAGACGCCAGCCTGCGCAACAAGACGCCGAATGTCTCTGGCGGGTAGGAGATCTGCCAGTCGGTCTCCCTCCTCACCTCCTCCCACGTCTCGTTCCGTATGTGTCTCGGTATCATGTCGGTGAAGTCTCCGTCTAGCCATATGTAGTCTAGAAACCAGCCCTTGAGGATGGCCCACACGCCATGGGTCGCCATGTATTCAGAGGCGTACTCCAGCTCCTCTACGTAGTTCAGCATTGCCCATGTACGCCATATACATATCAGCCTGGCCTCCTCCTCCTCGATGCCCTTGCGTCTTAGGTGCGCCCAGACGTAGGCACACCAATCTTCTGCAGCCTGCGCCGCGTCTTTCTTCACGTTGTGATAGATGCCCTCAAGCCACTCCACGTCGTTTATCAACCCCTCTACGTCTCTGCCCTCCCGCTCCCACTTGTCTAGTTTTGTCTCAAACTCCTCGACCAGCTCCTCTGCCTCAGTCTTCGCAGGCATGCCAGCCCGCCCAGTATATGTAGCGTAGGTACTTGTGGAGTCTCGCCATGGGGTCGCCCGAAAACCTCGTCTCGGTGACGCACTCGCGCCAATGCGCGTAGCTACTTACCCGCAACACCGCGAAGTCGAAGTAGTCGGCTTTCCTCGGCATGTGGGCGTACTTCAGATGTCGGTTGTCGTCGTATTTGCGCATCAGCTTAACCGCCTGCGACTTGGTGGGGACTGGTGGCAGGACTATGTGCCACGCCCGCCTGCCCTTCGCCGCGGATACGTACTCCCAGTACACTATGGCCTGCTCCACATACCTCCTGGGAGGGGTCTTACCGCCATCTACATCTATCGCCGGATAGTACAGCAGTCTGCCACCACAGAGCGCCACATGGCTGAGACCGACCACTGGCCTCAGCACTCCGTCGGCTCCCCACTTCCGGTAGATCTTGACGTAGAACTCGCAATCCCACTCCGTGGCTACCCAGTACACTAGCGATGTAACTACGCCACCTCTCAGCTTGACTCTGGTGATGTACTTCTTCACCGGGCGTATCGACAGCACAGTGGAAAGAGCTAGGAGTCTGGCGTCCATCACCTCCGCAAGCCCCTCTATAAGTTTTCTCTCTCTAACAGAAAGCACTAGCAAATACACAGACAGTTATTTAACAGTTGCGCGCGGGAGAAACATTAAATACTCGGCACAACATACACAACGATGCTTGGTTTATACGCGCCGCGACGCGTCTCCGCCTTGTCTACCTGCCCACCTCAACACGGCACTATGTATTTACTACATACTCCTCCGTGTGACGTAGAGACGTAAAGAGTCCCCTTTACATAGGTTTCTGGAGATATCTTTCAGTGAACCATGGATAGGGAGTTTCAGTGTACACTGGAGAGTCTAGCCACGCCAATGGATGGCGCTAAGTCTGTAAAACAAGGGGTACGGCACAATTGGATTGGACAAAAGACAACATCTCTACGTCTATGCCAACTGCGAGGGGAAACAACGGCAGGAATTTTTTGTGCCAGGAATATATTATATATTATATATTATATGTGCTTTCAACTCTCGACTCTTTACATGTGGTGGGGGTGCCCTGGCGTGGTTTTTGATCTGTATTTGATTTATATCTTTGTGTAGCGACGTGTTCTTTACATATGTCGCTACAACGGAAACGTCGTCATATATACATGACAAATCAATTCTATATGTAAGTTTGTGGTTAAAAATGGTCTTCTGCACATTGCGCCATTGGGTTTACATATATTGAGTGTCGCGCCGTCGCTTTTGTTCTTTACATTCATCGTGACCCCATCTACATTTGCCCAGGGAGTCTTGGGTACGTGTCTAACCGTACTGTTTCTTTACGTTGTTTAGCTCGGCGGATCTGTTTTAACTAATTATGAAAAAGTTGTTGATGTGTTCTGTCCGACGTAGGCTCCGTATATGGTGGACTTATATCCAGCTACGGTGAAATAGATTTGTAAAGAGACTATTTAACTATTGTCTTCAGACGTGTGTAGACTTCTTCCAGTTTTTCGCAGGGTATGGCGACGTAGTAGTGGTTTCCCTTCCACAATATTTCGACAGGCAGGCCGAAGTAGTTGATTATCAGTCTGGCTTCTGTTACTGAATAGTACTCCGACGTGCGGGAAATAGATCTCGTGATTGTCTTCGTGTCTCGCAACGTGACAGATTTGGCTATGGTGACCGTCTTGTTCCTATACATGGGGTTTTCGAAAGTCTCTAGCCGAAATGTTATGTATCCCCGTTCTTCAAATGTCTTGAAGTGTCTCGATGGCGACTCCCCGCTCTCTGGGTCGCCACATGGGTTGTTGTGTATCGCGTAGAGCTTGGCGAGTTTGGAATAAAGCTGGGCGGCAAACGCCATGTAGGGCTCATCTAGCGGGTTGTGTTGTGGCTGTGGCGGTGACGGATCGCCAAAGAGCAACGACATGGCTACGTCTATGGCTGAGAGCCATGGCGGCCGTGCCATATATAGGAAGGGGTTGAATGCCAGCCAGGAGAGTTGTGGGTGCGACTCCGTCTCGGCGCCGGGAGACACCCTGTCTCCGTGTATGTACCGTATTCTGTTGGTCACGCTTCTGATGTCGTCGCGTGGGGCGTTTGTCGCCATCACAAGCGCCCCATGTAGTACGTATGCAACCTCGCGCATGGTCTGTGTCTTCAGCCTGGTGATTGTGCCCCGTTCGAAATACGGTATTACTATGCGCCAGTCGAAGTAACGCCCCAGGTCTTCCCCTATGTCGTCCGCCACTACGTGGCTCCTCATCAAGCTGTCTCTCAACGAGGCGGTGGAAGGCGTAGAGATGTACCGCTTTGGCTGAGGCCACGCAGAGTAGATGTACATCAAGGTGTTGGTCTTGCCCGTACGCATTGGTCCGACAACCACCGGGACGTAGCGCTTAGTTGCGTGCATCTGTATATATGGCAGAAGCGCCAAGACGCCTATGTCTGCGCCGTACTTCGCCACCTCCTGCACAGCCTTTTTCAGCTCCTCCTCGCTGTATTCAACCTCTGGCAGTGGTGGCGAGAGGTCTACGTTTGTGTCGGCGAAGTAGACCGTGTCTCCTATTGTCCAGCTCGGCACCAGCCTAACCAGCTTCTCGTCCTTCATCGCTACCGCAAGCGCGGGGTAGCCGCCGTAGTGCACAGGCACTAGACACAGGCTGTCTGCGACGCACTTCGTGTGTCTCAGATACACCTTCTTCTTCCCCGGGTACATCAAGCCCTGGAAAAACTGCGCGTCAAACGTAGATATGCGGGATTTACAGAGCTTCTTCTTCTTCTTCCCGTCGTAGTAGTAGATTAGGATAGAGTTGTTTGCTAGGTCTACCTCGGCCTCGTACTGCATCTTGTTTTGGCCCTCTGCGTCCCAGTCTTCCCACGTCGTGTATATGTTTTTGCCGTCGATCTGGAGCGGTGGGGCGAGCCGGCGGTATGCTTCTATGAACTGCTGTACGCACTGGTTCTTTACTGGCGTCTCCGCAACAATTTTCATTGTTGTTCCAGCATCCGGCGCGTCGGCTTGCGGCGCAGGAAGTATTCATACAGCGCCCTCTCGACGATTTCAGACATGGGCTTCTTCTTCAGCTCGGCGTATTGTCTCAACACACGTCTCATGCGTCTAGACAGGGTGAAGGTGACTATCTCATATTCCCTCTTCTTCATGTAAGGAAGTATCTTGCCTATTTTTAACTATTAGCGCCTACGCCGATGCCCTAAATACGTGTTAATAAAGGAGGAGAGAAACGCAGAAGTGCCCGCCGCAACCACCAGCAACGTGTCTATGGCGGGCAACGGCGGAGACGGGACAGGTGGAGACGGCGAGGGCGACGGCGAGACTGACACATCTACCTCACGTCTGTCTGTGTAGTCGTAGGCAACAGGGTCTATGAACCACCCCGCCACTACGCGGAACTTGTACTGCCCAGGCGCTGGGTACTTCACCCAGCCTTCGTATGTGAATTCAGTCCCTACAGGCACTCCCCTCTCGGTGAATTTGCCACAGGCAACGCAACTGGGGTAGCGACACACAGGCATCTCGCCACAGCTGGTCTCCACAGAGCCTGCGGGTCCCCCAAGGTAGTAGAACATCACGAAAAACGCAGTCCTCTCGTCGTCGTTGTCTGTGACGCGGGCGGTTATCTTCACAGCCGTCTGTCTCCCAACCACAGCAGATGTGGGGAAGTCAAGCGACACTATTCTGGCCTCCTTACCCACGACGGAAAAAGGGGGTGGGATTTATATATGTAGAAGGGTGCCTAGGCCCAACTTGCCCGCCACCACAACTGCGTATGTGCCGGTGTATACAGCGATGTCTTTTGGGTTTCTGTCTTCAAACAGCTGATACACGACGTATAGAGCTGTGAGTATGGCAGAGACGGCTATGCCTGCGGCGCCTTCGGTCACCGCATTTGCAGCCAGCGTAGCCAAGGCGATGTGGGAGAGGTCTGTGTACTGCACATACGTCCTAGCCTTCAGCGTCTTCCGCCGGACGTATTCAAGTAGTGCAAGTACACCTGAGAGAGCCAGGAAAATCAAAAAAAGCATGGATTTAGACGTAACCAACCCGTTTCTTAGACGTCAGCACTATCGGCGGTAGCCACATGACTACGTATTGCTGTTGCGATGTGACTCTGGAGTCCGCAACCACCTCAATTACGAACTCCTTCCCCGGGCCTATCACGATGGGCTCTGGCAGAAGGGCGTACGCAAGTGGGTAGTCCATCGGCGTGGCTGACATCAACATGTTGAGCGTCTTCACTGGCTTCTGTTTCGTCAAGTCTTGGTAGATGTTTATGCGGGCTATGGGGACGCCAGTCCTAAGCGCTGGGTCTGTCTCCACTGCGAATCCAGCTACTGCAAATGCGGCTACGTCGGGTTTCAGCCTGGCCGCCAAGACGTCGGTGGCGCCTGGGTTCACCGCCGCCACCCAGTCGTCGCTTTGGTAGGCGTTGGCCTGCACCACGTCGACGTACTTGCCCCCGGTGCCGAAGTCTGTCTTGGGGTTGGCGGGCACCGCGACGCATTCGTTCTGGGGGTCTACGTTGCGGCACTGACTTACAAGCAACATCACCATGGCTCTGTAGATCGCCGCCTTGACGTCTGGAACCGTGTCTAAGTTGTAGTTCTGGTACATCTTGGGGATGAACTTCTGGAGCTCTGCCATAGACATGTCTGCAGACATATTTTTAACGTTTAAATGCCTTAGCAACCAGCACCCCCACCAACGCAGCTACTACTATTACCACCGCGATTATTAGTATTGTTTTCCAGTCTAGCGACATGGTGAAAAAAGAGCCACTAAAATATAAATTTAACGCGTTGTGTATAGCGCGGCCATGAAAGACGCAATGCCCGCCGAAATCGGCAACACATACGGCGGTATAGACACGCCAGGCGGCAACGGCGGCGGCGCGACCGACTTAGTCAATATCTTGACGCCGAGCTCCCTCTCCACCAGCGTTACGCGGTTAGCCACGCTCTCCACATCGCTACCCGCGAAGTCCAGCCCAACGGGTTCCATTTTGGCGCTGTAGAGCCCGGAGCCGGAGTCCCCAGGCGACAGCATATACGACATGAGGATCTGGTCCGCGAAGTAGAATGTGCCGCAACCCGCATTTACGCCGACCTGCACCCCGATCGCCTTGACCTGGCCTTGCCGGGTGGAGAAGGTGTAGACTCCCCGGCCGAACTTGACCACGGTCTCGCCTGGCTGGGGGTCTCTTGCGGAGCCCTGCGGCTCCCTCTTGGCTCCGCCTTCGTCTAGCACCGCCAGCTCGTAAGGCACCTCCAGCTTGACCCACGCCGAGTCCACAAGCCACTGGCCCCCGTCGTAGTCCTTATACACGGGGTTCTCACCTATCTTGTCCTGCTGTGTGCCTCCGCAGATACTGCCCGGTTGCGTCACGTAGTAGCCTCCTCCGTTGCACATGCTGTAGACCGTGCAGTGGTTGTTCGTGATTATGCCCACGTCGCTACCGCGACTCGCAAAGAAGCCGATGCTACAGCCGCGGATGACCACGCCCCAGTTGCGGTTCCACGAGCCGATGTCTACCCCGGCGATGACTGGCCTGTATCTCTGGGTGCGGAAGCCACATGTATCCATCGTGCCGCCTTTGCAATGCGTCAACGGCAGTATTGTGGGGCGCGGGGTGTTGGGCTGGATAGATACGTCGTTTGGCGACAGCCCCGTCAGCTCAAGCGCATACGCCGGATCCACCCCGGGCAAGACGCCGACGCAGAGCTTGGGCCCGGCGCAGACCCCCACCCAGGCGAATTCGCTGTTTACCACATGCTTCCCCAGCGACCTGGCTGTATCTAGGAAGAACTCATACGCCTTAACCACGCCCTCCTTCACCTCCCACATCCACGTGTATTCATATGGTTTCATGGCATGAATATCTGCTCCTAGTAAAAAAATTTTATGTCGTGCGAAAAACGTATAAATCCAAGCCCCATCTCCTCTATGTCTGAGGAGTACATCGGCACGCTTCGCGTCTACTGTTCATGTGGGATGGGTGCGCCGCCTGTAGTCGACTCGAAAATCATCGGATATAACAAGCAGGCGGCATACGTCAAGGCGGTGATTAGGTACAAGACGTGGTCTGAGTGGTTCTGCGCGCCGTTTCGCATCGACGTAAACATCGAGTACAAGGTGGGAGACGTCGTGTATTGGTTTAAAAACGTCAAGGGCGAGACGTCTGGCACCGAGGTGATACAGCTACCGCCAGACGTGTTGAACAAGACGCATCAGCTGGCTGCGTGGGGAGCTACGTGGTACGCCTGCTGGCCCGTAGAGGCGCAGATAGATCTCTACGCCGTGCCTGTCCAGCCCACGCCTACACCAACACCGACGTCGCCGCCTCCAACGCCTACGCCGACCCAGCCGCCCGGCGGCGGAGGTGAATGGGGCTTCTCGCCATGGCTCTTCGTGTTTATGGCCATGATGATGGCTATGATGATGATCGTCGTGGCTGTGGCTGTCAAGAGGTAAATTTTATTTACTGAGTCGACACTTTTTTCTCATGTCTGAGACTGTTGTAGACACGTTGAGGATCAGCCAGGGCTGTACCATCGGCGGAAGCGTCCAAGAAAGCAAGCGGATATACTACAGCGGGTCCTGCACGCAGGCAAAGGTCAGAGGCAAGGCGACGGTCACGGACTGTCTCATTTCTGGCGCATGTACACGGCTGAGGTACCTAATCGATGGGCAGGAGGTGTTTTCGCGCCAGGTCGAAGTCAACATAGGTGGGTCTCCGGTTACGGTTGACTTCGAGATTACGCTGAAGTGCACCGAGATACAGGGCAAGACCCACACGCTCTACGCCGAGGGCTGTCTCTTCACGTCTATGTGGAACGTAGATGCACAGGCGGAGGTCGTGGCTGTCGCCACCCCATCCCCGACTCCCTCCCCCACCCCTACTTCGACTCCGCCTATCTCCGACCCGTGGATGATAGCCATGGTTATAGCGGTGGTCATAATGGCGGCGGCGCTTGTGGCCGTGGCGCTTATTATGCGTAGATGAGACTCTACTTAAGGGCTGAGGGCAACCCAATCACGGGGCCGAAGGTAGTCCGCCAGCTGGTCCTCGCCCCCTGTCGCGAGACCAAAGCTACCGTTAGATACCAGACGTGGCAGAGTGGACAGCCATGTGGCGTAAACATTGAGTACAAGGTGGGTGGGCAGGTGGTTTGGAGCACAGGCCCGATTCCGTGTGGCAGGTCTGGCGAGGTGGAGGTGTCGGCGCCGTGCAACGGAGTGCATCAGTTGGCGGCGTGGGGCTGTGCAGGCTGTTTCTGGGGCGTGGAGGTCGAAGTCGTGGCCGACGTGCCTTCTCTTACGCCACTTGTAGTCGGCGCCGGGGTGGTTGGTTTCGTGCTGTGGCTGTGGCGTGGAAAGAGACGCTGAAGAGGGCGCTGTGGCTTTTAGTCGCGCCAGTACTTGTGTTGCTCGCATTGATCTACCTCAAGCTGGCTGAGCGCAGAGGTGTCTTGTCTACACTGCTCTTCCCCTTTGGCTTGGTGCTGTTTCTAATCTTCGTCACGTCTAAGACCGACGTTGATAGGGGCCCATAGGTTTTTAAGATGTGTGTTTTTTTCTACACATGGAGGACGTACTTAAGTTGGTGGTTGATGCTGGTGGCTACTGGTATAGGCAACAAGACGGCACAGTAGTGGTTGGGGTGCCTAAAGACAGGCCAGACCTTGCAGAGTGGGTGCATAATCAACTAACTGTGTTGGGTGTGAGACACAAAGTGCAACTAATCGAGCGCATATCTTTCCTTACAAGCTTTTAAATAACGAAAAACGTAACTACGATGACGCAGTCAGAAATTGTCCAGGCGCAACAGCCCCAAGAGGAGCTTACCCAGCCAGCTCCTATCCAATCTCAGGAAATGCTTGAGACGCCCCCTCCGCAACAGGAGGAGGGTGGGGGAGAGTTTGTAGATATGTTTTCCCAGATGTTTGGCGTACCTAAGGACGTGGTGGTTAAGGCGCTTAACAAGGAGGAGTCTCTGCAGAGGGCGCAGGCCCTTCTGCAACTTATGCAACAGCTGTCGCAACTGCCGAAGGAGATGCGTAAGGCGCTTGCGCCGCTTGTAGCTGGCATGGTGTCTGGAGACGACGACGCCGAGCTGAAGAGGTTGACGAAGTGGATGGCGGTGATGCGGGCGTTGAACGACCCCACGTCTAAGCTGTTTATTGAGCTGTTGCTTGAGGAGCGGAAACGCACATACGAGTTGCAACAACAGTTGTTGCAACTCGTGCTTGAGAAAAACGCGAAAAACGGCACACAGAAGGAGGAGGTGCAACGACTCATGCAACAAGTGGCTAAGGACCCGCTTGATGACTTGGCTGAGCGGCTGGAGAAGCTACAGAAGGCCGCACAGATACTCGGCTTCCAGCGGTCCGCGGCGGAGGAGAGACCTAAAAACATATTCGACGCGGTTGAGGAGATAACGAAACTCGCGGATACTCTGCGCAAATTCGGTTTCGACGTAAAGCCTGCCGTAGCTGAGCAGGAGATTGAGCGGATTAAGAAGGAGTGGTACATGAGGGGTGTGCAAGATGGCGTCAAACGTACTGAGCAGTTTGCTGAACTTGCAAAGACTGCGTTGGAGAAGCTCGGCCCGTCTCTAAACAAGCTGTTGGACGCCCTGGCAGACGTCTTAAAGACGAAACAGTTGCAGACCGTTTAAAAACCCACATTTTTTCTTCTTTATGCTTAACATAGAATCCGTAAAAGATGTAGACATCGGCGACGGCGTGCGTCTCGGCACATGTATGGAATACATTACTGAGCTGTACAGAAAGGTGGGTGACGGCGGCGAGGTTCCTCTTGACTTCGACTGCGACCCGGATGATGCCTTTAAGAAAATTGTACATATTCTCGGCGATGAGGAAAAGGCGAAATATATATTGAAGTGCGGAGTTGCGCTGGGCCAGTATATTGACTACGTCAACAACCCCTTCTACCGCGCCATGGCTGAGTTGGCAATGAAATCGCTCGGCGTCAATGTCGACTTGGAAACCGGTCTCAAGCTGTTTAACTCACCCTGCGTCAAGAAACTTCTCAAGTTTTTGTAATTTTTTCAAAAAAGAAGGGGGTTTAATAAGAAGACTGGACGTAGGCGCTGGAGGCCTTGGGTATGAGTTTCACCGACGGTAGCAACTGCACCTTTATCGCGACGTTTACTGGGGCGGTGGCGCTGGCGCCTGCGGTCTTCTGCGTGATGTAGTTCTCGCTGAAGATCAGCTCCACCACGACCTCCTCGGAGGGCCGCACGATCAGCTTAGCGCCGAACGGGACGTAGTAGTAGGGGCAGGAGTCGCACGTAGTTGCGCGGGCGACGTCTACTGTGTACGCCAGTCTCTGCTTGTTGAGGGCTCTGTATATGTTGATGTGTCTAAGCGCCTTGACCGCCTCTGCGTCTAGCAACATGGCGCCGAAGGCGAGCACAGCCGCGTCTGCCTTGACGCGGAAGCCGAAGGCGTCGGCCTTGTACGAGGTGGCGGGCGAGGTGAACTGGAACGCAAGCGTCCAGTCGTCTTTGTAGTTGTTTACACTTACGGCGTCTACAAACTTCGAGGGGGCGGTGGGCGTGCCTATGTCAGTTAGCGGGAAGAGCGGGTCTATCGTCACGTCGTTGAGACTGTTGGCTATGAGTCTGTAGTTGTCAAGAAGCGCCTGTACAGCTTGTTCCTCGGCATATATAACGTCGGCTAAGTATGGCTGACCAGCATTTACGTGGTAGCTCACGGCCTGCGCGATTCTAGACATTATTGACATGCTCATATCTCCTCTATGTTAGGGGGTTTTTGTACTTGTTGTTGTGCTTGTTGCGCTAGCATAGTCGGCTGAGGTATGTATGTCTGGGACACTACGACTCTGCTGACCGTGGGTGCGGGAGGTGGGTTGTAGGCAGTGGCTGTCTTGGCGCTGGTAGCTACGCCTTTCCATTCGTCGATACTTAGGTAAAACGGCTTCTTCGACTGTATGTCTTCCATTACTGCGCTAGACACACGTGGATAGCTGAG
>Ga0080004_1179842_pt1 | contig 12120 bp, 16 predicted proteins | sample WasSprMetagenome_FD_69207 | JGI IMG/M metagenome (GOLD analysis project Ga0080004, IMG submission 69207) | Sulfidic aquatic microbial communities from Washburn Spring, Yellowstone National Park, USA - WS (SPADES assembly) (version 2) | ecosystem: Environmental > Aquatic > Thermal springs > Hot... | reverse complement strand
CGTCCCCCTTGTACTTGTTTGTATTAAAACCATATTTTGTGACCAGTATAGCACCGATTAGAGCATAGGTCAATAATAGTTTAAGAGAAAATTTTTCTTAGTATAAGCTTAAGTAATTCTATTAAGCCCCCTTACGGGATGACCACCTTTTTTCCCACACCGGCCATAAAGCTTCCGCTGCCTCTACCACTACAGCATCAAATTGCAAGGCTTTATTTGCTTCCACTTCTTCCCAACACTGGCGCCAGCTAAGGGCGGGACGATAAGGCCGGTCAGAAGTCATAGCATCGATAGCATCACATAAACCGATGATTCGCGCCCCTAAAGGAATGGCTTCTCCTTTTAACCCTTTAGGGTATCCCTTACCATCCCAGCGTTCGTGGTGATAAAGGACTAGAAGGGCGATGTCCTCTAACCGCCGCGAACGGCTTAAAATATTATAGCCTATTTCAGGATGCCGTCTAATGGCCGCCCATTCATGGGGCAAGAGCTTACCAGGTTTTCGTAAAATTTGGTCCGGGACACCGATTTTACCAATATCATGCAAATGGGCGGCAATATGTACTTTTTCTAATTCTTTACCCTTGAGCCCCAAACGGCGACCCAGGTCATAAGCCATATCTGCTACCCGGCTGGAATGCTCTTTAGAATAAGGATCCCTCGCCTCTAAAGCAGCCGTCAAACACTCAATAATATCATGATAAATGTCGGAGCATAGACCCCATGTAAACATAGACTTGCCCCCAAAAATCTAAAAAGAAGTTGAGAGTTAAAAAAACCCGGTAGAAAAGGTAATAAAATGTTCTACCGGGTTTTAACCTAAGATTATCTCTAGTAAACTTTGCAGGGGTTATCCGGTAGTTTATTTTTAGTAGTTTATTTTTAGATGAGGAAAGTACCTATAAGCCTTCCCATCTGGAACACCAGAACAGCCATAACCCACCCCAATACCAGGCTATATCCTACAGCAAAAGCGGTCCAACCCCAAGAATTGGTCTCCCGCCTTATAGCAGCAATAGTAGCCACACAAGGGACATAAATAAGGGTCATCACCATAAAAGCATAAGCCGAAAGAGGCGTAAAGTGCTGAGTTATAACTTCAGAAAGCCCCTCTTCTCCTACCCCATAAAGTACCCCTAAGGTCCCTACTACTACTTCTTTAGCCAAAATCCCAAAAATCAAAGCTGCCGCAGCCTCCCGGGTACCAAAACCCGCAGGGGCTAAAGCTGGAGCTAAAAAACTTCCTATCCGCCCAATAAAGCTTTCTGGACTAGCATATTCCACTCCTGGAGGCAAATTAGAAAGAGCCCATACAAGTACTACTACACCAAAGATTATAGTACCCGCCTTACGGACAAAACAGCTCCCTCGCTCCCACATATGAATAAATAAACCCCTTAAGGTAGGTACCCTATAAGGAGGCAATTCCATAACAAAGGGCGCTACCTCTCCCTTAAACAATACACTTTTAAAAAGTTTACCCATCAGGATGGCTAAGGCTACTCCCAAAAGGTATAGAGAGAAAATAACCCATCCCTGGTAAGCAGGGAAAAAAGCTCCAGCAAAGAGCACATAAACAGGCAACCTGGCTGTACAGGACATTAAGGGATTAATTAAGATGGTGATTAACCTATCTCGCCTATTCTCTAAGGTCCGGGTAGCCATGATTCCAGGCACATTGCACCCGAAACCGATAAGCAGGGGGAGAAAAGATTTGCCATGGAGACCTAAAGCATGCATAAATCTATCCATAATATAGGCTGCCCGAGCCATATAACCGCTATCTTCTAAAATAGATATGGCTAAAAATAAGAGAAAGATAGGGGGAATAAATACTAGTACAGATCCTAAACCCCCAATTATCCCGTCGGTAAGGAAAGAAATAAGAAGGCGGGGAGCTCCTATAGCCTCTAACCTGTTACTGGCCACCCCATTTAAGCTTTCAAAAGCGCCCTCTATAACCCCCACTAAGGGATCACCTAGTTTAAAAGTAAACTGAAAAACTATCCACATAAGCAAAAGAAATACGGGGACCCCTAGGTAACGGTTAGTTACTATTTTATCTATTCTATCCGATAAAGTAAGCCGCTCTTCTAGGCTCTTTTGTCGTTTAACACTTTCTTTCACTATCCCATTTATAAATCCATACCGGCGTTCAGCTATAACCGCTTCCACTTCTTCACCTAAAACCGTAGCTAACGCCTTGCGGCTTTTCTCTAGCTGGGCCAAAATAGAGCCCTTTTTATTTTCCATTAATTCCTGCTGTAACCTTTCATCCCCCTCTAAGAGTTTTACAGCCAACCACCGTGCAGGATACCTCTGGGTTAGAAAGGGATCTTGTCCTATAAGGGCTTCTAGTTTATTTATCTCCCCTTCAATTTCTCGACCATAATTTAGAGCTAAAGGGGAAGGAGGGGTCTTTAAAACCATCTTAGCCGCTTCAGCGAGAACTTCCTTTATACCCTCTTGGCGGGTAGCTACTGTAGGAACTATTGGTACTCCTAGAAGGGAAGAAAGCTTATCTACCTTGATATCGAGCCCCTGTTTCTTGGCTTCATCCATCATATTAAGGGCTACCACTACTTTAACACCCATCTCTAGAAGCTGAAGAGTTAAATAAAGGTTCCGTTCTAGATTGGTGGCATCTACTACATTTATAATGGCATCAGGATGATCGAAAAGAATAAAATTACGAGCTATAAGTTCGTCTTCGCTATAGGCACCTAAGCTATAAGTACCAGGTAAGTCTATAATCTTTAAAATTTGCCCCTGATAAACCGCTTTCCCTTCTTTCTTTTCCACTGTCACCCCTGGCCAATTCCCTACATGCTGGCGTGAGCCAGTAAGATCATTAAAAATACTGGTCTTACCAGAGTTCGGATTGCCTGCTAAAGCAACTACTTTCTCTTTAGGCATCTTGGCCAAAGCCGCTTCTCCCATTTGTTTTATTCCCCTCCTTAATGACCATAATTTTCTGGGCCATACCTCGTCCAATAGCTAAACGGCAATCCCCATTATCGCCTATAGTAATAATTAATGGCCCAAAATTATCGTTGCGAATAACCTGTACATGTTTGCCGCGTATGATTCCTAGCTCTGTTAAACGCTGGCGCAAGGTGAGACCGCCAGTAATATCTTCTACTTTGGCTTTCTCACCTGGAGGTAAAAAGCTTAAAGGAAAGCTCTTCTCCCACATAAGGGAAATCACTCCTCAATTTCTATCCATACATTAGCCGCTTCGCTTTTCCGTAAGCTTAAATGATAACCCCTGACTTTAACCTCCAGGGGATCGCCTAAAGGTGCCACTCCCTCTACCACAATTTCTGCCCCTGGTACCAGCCCCATATCTAGCAAACGGCGTTTGAGCCCCCCTTGGGCTGCTATCCGCGTTATCTTCCCTTTAGTACCTGGCTTTAGGGCACTTAAAGTTAAATTGCCCTCCAATCCTGTCACCCTCCCTTAGACGAGATTGAAATTCATTCTCATTGGTCGAGTATAAAATAACACTAATAAAAACCTTTGTCAAGGGTTATTTAAACCTTTCTGTCAACCCCTGTCCGACAAGAAGGACAATAGCCGAAAAATATAAGGGAAGACTTAGCAATTTCAAAGCCCTTATCTTTACACTTATCCACCAAAGTATCGATTCCTATCTCTAATTCCTTGGTCTCCCCACATTCAAGGCAAATAAAATGAACATGAGAATCTTTATCAATATCATATCTAGTAATACCTTCTGTGGAAGGTATTTTTTGCGCAATACCTAGCTGGGCAAATAAATCTAATGTGCGGTAAACAGTAGCTAACCCTAAGGTAGAACAATAATTCTTCGCTACCTGATATATTTTTTCTACCGTTGGATGTTCTGGTGATAGCTCTAAGAAAGCTTTAAGTACCGCCTTGCGCTGACGAGTGAGCCGGCGATCGCTCTCTTGTAAACGTTGTAAATTATCCTGGACTGCATAAAATTTCTCTCGGTCTTTCGAGACTTTTTCGACATTTTCCATGGATACCCCCCCTTTAGCTTCCTAGCCTCACTTGCAATTTCTCCCAAAGGGAGGTAACAGCACGAGCTGCTTTAGAGTACTTATTGGTTAAAAAGGATTGGCCGCGGGATAGCGCTCGGTTAACCTCCTCATCAAAGGGTATCTTTCCTGCTATTTCTAGCCCCTGTTGGGCACAATAATCCTCTATTTCTTCACTCTTCTCTAAAGCCAAGTCAAATTTGTTTATAGCGATTACAGCCGGTACACGGAAATGGCGGGCAAGATTCATTACCCTTTCTAAATCATGTTTACCTGCCACAGTGGGCTCTGTAACCACTAAGGCTAAGGAGACACCCGTCAAGGAAGAAATTACAGGGCACCCTATCCCGGGTGGTCCATCAATTATTATCAGGTTTAATCCCCTCTCCCGGGCCAGGTTACGGGCTGCCTGGCGGATAACTGTAACAAGTTTCCCCGAATTTTCCTCCCCCACTCCTAGGCGGGCATGGACCAAGGGACCAAAATTAGTCCGGGAGATATACCAATATCCTACCGCCAACTGCCTAAATTGTATAGCCCCTACTGGGCATAAACGGAAACAAACCCCACATCCTTCGCAAAAGATAGGATCTACTCGAAAATTCTTTATGGCTTCAAAACGGCAGGCTTCTTCGCATAGACCGCATCTGGTACACCGCTCTATATTAATACTCGCCTTATAGCCCCCCCAGAATTCATTGCTGCTTTCTTCTTCGGGATGGAGAAGAAGGTGTAAGTCGGGGGCATCTACATCACAATCTACCAGTACCTTACCTTTAGCCAGCATGGCCAAAGCCCCTACTAGCGAGGTTTTCCCCGTACCGCCCTTGCCGCTAATGACCAGTAGTTCAAACACCTTTCTTCACCATCCCCATTATTTTCTGCCATAGTTCCTTAAAGGCCGGTATCCATTCGGGAAATTTTAAAACAAGGGGGTCTCCTTTCGCATAACATGCAGCATAACGCTGGTCAAAGGGTATTTTCAAAACAACCGGGATACCTTCTTGATAACAATATTTTTCTACATCACCGTCTGTAGAAGTGGACCGGTTTATAATAACCCCGCAAGGGATCTCTAGCTCCCGGGTTACCTCTACGGCTAGTTTCAGATCATAAAGCCCGAAGGGTGTGGGTTCTGTAACTAAAAGACAAAAATCGCTTCCCTTTATGGCAACCACAACCGGACAAGAAGTGCCGGGTGGGGCATCTATTATAACATCCTTGTCAGGTTGAGCGTGTTTCTTAACTGCTTTTATAACCGGCGGGGCCAGCGGTTTGCCTATATCCAGCCGGCCTTCTACCATTTCTATGCTGCCTGCCCGGCCACTGGCGACTATGCCTATCCGGAAAGGAACCTCCCTTATAGCTCCCTCAGGACAAAACCTGGTGCACGCACCACATCCATGGCACAGCTCGGGAAAAACTAAAACCTTCCGGCCGGCTACGGCTATAGCGTTGAAGTTACATATCTTAGCGCAAGTTCCGCAATAGTTGCATTTGTTTTCATCTATCTCCGGGACTAAAAGGGTTACTTCCTCTTCTCGGGTATAAACAGGTTTTAAAAATAGGTGGCCGTTGGGTTCTTCTACATCGCAATCGAGAAATTGGATGGGTACACTTCCTCCCAACGCCAGAGCTAAACTCACGGCCACTGTAGTCTTACCTGTCCCGCCCTTACCGCTGGCCACCGCCACTTTCATAGGCTAAATTCACCACACTTCTTGTTTATGGCTTAATCTAGGCTCAAAGCCCCATTAGGGCACTCATCTACACAAGTACCGCACTCTACACAGTCTTCCGTGTTTATTTTAGCTACCCCTTCTATGGTTATAGCTGCTACAGGGCATACATCTGCACATGCCCCACATCCAGTGCACTTTTCTTCCATTACCCGGACGGCCATAAATACAACCTCCCCTAAAGGAACTAGCATCCGTGATGGTGATCGTGCTGGCACGGGCCACCCTGGCTCTTTAAATTGCCCTTTAAATATTCCCGTACTACTTCGTCTACCAGGCCTCCTACACCGGTAACAGTTTCAATCCCTTGTTGTGCGAATAGCTCCATGGCCCTTGCTCCCATGCCCCCAGCGATTACACATCCTACACCTAGACTAGCCAAATATCCAGGCAAGAACCCTGGCTGGTGCCCAGGATTGGGGATTACTGTCTTGCTTAAAATCTCCCCGTTTTTTACTTCGAACAAAGTATAATAGGAGCAATGCCCGAAATGTTCGGCTACCATATTGCCTTCTGTAGCTACCGCTATCTTCAAAACTGTCTCCCTCCCCTTCCCAAACCGAAATGCGGACCTACCGTGGCCCCAGAAAGAGGTGTCGCTTTACCTTCTTTTAGCTCTTCCAAGGCAGCTTTAACTGTAGACGCGGTGGTCTGGTAAATTTTTATCCCTGCGCTCTGTAATACACGCATAGCATTAGGGCCTAACTGCCCGGTCAGCACAATTTCTATCCCTTTGTTTATCAACAACTGGGCCGCACTTATACCCGCTCCTCCTCCAGCCGCAGCACTATCATTGGGAATAGCCTCGATTATTTTGCCATCAGGCCCTGCTATAACAAAATAAGAGCAGCGTCCAAAACGCGGGTCTACACTGGCTTCCAGGCTAGGCCCTTGAGCCGTGACAGCTATTTTCACCTTTTACCCCCCTATAGGTTTATGACCATTTGTTCATTTGTATTATATTCCTATTATGACCATATGTCAATAATTTAACCCCTCAAAATTTAATCCCTCGCGCCATCGGACATTTGGTTTCTCTTCCGCCGGTTCATCAAGCCTAACAAAGTTAACGAAGACCTTAAGGTCTAGAGACAATTATGGACATTATATCAATTAACATGCTATAATTTAAGTACAACTTAATTTTCGGGGAAAGGATGAAATATACATAATGACCGGGGAAGTGTTACTTCAGGAATTACAAAGAGGGATAAAATTAGCTGTCGGCTGCACCGAACCGGCCGCCATTGCCCTGGCCGCTGCCCATGCCACTGCTGCCCTGGGCGAGCTGCCCCAGGAAGTCGAGGTAATTTTGGACCCGCAAACCTATCGTAATGCCCTTGCTGTAGGTTTGCCTTACACTTCTCTCACAGGCCCGGCTATGAGCGCTGCGTTAGGTGTCTTCTTGTCCCCACAAAAGGAACTCCTTATTTTTGCCGATTTAGACCCATATAAGGCCAGAAAAGCTGAAGAACTGTATTATAATGGCCGTGTGCGTGCTACCTACGACCCTTCTTTTCCAGACTTATACATTGAAGTCAGGGTTAAAAAGGGTACACACAAGGCTAGAGCCTGTATTAAATACGCCCATACCAATTTAGTCTTTGTAGAAGGTCCGCGGTTTACTGAAAATAAATATGGGTTTACTTCTAATCAGGCTTTGAAGTTCAATCTATGGAAAAATATTAGTTTCCAGGAGATTTTCCCCCTTTTAGACCAGTTGGCTGCTGAGGATCTACGGTTTCTTTACCAGGCGGCCCAAACTAACCTGGCCATGGCCAAGTGCGGCTTAAAAAAAGGCAGCGGTATGGCTTTAGGGCGCAAACTTCTCCGCATGAGCCAGCAGGCTTTGACCGCCTACCGCTGCTCCGATTTTAACTGGTTAGGAATGTGTCTAGCTGCCCAAGCCCTCGCCTGTGCCGCCGTAGACGCTCGCATGTCAGGAGAACCTTTGCCTGTAGCAACTTTAGGAGGTAGTGGAAATCAAGGTATCACCAGTCTATTGCCGGTATGGTTACTGGCTAAGAAACTTAGGGTAAAATACGAGACCGTTGTTAAATCCCTTGCCCTTTCCGCTACCGTAACTCTCTGGGTAAAAAATAAATTGGGTAGCCTGTCCCGTATATGTTCTAGCGCTTTCGCTGGGGGCTGGGGAATTGCAGCGGCTACCCTTTGGTTGTTAGGAGGCGATTTTTCTAGTATGACTAGTACCCTATGTAATCTGGCCAGCAGTTTAAGCGGTATCATTTGCGATGGGGCCAAGCCGTCATGCAGTCTAAAAGTGATGGTAGGAGTAGAGACAGCTTTAAAAACCGCCCTCCTCACCCTTCAGGGCTTGGCCGTTTGCCCCTCCGGTCTAGTAGCAGAAACGGTAGATCGAACCCTAGAGAACGTTGCGAACCTAGCCCGGGTGGGAATGGCGGGCGTGGATCAAATACTCTTAAGATCTAATATTTAGTGGCCACAAAAACAGTAGCGCTCAAAACCTGCCAGGTAAGCAATACCAGCGATAGTTACTCCATAAAATATCACAGGTTTTTGCCCTAACAAAGGGCTTAAGGTATCGTTCACCGCCGTCGTCCCTGTAGCAATTATTACATCACACCAATCTAAAATTTCGGGCGTACAGGAAGCGTCTTCTACTATGGCTTTACCCTTTTTCTTCCCAATATTATCCGGGTCTAAATCAACTACCCTTAAAGGAAAATGATCAGCCAAGTTTGTGACCATAGCAGGTTGTAGCCCGATGAAGGCAATGCGGGGATATCCAAAACGTTCTCTTACGTAGGCTACTAATTGTAAAGCACATTGCCCGGGTTCTTTATCCCGGCAATGTACAGTCTTATCCACTAATTTTAAATACCGCATGACCGCATTGAGGGTAGCTACAAACACCGCTCTCTCGAAGTTGTTCTTTAAAGGCAAAGCAAGTACATCTTCTACAGTACCCTGGAAGTTACCCGGCATGTCAGTAAAAGCTTGACCCCGGGCACCTAAAAATAGGGCTTCCATCATCACTTCTTTACCCTTCAAAAGAGGAAAGTCATCCCTTTCTGGCCGGCCAATGGCTTCCTCAGGCGTCAAAGGTCTAGCATTCACTACTTGTATCTCTTCCCTACGCAGCCCATTAGCTGTAACCAGCTGGCTAAATTTCTCCCGAATATCTTCTAAAAAGGCCATTTTCGCTCCCTTCTTCCCCTAGCCATTTTTAAAGCCTCATTAAGGGCTTATAAGGATATCCGGCCAATAAAATCTTGTACACGCTCTAGCAACGTACCTCGATAACTTTCAACCTTACCTTTATCGCACAAGGCAGTCAACTCAGGGTCGAGGGGCAAAATGCCCAAAAGAGGTATACCGGCTTGGGCTGCCGCTTCTTCGGCCCGGCTGGGGCCAAAAATGTAGATTTCCTTACCACAGTCCGGGCAAAGGATATAGCTCATATTCTCTACAAGACCCAGTATTTTAACCTTCATCAAGCTTGCCATTTTAATGGCCTTGCGCACTATCATATTGGCCAGTTCCTGGGGTGAGCTAACGATCACAATTCCGGCCAGGGGGAAAGATTGCATCACCGTAAGAGGCGCATCCCCGGTACCCGGGGGCAAATCCACCAATAGATAATCAAGTTCACCCCAAACTACATCCGTCCAAAACTGTTTTACTGCGCCTGCAATGAGCGGGCCACGCCAGATAACGGGATCGTCTTCATGAGGTAACAGTAGATTCAAGGAGATAATTTTTATTCCCAACCGGCTTTCTGCCGGAAGAATTCCTAAACTGCTCCCCTGGAGGGGCCGGTGAATGTTAAACATTTTAGGAATACTGGGACCCGTAATATCCGCATCGAGGATACCTACCCGATAACCTTCACGGGCCAGGGCAACAGCCAGTAACGCGGTTACTGAAGATTTGCCTACCCCGCCTTTGCCACTCATAATACCAATTACATGTTTTATATGGTTTACGTCCTTGGAAGGAAGCTTTTCTGCTGTTTTCGTTTCACAAGTAGCAGAAGTACACGTTTCAGGGTTGCAGGTCTCACAAGCTTCTTTACTCAACGTTTCCTCACCACTTTCTAATCTTTTTTGGCGCCTTGCAGCGCCTTCTGTTTTGAACTTTTAGCCAGGTAATCCTGGATAGCTTTATGGAGGGCTTCAGTACCCAAATTAGAGCAATGTATTTTGGGATCAGGTAATCCTCCCAAAGCTTCGATAATATCCAGGTCGGTTATCTTCAAGGCCTCCTCCACCGTCTTCCCCTTGGCTAATTCGGTCAATATACTGCTGGTGGCTATAGCTGCTGGGCAACCAAAAATTTCAAACTTCACATCTGTTAATTTGCCTTCCTGTACCTTTATATAAATCTTTAAATAATCACCGCAATCAGGATCTCCTATTACGCCTATACCGTCGGCATCCGGTACGCACCCTACATTGCGCGGGTTGAGGAAATGCTCCAGTACGCTGGCATTATACATAAGGCCACCTCTCAACCTTACTTTCCATAACCATCAGCTATGACAACAACTGCCAGGTACACAATCGCCTGGCCGTACATCTCTACCGCAACATAATCCTTTAGAATCTGAACCCATTCGTGTATTACCCTTGATTATATTTGGTGGCGAAAATATCCTGATTAATCTGGTGCTCCCGCAAGCAGGACAACTCTGAGCTTCCTCTCGTTTATAGAAAACGCTTAGCGCTCCACAATCGGTACACTTATACTCGAATTCGGGCATCCCCATCTCCTCCTGACAGTCTTTCTGTAATTATAGGCTTTATGGTCATCTGTTCATTCGTATTTTATCCCGAATTTGAACGTATGTCAATTAAAAATAATAACCCTTAGCATAAGGCTTCAAACATCCTTGACAAGCAGGATCTACCTTTTTAAGAAAAGAAGCGCGGAACTCCCGATAAGCAGGGCTTCTCCAAATAGAGTCTAGGGAGGCTTCCCTGACATTACCGAAGGTAAGTTTCGAAACCGGTAATGCTCCGCTTCTGGTATATCTTAAAGGCGTACCGGAGACGGGTAGATTAGTAAAAACACAGGGAGACACTGAGCCGTCACTTCCTACAAACAAAGAATGTAGTATATTCTCTGTACAAGGGCCGGGGACACGATCGGGATCTATCAAATAGTAGTAAATTTCTAAGCCTTTCTTCCGACCCTCTCTAACCACTTCATCAAGAAGGCGCTTCACCCTGGCCCGTTCCTTAGCAGGCTCTAAATATATAACTTCTTTTTCCAGTTCAGGGGAGGGAAGGAAGTCTAAGGTACTTATAACTACTTGCTTTATCCCCCGTCCTTGTAACCACATGGGGAGCTTGGGCAAACTTTCTAATCCCGAACGCAAAAGCATATAAGCTACGTGTAGGTCAGGTTTTGGAGTTCGGTAACGCCTTTTAGTATTAACCACTTCATCGATGGCTTCCAAAACTTGTCGGAAAGTAGAGCCCTGCCTCCATTTATCGTGTTCTTCTTCCACGCCGGCTAAAGAAAAGGCTAAGATATCTATACCTGAGACCACTATCTCTTCAGCCGTCTCAGCCTCTATTAAAGTTCCATTAGTGGTTGTTCCCACCAGGCACCCCGCCTGTTTAGCACGCTTAACTAAGGTGAAAAAATGGGGGTGGAGCAAAGGCTCACCCCATCCCTGGAGAAATATTAGATTAGCCTGGGGGAAATAGGGTACCAGCCTTTGAAAGGTATCCAGGTCAAGGTATCTATTTTCCCAGGTATCGCGATAAACCGTATGGGGACAATATGTGCACATGGCATTACAGTAGGAGGTAACCTCTATCTGGATCCAGTCGAATTTTAGCACCATGTTTTAATCCCCCATAGAAAGTAAATATGACTATACCTAAGCATTAATAAGCCCGGGTTTGCTTTCTGCCCATAATGGATGATAAGATAGCCCGGGCTTTGGAAAGACCCTTAAGGGAATTTTTGATGGGGAAGCGCCGGATAACCTTTCACGTGGGGGTCACTTACAGCACTCCAGGTTTGGGGAGAGCAGCCTGGAGATGTTTTTAGCTTTCTAAAATTGAAATTTATCCACACTGGACTTCCTACCTCTAGTCTTTGTTCTTCCGCTGTGAGGCAAGGTACTTCTACCGTGAGCAAGTGCCCCTCTACCTCTACTTGGCATTGGATGGTGTATCGGCCAGGGGAAGTTTTAATTATCCTCCCTTTATATTTATTAATTCCAGGAGCAGGAGGGGGATAAATAGATAAACTAATATCATAGGGCATAATAGCTATCTCTCTTAAGTTATCTCCCCCCCAGGGGACTAGCAAAACTAGCTTACCGCAATGGGCCCTGGCTAGTCCAGGGCCTATAGATT
>Ga0080004_1131583_pt1 | contig 12124 bp, 9 predicted proteins | sample WasSprMetagenome_FD_69207 | JGI IMG/M metagenome (GOLD analysis project Ga0080004, IMG submission 69207) | Sulfidic aquatic microbial communities from Washburn Spring, Yellowstone National Park, USA - WS (SPADES assembly) (version 2) | ecosystem: Environmental > Aquatic > Thermal springs > Hot... | reverse complement strand
AGTAAGAGCATTCATCCTGACAAGAAGGAGGTTGATAAACACATTCCCCGTTTTGACAAATATATCCTGAGGGGCAATATTGAATTGATGACCATTCTAAACAAGAGTCAGAATCATAATTGCCACACACTTTATAAGAGTTAGATCCTACACATGTTTTTTGTCCATAATAAGAACACTCATCGGTACAGGTTGTAGAAGGAACACAAGTTCCGCTTTGACAAGTGTAGCCTGTTCCACAATATTGAGGAGCTGACCATTCTAAACAAGAGTCAGAGTCATAATTTCCACATACTTTATAGTAATTTGAGCCATAACAAGTTCTTTGTCCTATGTAAGAACATTCATTCGTACAAGATGGAGGAGTTATGGTAGGACATTCTAAACAAGGATCAGAATCATAATTGCCACAAGTTCCTCCATTGGGACAAGGTTGTCCATAGTAGGAACATTCGTCATTACAAGTTGGTTCAATAATTAAACCCGCCTTCGGAAAAGAAGAAGGCAAAAATGTAAAAAGAATGGTTAAAAAGGCGATTGATTTTTTGACAAAATTTTTGCTTTTCATGGTTTTCTAAAAAAATTATATCAAAATAAAAAATTGTTGTCAATAGAGAAAAGGGGCCTCAACAGAGGCCCCCACATTTAAATAATGAGCATAGCGACGTCCTGTGGTGACACGAGCCAAGTGTTTCCAGTTACTGGGTCAAGTCCGTATATCTTCCTATCTGGAGTTACAAGAATGAGAAACCAAGCTGGCGAAATCCCCGGAGATCCCATTGCAATACCTACCGCTGCTAAGGAATTGAGTTCGTGAATTTTTCCGCTTATCACAAGGCAGGCCTTAAATCTACAGGGAGGAAGCGTAGAAACACCTCTCCAGACTGCAATGTAGTCTGAAAGAGAAAAAAGTGTGTATTCTCCGGTTGTGACAAACAGCGTCTTTCCAGTTTCCAAGTGTGGGAAAAATTTCTGACAGAGTTGAAACATTTCTTCCCCACTCATTTTAGCGGGAAAAGCTGCTTCAGCAGAATTGAGACAACAACAACCAAAACACCCTGCCAAAACGCCCAAGACCCCAAAAACCATCCCCACTTTCTTTAGCATCACACACCTCCTTGTAACTTCATTTTATATAATATTTTCAATTTTGTCAAGGATTAATCACCGAATAAAGAGTAAAGCAAAAAACTAAAGCTTTAAAAACCGTAGCCACAAGTAAAATCAAAAATCCATATTTTATTTTTAGCGTTCTGACTGCAACAATGCTTGCAATTCCCAAAAGATTGCTATAAGGGACAAAAGAGAGCAAAATCACAACCCAGTTTTTCCTTTTCAAGACCCAAGAGATTAGTCTTTTTTGGCTCCTTTCTTGACCTAAAGAAGATTTCAGCCATTCTGGAATTTTAGATTTTATTTTTTCTACAAAGAAACTCTTTTTTAGCCACTTTACCAACCAACTTGTAGCATAAAACAAAAGAATCATTCCAAGAATCCATTTGATTGAGATCAAAGCAGTCACTAACCAAAAAGGTAAGCCTCGCAAAAAGTAAAAGACAATAGCCACGCCATCATGAGCCAAAAACAAAATCGGCAAACCCTGCAAAACAATCAAAAATCGCTCCATTTTTCTCACCTCCTTTTATTTTTTTAATTTTGCTTCTACAACTAATTTTTGCTTAAAAGAAAGTCTACCAGGCGGCCAACAAGTAACTAAAAATAAAATGTTTTCATTCTCAACTTTTGGAAAATCTTCCCCTTCTTTCAGGACAAATTTTTCAGTCACATAATAAATATATTTTCTGTGCTCAAAATTTATAAAAATTTCATCACCTTCTTTTATATCTCTCAAATAAGTGAAAACCCAGGCAGGATTTGATTTTGGCCAATCGTGCATTGCAGAATGACCCAAAATTACTGTTGCACCTTCTTTTGAAGGTAAGGCATAATCTTCAAACATCACCACTCCCCTATCCAAATTTTCAAGAATCTTTTTTTCATCAGCACTTTTTACCAAAAAAATTGGAGCTGAAATTTCAATTGATGGAATTTCTATGCTATTTTCTTTTTCAGAAAAAGGAAAAGATGATGAAGGGGTTAAAATAGGGGTTTGAAAAGCGCCTTTGCTTTTTTCTTTTGAAAGCCAATTTAAAAAAGTTAAACTTATTGCCTTGTAATTAAAAAGCCAAGAAATTCGATTCCAATTAATAATTACAAAAAATATCAAAAAGAAAAACAAAAAGAATTTGAGAAGAGTGAGTTTTTCTTTTTTAGCCTCCATGTTAGTAAAGCAAAACTTCGTGAGGAATAAGATAAAGAATGTCTTGTTTGTCTAAAAGCAAAAATAAAATCAAAAGAAGAATAAGACCAAAAGTTTTCAAAATTAAATCTGGGTGCTGAACATCAATTCTTACAAAAATAGTTATTAACAAAAGAAAAATTATGAAAATTAAAACTCCATAGACAAATTTTTGGACAAAATCATGATAATTCAAAACAAGAGATTTCAAAAAAGAAGGAGGTTTTGTTTTAGCGCCAGAGACCTCTTTTATTAAAATCGGAGAAGAAGTGGGGGTTGGTAAATTTTCTTTTTGCGCGATTTCTTCTTTTGAAGTTGTGGCTGCAGGAGTGGTTGGTTTTTTTATTTCGAATTCTTTAGTCTGGACAATTTTGGGTGAGGCAAAAACTTCAACTACAAGATAAACTTCATTTCCTTGAAAATTTCCTTTCAAAACAGAAATTCCAATTTCCCGAAAAGAAGGATTTAAAATATTGGCTCTATGTGAAGGAGAATTTAGCCAGGCTTTATGAACTTCTTCTGAATCCAAAAAACCAATGGCTAAGTTTTCTCCTGCAACTTGATATTTGTATCCTAACCTTTCCATTAAATTCCAAGCCCAAAGACCTTCAGGACTTTTGTGGCTGAAATAATTTTTAGAAAGCATATCTTGAGCTTTTAATTTCGCTGCCTCTTCTAAAATTGGATTTTCATTCAAAGGTGAGAGTCCGTAAGCTTTTCTAGTTTTATTTGTGAGTTCAATTAAAATGCTTTTTGTAATTTCAGCAAAAAAACTTGTTTTTGGAAGATAAAGATAAAAGGGAAAAAGAGAAATTTTTAAAATCGCAATCAAAATTACCAAATAAAAAAGAATTTTTCCTTCCAAAATTTGAGGTCTAAAGTTATTTTCCTCACAAGGAATAAAAATTTTTTTCAAACTTTTCATCAATTAAAAAATACCACAAAATTTTTTCAATGTCAAGAAAAAACGAAATAAACTGGTCAGGGGTCAGACCCCTGCACACTTTTTTTAAGTTTTTATCAAAAAAAGGGCTCACAAAAGTGAGCCCTTGACAATAAACTACGGCAAGACTTCGAATTGAACTACGACTCCTACCCATTGAGGGCAAGGAGAACAACATTTTTCATCATCGTCTTGAACTTCAAGTTTCACAAAGTAACTTCCTGGAGTATTTGGTACAAATTTAAGAGTGCTTCCATAATCTAAGAATTCCCAATCGTGACACGGCTTTTTGATGTACCAGCGCCAGCCTACAATTCTATCTTGACCAGAGCAATAGCATCCGTCGCAATTTGGAGAAATACTGCAGTCTCTAATGTCTGAGGGGCAAGGCACACAAATGAGATCATTATCATGAGAGTTTCTACCATCAAGAGTTACTGTGTCTCCAACATGAATTTCAGAAGGCATGATTTCAATTATGGCAGTTGGCGCTCCGTCCTTCGGGTAAACATAGATTTTAGTCGAAGCAGAAACCTGAGCTCCGTCATCATCAGTTACTGTAACTACCACTGTGTACTCACGACAACCACGACAATAACAATGTGTAATGACAGTTCCTTCTCCAACCGTGCCATCGCCAAAGTTCCAGCTAGCTCTTACAATGTTTTTCATTTCTATAGAAGCTGGGTCCAGAGCATCAACAGAAAATTCAAGCATATCTCCTGCTTCGATTCTGCATCCATTCAGGTCTTTTACATTAATTTTTAAGATCTCTGGCGCTGGGTTCCGGACTTCAACAAATTTAGTGATAGAATCTGTAGCGCCAAAGCGATCTTTTACGGTTAAGGTTACAGAATAAGTTCCGTCATCAGCAAAAACATGGGTTAGAGTTTTGCCCTCTCCCCTGCTTCCATCTCCAAAATCCCAAGAATATGTTAGCCCCTTTCCTTCTGGATCATGAGAACGTGAAGCATCAAATAAAACGGTTTCACCAGCATAAGGAGAAACCGGAGCGAAGGTAAATTCAGCAATTGGGGGTTTGTTGAAAAGAGCGCAACAACCTACGAGGAAAAGCCCTATGCCCAATAGTCCGAGTACCGCCAACCTCCTTTTCACAAGAGATCACCTCCTTACTTTCAATAATACAAATTTAAAATATTTTGTCAAGTTTGAGTTTAAATTTGAATTTTAAGGTTTCATTTGATAATTTTAAATTGATGAAGGTTTACGAATTTTATTTTAACCCCCCATTAAAAGAAAGAGATAAATTAGAAAGAGGATTAATTTTTGAAATTTTTTCTTTCGAACCAAAAAACATCTATGAAAAGCGCTTAGGATTTCTTTATATTGTTGGTCATTTGAAAAATGTTTTGCCAAAAACCCTCCGTTTTTTAGACGATTTATCTTACTTTATTCGAGAAAATTATTACAAAAAAAGTACCCTTAAACCAGAGACAGCTTTTCGACAAGCAATTAAAGAAACAAACAATTTTTTACAAACTAGAATAGAAAAAGGAGATGTAAGCTGGTTGGGAAATTTGAATTTTTTAATTTTGAATTTAAAAGATTTTGCAATAAATTTTACAAAAATCGGATCAATAAAAATATTTCTTTTGAGAGCTGGTAAGATTGTGGATTTGGAAAAAAAATTAAGACTTAAAGACATTGAAACTCATCCTTTAAAAGTTTTTGGCAATATTGTTTCTGGAAAAGTTATTGAAGACGACCTTCTTTTAATTTTCACGGACGAGGTTTACGATTTTTTTGTAGAAGAAGAGTTGATGGAAGAAATTGCAAAATCTCCCACAACTTTTGAAGAAAAAATGAAAAAAGTTTCCCAAGAAAAAAAGGAAGAATTAAAAGAAATTAGTGGTGCTTTGTTGGGGATTTCATTAGTTAAAGAAAAAATGCCCACCAAAAGCGAAATTATTTCTTCTGAAGTTCCTAAAGAATTTTCTTTTCGCCAAGTTTTAAAAATTCATCTTAAAAATTTTTGGGAAGCGCTAAAAAATTTAAAAGAACCTGCATTTAATTTTATTAAAAAGAACATTTTAATTTTTTCTTTGGTCTTTTTTCTTTTTATTGGCTGGATAGCAACGAATATTGAAAGTAACATAAAAGCTAAAAATTATTCAAAAACTATAGAGGAAATTGAAAAAACTGTAGCTCAAGTAGAAAATCATTTAGTCGATGAAAATACCTCAAAAATTCTTTTGAAAGAAAGTTTAAAAAAGATTTCACCGATCTTAAAAGATTCTTTGAGGCTCCCAAAAAATTTTGCAAAAAACGTAAATTCATTGAACGAAAAAATTTTGAATAATCTTTATGCCTTGAATAAATTTGAAAAAATTGATAAACCCGAAGTTTACATCCAAATTGATCAAAAAAAATTTGTACCCCAAAAGATTATTTTCCAAAGCGAGGAACTTTATTTGTTTTCAGCTTATCAAAAAAACATTTTAAAAATTGACAAAGACAAAAAGGAAACGCTTTTAGAAATTAATCGAAAATTTGATCTTGCCTGCCCCTTAGATGACTTGATTTTGTTTTTTACTAAACCAAACCAAGTGACTATTTTAAAAGACGATAAATTTTTTACCATTTTCATTCCTCTTCCCTATCCTGATTCTGATTTCTCTGACATTGCTTGTTATCAAAACAACATTTACTTTTTAGATAAAAAATTGGGACAAGTTATTTGGTACCTTCTTTTAAAACCAGGAGAAAATTATAAAATAGGAGAGCCAACACTTTTATTAGAAAAAGCGATTTTAGCAAATTCTATAAGTTTTGATGGAGATTTGTGGATTTTAGAAAAAGACTCAATTTTAAAATATAAAAAAGGAGAGCTAAAAGAGGAAATAAAACCTGATATTTTTCCTGAAATTCAAAATCTTTCCAAAATTTTCACCAATCCCTCTATTCCCTATCTTTTTATTTTAGAACCTGATCAAAAAAGAATTTTAATTTTTGAAAAATCTGGAAAAATTTTCAAACAATTTCAAAGCGAAAAATTCGACAATCTTTTAGACTTCTCAATCTCAAAAGATGGCAAAAAAATCTTCCTCTTGAACGGCCAAACAATATATCAGATAAATCTTTAATTAAAACAACTTTGCAAAATTTTTTGATGTTTCGTTTTAATCTAGAAGAAATTCAAGTCCAGAGATCAATTGTATAAAACGAATAGCAATGGGGTTAGTGAAAATACCCATAATTAATCCAATAAATATGGCTTGTTTTCTGTTTAAATTGAAAAGTCGTCTCGAAAGCCAGTAATTGTAAAATGCTAAACCTAAAAAAGTAAGGAAAATAAGTACTATTAATAATTCAAACGGTGGAACTAAAGGACCCTTAGGATACAGAGGAACACCTTTAAATTTGGTCAGCAAAAAATATCCACTTGTGAAAAGTAAATCAATTAAAGCTCCACCAAGTGTCACAAAAAAGATATATTTTAAAAATTTTTTACATTTGATTAAATTTCTTTGTTTTAAAATAAGATAACCAATGGTGAGAATAAAAGCATTTACTATGAAATCTATACAGAAAATCCCAAAGGCTTTAAGAACCCGGAGGAGTATTGATCTTAATTCGGATTCTGATGAAGAAGTTGAAGAAGTAGGGTTTTCAGGAAATGGCAAGGGTGGTGCAACATCTCCAAGTAAAGGAATGATGCTTCTTTTTTCCGCCAAACATTTTGAGGAAAGCAAAATTAGACAAATTATTAATATTCCTAAAATTTTAAGAGAAATTTGATTGGATGATTTTCTTGTAAATTTTTGGTTTGCCATAACTTAATTTGATTTTTAAAATTTAGAACCTTATTTTACCCCCCTTATTTCATTATCTCTTTCTCAAATCCCCCTGTCAAGCCCAAAGCTGTCAGGGGTCAGACCCCTGCACACTTTCTGCTAAAGGGGTTTTGTGGGTTTATTTTTCTTTGAAAATTAAGGAATTCAGGTCCTTTAAAAGATTTTCTTCGTTTATGCTGTAAACTTTGCAAACATCGCCAATCTTTAAGTTTGAAATTTCAAAAGAAGCCATCGGGCAAAAAAGGCAAGGTAAATTGTACCTTTGCAAAATTTTTTGATGTTTCGTTTGAATTTTTGGCATGTCATAATTTTTAATAGTGGGCGCGGGAGGACTTGAACCTCCGACCTCCCCGCCGTATTTTAAGGATTGGGCCCGGCTGGATTCGAACCAGCGACCTTCTCGTTGTGATCGAGACGCTCTACCTCTGAGCTACAGGCCCTTTTTAAATTATAGCTTAATTTTGTAAAAGATAAAAGCCCGGACTTTCGTCCGGGCCCAAAAAACTTATGGATCGCAAATGAGCAAATTGAGAAGAATGGTTCCTATTACAGCAGGAGGAATGAGGCATTGCCAACAAACATTAATTTGGCAACAGGAGGGTTGAGGAGGACAACAAGAAGGCGGAGGAGGACAAGGCGGAGTTCTAATAGTGATTAAAATCTGTTCGACCTCTATTCCGGGACAACAGTAATATGAATAAGTTGTCGGCACCAAGCGGTTATCTTTAACTTCCCAAAGACGGTGAGTTGTAACGATAACTTTTATGGGATAAGTGCCTACTAACCAACCTGTAGAAGGAGCAGGGACCGCAAATACTGCGCCATTCCAAACCTTAGCTCCGCCATAAATTACGACATCTTTTCCTCCATCATTCCGGACCAAGTAAAGATAGGCATCAATATTCCAAGGAATATTAGTTATCCTCAGCTTGAGAAATTCATTAGTGTAAGCTTTTGGCTCATTCAATACTTCAATTACAGATTCAAACGGCGTTCCACAAATATCGTTGTCGCTTATTATGGAACCGAGAAATAGAATTTTGTAGGTATCCCCTGCCACTCCGTCAAACCCTACTTGCTTTGCCAGTAATGGCAAAGCAAGCCCCAAAACCAATACCGCCAATAGAGCTTTACGCACCTTACACCTCCTTGGCTCTTCCGAGCCAAATTAAATATATCTCAATCAAAAAAATTTGTCAAGTCTTGTTTTTTGATTTTTTGAATGGTTATCTTTGAATATACACATTTCCTTGATTTGTAAAGACCCTTCCATCTTGTAGGGTAATTGTTGATTTGAAAATGTAAAGTCCATTACCTAGAGTTTTTCCTTGATTATCTTTTCCATCCCAGGAGATTTGGTTTTGATTGTAAACTGTTTTATTAAAGACTTCCCTTCCTAATGCATCAAATATTTTAAGTTCTATTTTTGATACTAAAATTTCACCTTTTTTACATTTTACCCAACCACAACCATCAGGTCCACAGAACAATCCTTTACAACCAAATTGACAATACCATACACTTCTTGGCTTAAAGATTGTTGGATTTTGAGTTACAACTTGAGGATGAGGTAAAACAAAAACTCTTTCTTCACTCTTTTTTACATAATCATCATTTTTACCTTCACACTTTCCTTCAATTGCTACTTCATCTTCTGGACAATAAACTGTTCCATCATCTCCTGAACCCCAAGAAATTGGAGCTCCTGAACAATAAGGAGCAAAGCCTCCTACCCTTTTATCACATTGCCAACCTGAAGTTGGATCACAAGGTAACCAATTATATCCAGAAGGTAGAGGAGTAGGCGTTGGAGTTTTAGTAGGAGTTGGTGTAGGTGTAGGAGTTCTGGTTGGAGTTGGGGTTTTGGTTGGAGTTGGAGTGGGAGTTTTTGTTGGTGTTGGTTGTGAAATCTTTTGGAAGTTAAAGGATAATCTAGCAGCGCCTGATGCTTCGTAATATTGAATTTCAAATTGATGAGGACCTTGAGAAAGGTTAAGTTCAAAGGTATCAACTGTATAAGCTCTATTTACCCATTTATCAAGAAGTTTTTTTCCATCAATAAACACTTTAACTCCATCATCAGAACCTACACTAAATTTATATTTTCCTTCTTCAAGTTCAATTGTTCTTGAGAGCTTTAATATTAAGTTGTCTTTTTTGTCTCCAATTAAAGCACCTTGTCCCCAATTCATATCAAAAGTTAAAGATTGAATATCTTGTCCCTTGCCAATACAATCTTCAGTTTCCCTTTCATACCAAATTGTTTCCCAATAGTCTTTGGGGAAGCTTAAAGAAGGACAAGGCAAAACATAAACCTCAACATTCACAGGTTCTCCTTCAGCCACATTATTTTTCTCATCTTGACATCTTGCAAAAACTGAATAATTACCTTTTTTAGTAAATTTGTAGTCTTTCCAAACAACACAAGGATAACAAGGCTCTTTGAAACTCATCTTTCCTACATTTTGTCCATCAACAATAAGATAGCATCCAACTAGTTTGTACTGAGAATTGACATAGGCAGAAAACCTTTCTATTTTTTCTTTTTCAACAGAAGTAGGAGAAATTTTGCCAACTTGCAAGCTTACCACCGAAGGACTTTTTGTTACATAAATATTAGTTATTTCTCCTTTAGTTTTTTTGCCAGAGGAATCTTGACAAACAGCATAGGCTGAATATGTACCTTCTGAAGTAAATTTATAAGAAATTGAGGCTTTGCATTGAAGACAATTAAGAAATTCAAGGTTCATAGAACCAACATATGTATCGTTTATATAAAAATCGCAACCAAAAACACCTGTATCATCCCTGACTTGAACCGAGAAATTTGTAGGAATATTTACTGTTGCATGAGTAGGAGTTATTTTTGAAACGGTGGGCGGGGCTATATCATCTGGTAGAGTTCTTTTTACTTCGAAAGAAATTTTATCGCTTACAGCTTCATTTCCTGAGCTATCCCAGCACTTTATAAATGCATTTAGGGGAACGTCTAAAGGAAAAGCGTCTGGATCAATATGATTCTCAAGAAAATAAGCTCTACAGGAAGACTTGCAGGGAGAAGGAGAGAAATCCATTAGTATTGGGGCAACTGCCTGTTCTCCATCTGAAAAATTTATAAACAATTTACAATTTCTAACTTCTACGTTATCTGAAACATCTGCCTTAAATAAAATTCTATGTTCCAGATAAGTGGGGTTAGGTTCTATTGTAAAGGATTTAATTACAGGAGGAATTGTATCTTCTAATGGAACATTTATGGATAGACAGTTATAATTATTAGCTGAAGCTGAAATAAATGGACCAATTTTTGCATTAGAATCATCGCAATCAGGTTCAGAAGCACAATAAGAGGGACAAGTAGTTGGTTTAGGTCCAAGTCCCCAAAAACAATAACCATCTCCATCCTCATCAGTACAGCGAACCGCTAAATTAGGTTTATCACTTAATTCTAAGGGCAAAGAAACCATGGCAAGATATGTTAAAGGCCACCATCTATATGTTCCTGGGGCTATTTTGGCATATCCCTGCTCGCCCCAATTGACGCCCCAGCTGTTTTTATAAATATAAATGGGAGAATAAGGATCTTCAAAATCATCTATATAACCAGTCAATACCATCGCATGCCCTCCTTCAAGAGTAATATCCACACCAGCCCAAAGAGGACCCCTTTCGATTAAATACTTTTTTACTATAGGAGGAGGTGGGGGGTCATAAAAATCATATATAGTCTCAAATTTAAATGGTTTTAAACCTTTTTTTGCTGATTTACAATTTTCTCTGCAAGAAGGTTCGTATGGGGAAAAGAATCTAAACAATAAAAAAAATATCCTGCCTGAAAAGGTGGGGAATATGGAAAACAACTTTCCTCAGGCAACCCATACTTTGAAATGTAATCATTAATAGGAGTCATTCCTGTAGCACGAGGAATTCCACAACATCCTTTTGTAATTGCGCAAGAAACTAATTGTTGTTCTGAGAGATCAATGTTTAATATCCGGTTAAAATATAGATTTATCATTGCTTCAGCGGCCCCCACGGCAGCGAATGCCCAACAGGAACCACATGGGTTTGGAAAGTTTTGATCTTTCACTTCTGTCATCCAATTCTTTCCGTGCCTATTTCTCCAATCAAAAGAAGGGGGGAAATTTGAAGTAGTTTGAGATTTAGGTTGGGTTTTGGGTTTTGGAGGTTCAATTTCAAATATTCCACCTTTGTAGTATTCAAAGCCTGCTAAATTTGGAAGTCTTTTTGTACCAAGGAGCATTTTTTTCTGAGAGTAAGTGTAACTTGAAACTCCTGTCTTTCCTGCAGTCCATCTTAGATTGTTGGTTTTGTTGTAATTGTTGATTTTTTGGACCATTCTCTCTTCAATGTTCTTTAGTACCTCTTTTTGATAATTTTCAATTCCAAAGGCTTGGATTTTTAAGAAGGCATCACTTTTATCTTTTTCTTTTGGGGTTAATAAATGTAAGGTTGAGATATGTAAAGTTGCATTTTCTATTTCAGCTCTAACTCTTTTTATAAAAATTGAATTTAGGGCACAGGTTTCTGAACAGAGATTATCAAAATTAATTTTTCCTTGATCATAAGGTCCCTGAGCTTCAAAAACTAAATATTCTCTTCCATCTTTGTCCTCTAAAATTATTCTGGCAAAAGATAAGCGAGAATTTAGAGTAACATAACCTGAGGCAGAGAGAGAAAAGATGGGTTGATTTAAAAGAGAGGAAAGGTTTTCTTGGGCAAATACTTTCTCAATGAAAGAAAATGGAAAAGAGGGAAGGATTGAGCTTGATAAATTCAAAATATCTCCATCATTGCTTAGGGTCTGGTTCACATTTATATTGAGAGATTGATTTTGTGGAATTGGGCTTTGGATTGCAGGTAAGTTATTTTGTGGAGGTTGAATTAGATTTTGAGTAGCAACTTGAGGTTGGGGACCTAGAGAGCATTGAATTTGCCACCAATTGTTTCTATTTTTATAACCTATTGCTAATAAAAAGAGATTGATTATTAACCAGGCACAATAAGCAATAAAGAGACCAATCAATACAGAGAAAAATATCCTCT
>Ga0080004_1120603_pt1 | contig 12127 bp, 11 predicted proteins | sample WasSprMetagenome_FD_69207 | JGI IMG/M metagenome (GOLD analysis project Ga0080004, IMG submission 69207) | Sulfidic aquatic microbial communities from Washburn Spring, Yellowstone National Park, USA - WS (SPADES assembly) (version 2) | ecosystem: Environmental > Aquatic > Thermal springs > Hot... | reverse complement strand
AACCTGGCCCAGCACAGAGGCAACCCTCAGGTTGAGGTAATGGTGGGGGACCTGAAAAAGCCCGAGGACGCGCTGAAAGCGGTCGAGGGCGTGGAGACTGTCTTCCACTACGCCGCGAACCCCGAGGTGAGGGTCAGCACGACAAACCCCGAAATCCACTTCAACGAGAACGTCGTGGCGACCTTCAACCTATTGGAGGCGATGAGGAGGAAAGGGGTGAGGGAGATCGTGTTCGCGTCGTCCAGCAGCGTGTACGGCGAGCCCGAGGAGATACCCGTCGGCGAGGACGCGCCCCTCAGACCCGTCTCGGTGTACGGCGCGAGCAAGGCGGCCTGCGAGAACCTGATACACGCCTACTCCAAGCTCTACGGGATAAGGGCGGTCACGCTCAGGTACGCGAACGTCGTCGGGCCGAGACTCAGGCACGGTGTGACATGGGACTTCTTAAACAAGCTACTGAAGAACCCAACAGAGCTCGAGATCCTGGGAGATGGAAAGCAGACTAGGAGCTACGTATACATAGACGACGCAGTAGAAGCAACGATAGTTGCGTGGAGAAGAACAGAGACAAGCTACGAGGTATTCAACATAGCCTCGGGTGACTGGATAACAGTGGACGAGGTAGCAGAAGAAGTAATCAAAGCAATGGGACTAAACAACGTGAAAAAAACATACAAGCCAGTACGACATGGTGTAGGCTGGCTAGGAGATGTAAAAAAAGTGGCACTAAAAATAGACAAAGTTGAAAAGCTAGGATTCAAACCGATAATGAACTCGAGAGAAGCAGTAAGAGCAACGGCAAGAAAGTTGTTAGAGGAGATTCAAAGTTATTAGACAAATACTAGCAATTATTGTAATGGAATGTTTGTAAACTCATATATTGTATACATAACATGTAAAGTTGCTCTGTGAGGTAAGTGCTATGACTTTGCTTCAGCCCGTTTCAGTAAATCTTATTACAAAAGCTTCCTCTTACGCATTTCGTATTCAACCTTTATATCTCAAGGGTTATCATAGTTTGTTGAATAGTTTTGTTATTGAGGTTTCAGAAAGATTACGAGGATCTGGAGGTACTTTTGATTGTTACTTAAGGAATGGTATCATTGTAAGGTCTTGGGATGGCTTTCTATTCTATGCTAGGCCTAGAACATCGGATCTCTATGCTATATGCTGTGAAGAAGTTTATGAGCTTGAGAACTGGTTTAAACCTCATGCAAAGGGCGTTGTAGTTGATGTAGGTGCTTATATAGGAACATACACCGTCAGAGCAATGCGTACAGCAGATCTTGTTATAGCTATAGAGCCTTTACCGATAAACTTCAAAGTACTTCAGAGAAATGTCGAATTGAACGACCATAAACGTATCGCTAAGGTAATTCTGATCAATAAAGCTATAGCTGAAAAGAGAAAGAAAACTAAAATCTTTGTTCCCATAGAAGATAAGTGTATAGGTGCTGAAACAGCAAGACTGAAATCTGCTTCAGGCGAAGCAGAGAAGCTCATTGGTATTGACGTGGATGCTGACACCCTTGATAACATATTAGAAAACATAGGTATTGATGAAGTTAATCTGCTAAAGATCGACATTGAGGGATGCGTATTGAAAGCTTTACCTGGAATGATAAACTCATTGAAGAAAACAAAGATTCTATTCATAGAATTGCTGGGCAAAGACCTATCAGCTATATACATAATAAAGCAATTAGGTTTTAAGCTCAAGGCACGTCTTAGTAAAAACTTTCTCTTCATAAAAGAATAGATGCGCGCTACATGGCGTCGGGCGGCTCGGCGACGTGAAGAGGTTCGCGCTCAAAATCGAGAAGATAAAGAAGCTGGGCTACAAGCCGCGCATGAGCTCGAGAGAAGCGGTCAGAGCCACTGTGCAAAGCATTGTCGAATCCTTCTGAAAAGGGTAGCGTAAATTTAAAAATTCTACGTTAGATTCATGCCCATAAACTTGTTTATGGACGAGCTTCTCCGTGAGGTGAACGACTGGCTAGGGCTTCAGAAACTCTCTCTCCTAACGTATCTGATCCTGGTGTTTATGGTTAACTTAACCTTAACCTTAATCTTTCTAGCTATAAGCATTAAGATTAGGAATGCTTCTAACCCTAAGAGTAAAGATAGTGCGAGGGCTTTTAGAGTACCTGCTCCTGCTATAATTGCTTTGATCTCTCTTAACGCGCTCCTCCTAGTGGCCGGCGTTATCACTTCGGCGTGGACTTTCCACTTTTCTACGCTACTCATCGCAGCTATCGTACTAGCCCCAGTAGTAGCATATCTAGCCCTGTTTACCGGCGGGACTCCTCCACGGCTCTCTAGGGGGCTACTCATGCTAGCCGCACTAGTGCTCTTCATCTTTGCAGCTAGGCACGTAGTTAACGGAGTTGAGGAGGGCGAGACAACATCGGATATGATAAACATATACCTTAACGGATACTTTAGGTGGTCTATCCACAGTTCGCATTACGATTTGGCACCCCTCGACGCGATGCTGAAGGTTATGCTAAGCTACGTTACTCGCGATACCATCTTTAGTCCCATTCTTGCCTCAGCAATGTACACCTGCTACGGCTTAGCAGCATTTCTCCTAGTTTACGCGCTAGCAAAAGCTGTGTCAGGCATCTCCAGCTACGCCCTAACTATAACGCTTCTAAGCATGTTATCTTATCCATACTCCCCGATAATAGGTTTAAGCGTCCCCCCAAACCCCCACGCCCATCTGCTGGCTGTGGCAGCCCTAACCTTTGCCATGAGGCCGCTGCTAGAGCACAGAACCTTTAGGTTCAGCGACTACTTTGCTGCGATACCGCTCATTCTAGCATCCATACTTATGCACCCATCATCACTTGGGCTTGTCCTCTACCTAGCACTCCTCACGCTTTGGCTAGCCTATAGGAAGAGCCTTACAAAATGTAGCTATGTCCTCTTCATCTTCGTATTCTCGTTTACGGTATACTTCGCGAAGGTTATGTACTCAGCCTTTGCGACAGGCTTCGCAAACTACATGCAAGTTCTGTGGGACTACATTATGAATGCCTTTAGGGAGAGGGAGATAACAGTGTTTTCCACTAGAAACCTTGGCTACAGCGGAGTGCCAAGGTTATGCTTAACAGGCTTCGCAGCACTTTTAGGATACTTAGCAGGCTTAGCCCTCCCTATACTGGTAACCATATTGAAGAAAAGGCTAAGTATTGTGGGGCAGCTTTTTATGGTGACACTAGTATTTTACGGCGCATTTGCGTTGGCATCGGTATTAACAGGCTTAGGAGGAGTTAGTCAGTCGCGCATAGTAGTGAGTGGAGCGCAACCATATATGGAACTAGCGCTAATAATATATTTAGCAATGTTGATGTATAAGCAAAATATACCATCCATACTTATACCTCTAACGTTATCAGTTTTAGCAACATTAATAACACCTAATGCAATATCGCAAAACTACACAATACCTATGGCAAAGCCGGCTACCTTAAATGATCATATAATTGCATACAAATTTTCAGATCTTATAGACAAATCTTATTATATTAACCTTTACACTACCTGTGGCGATTTGGGAAGAATTGTCGCTTCTCAAGAACGTGGAAATGTTAGCTATGGGCTGGGCTCAACAATGGCATCAGTCTACCACTTCATTGCCCCAGGAATTGTTTCTGCAAAGAGCTACTGGGATCCGTGTATAATGGCTATCTATTCAAAACCACGAGATACAACTAGCTACATAGTAAACAAGGTTTTCGATGCATGGCTATACGGATTCTATATTTACATTAGGGGGTGAATCGAGTGAATGCCTATGTACCGCTAATTTCTATAGTCCTCGCAACGTACAATTCAGAGAAAGTTATAGAAAAGACTCTGAAAAGCATCATTGAGCAAGATTTTCCATTGAATAGCGTAGAGCTCATAATAGTCGATGGATGCTCTAAAGATAGCACCCTAAAAATCATCGAGAAATTCATCGAGTACTATGCAAAGAATTTCTATGATGTTAAGGTGATTGCTCATGATAAGAACTATGGTATTTCTAAAGCTAGAAATGATGGGTTAAAGGTGAGTAGGGGGAAATATATACTTATTTTAGATCACGATGTTATTATGCCTAGAGATGTCCTTGCTAAGCTTTTGCAGTATCTTGAATCAATAGATAAGAAGGTAGTTGCTGTTATACCCTTACATAACAATACATGTAAAGATACTATCAGATCATGGGAATATATAATCAGGAAGGGAAAGACATGGAGAACAAACGCTATTACATCCTGTGCCTTAGTACGGAGAGAGCTATTTGATGAGATAGGGCTTTACGACGAGACCTTGGGTCCTCCGTATACAGTTTATGAAGATATAGAGCTTGGTGCTAGAGCGCTATCTAAAGGCTACGAAATACACTTACTAGGTACGCTAGAGGTTCTTCACGAGACGTGTGAAGAGGCTCCCCCAGATACCCTCACAAGCACCACAAAGCAAGACGTAAACAGAATGAGCACACTACTGAAGTACATTAAGGTTCTTAGGGGAGTATTGGATCCGCGCTACAGGTATGCATTAGTAAAATACCTTCACAGCGCGCCCACCGCGGAAAGGGTTAGGTGGTATATGTACGCAGCTCTAGCGATCCTATTTATTCCCATCATAGCATTGTTCGTAATGGGGGTTCTTGGGGGTACTCCATTGCATACTATACATGGGATTCTAGCACTAGCAGCAATGTACTTTGACGTTGCGCGTCAGTATTGGAATCGTAAAGTGTTACACATATCACTTGCTTACGCGTTCGTTGCATATATATGGAGATTGATTCGCTCACTTACACTAATATTACCTACTCATGCATTAGTGTAACCAAGAGCGTTGGGACGATATGATGAGATTTCTCTACATAGGTTCCAACGATGTTTTTAGCAGGCATGAGTTGGGATTTATAGCTTCCCTCTCTGAGCTTGGAGAGGTTGATGTAATTGTTTTAGGATCTAGAACACATTTCGAAAGGTTTTCTCTAGCAAGTGATAATGGTGTACATGTTGTTGATCTTTATGAAGTTCCCTGCAGTGGCGCTCTCTTAAGCTTTGAGAGTTATATAAGGATGATCTCTGCAATTGCTGGTTCAAGGAATTATGATGCTGTTTTCGCCACACCTCGACTACCAATACTTGTTGCCAGCCATCTGAAGGCTTCAGAAATTGTTGCTCTAAGACTTTGGAGTATTAGGGCAGCAAAGTTGAGGGATAATCTCAGGTTCGGCGCTTACGAAGATATCCCGCTCTTTATGCCTAGCATCATTGCCAACATGCACTATATCCTGCGCTCCACCTACTCCATAGCTATTGATCACGCAACCTATGCCTTTGCCAGAAAGGTTTATCGATTTGTCAAGGATAGAATCGCTAAGGTTTACCCACCATATGGGTATGTGCCCAGCAAGGACGAAACGAGTTGGGAGATTCCGGAGATCATAGATAGAGGCAACTACGTATTAGGATTCACGCAACTAAGCAAGACAGGGCCTTACCTAAAGTTTGAGGCGAAGCCGCATGCGATAGCGCTTTACCTTCTAGCGAAGAGAACCGGGATAGACGTTGTATCAGCTGGCAGCAGTCACGATGATTGGAAACGCGTGTTCCCAGGCCTTGAACCGCCAAGAAATCTCCATATAACGGGCAAGGGCTTTCCAGACAGCGTTCTAGCGAAAATCTACAGAAATGCACTATTAGTTGTGATACCTATCACTAACAGAAACATTTCTAACAGACTTATAGAGACGTTGTTTTATGGAAAGCCTATAGTGACATCTGAGGTAGCTAAACTAATTCATCCAGAATTAGAGCACGGAAAGCACCTCTTTATCTCATCATGGGATACGATAATTGATGATACCGTAATGCTCCTAAAGGATGAGGATTTGCTGAAATCGCTTGAGCAAGGAGCTAGAGAAGCTTACGTTAAGTATTTTTCAACAAAGTGTAACATGATGTTTGTGCAAAAATTGTTACTATGAAGATTCTTCACGCATCTCACGTATCTAACTACACTCCTCCTATAGGATATGGAGGGATAGAGCTCGTCGTTGATATCCTTGCTAGAGAGCTGACATTACGTGGTCACAAAGTTCTTGTTTTAGGAGTTAAGCCCTTCAATGTAAACGTCCAGTATGAGCTCAAGCCCTGTTTTAAAGGGCCTGTGAAAAAGCCTAGGATGATGCATAAGCTTAGGTATTCATGGAAATTATTACTGGAATCAAAGGACTTTGACGTTATACATATACATGTTCAGTGGCTAACTCCCATAGCTGCAATCATTAAGAGGTTGCAAAATAAAGCTGCGCTTCTAACTCTTCATGCTGATCCAAGCGATTTTATTGCCCATTTAGATGTTCCATTGGTGGCTATTTCAGAAACTCAAAGAAGGCGTTTAGAATGCAGAGGAATTAAGGTAGCTACAGTTATATACAACGGTATAGATGTGAATATGTATCCATTTAGATTGGAGAAGGAAGACTTCTTCATTTACCTAGGGAGGATAGATGAAACTAAAGGAGTACACATAGCCGTAAAAGCAGCTAAGAAATGCAACGAGAAGCTTGTGATTATAGGGCCCATAGCAAATCCCAGTTACTTTGAGAATCACGTAAAGCCGTTCATAGATGGTAAGAATATCGTTTATCTTGGTGAAGTAGACTTTAAAATAAAGGTAGAATATTTGTCTCGTGCTAAAGCGCTTCTATACCCTGTTCAGTACGAAGAGTTCTTCGGTTTAGTGATGGTAGAGGCGTTGGCTACAGGAACACCTGTAATAGGTTTTCTACGGGGATCTGTAGTAGAGATAGTTAGAGATAGTGTCACAGGCTATTTAGTAAAAAATGTTAAGGAAATGTGTAAAGCGATGAGCTGCGTTGATGAGCTGGATAGGATCCAGTGTAGGAGAGACGCTGAAGAAAGGTTTTCATCTAAAGCTATGGCGGAAAAGTATGAGAGTTTTTATCAACAGCTGATTCAAGGATCTTAAAAGTGCGGGATACTCCAAGATGAAGATAGATTATATTGCCATAGATGTTGTTATGTTGACGAAGAACTCTAATAAGCCTTGGTTTAGGCGTGTGCTTACGCGCGCGCAAAGTGTGAAGTTCGCTGAGCGGCTTGGTGTGTACGACGAACTTCACACCTTGGACATCAGGGCTTTTCAGCTATCCCGAAACCTTTGACGCCGTAACAGCGGTCGAATCAGTTCACGGGATTCTGGGCATCGAGCTGTTAAGGAGGCTTAAAGGCTTAGCTAAGCAGGGCAGCGTAATCGTTTTGGCGCTACCTGCTCCGTCGAGGTCTGTTACCGCAAGTGTACTGGTTCAACAGGGTTACGCGGTATTCAGGTACTTTCTAAGGGGGTTTATTCTGGTTAGGATCGATAAAGCTGAAGTGCTCACGATGCCCAGTCGCCTGTGGAGGGTTCTCGGGCTCCTGATCAAGATTTTCCGCCCGGTGCTCAAGCTCTGCAGAGTGCTTGAAAAAGGCTACATGCTCGCCTAAAAGGTGGTTTAGTTGAGGCTCCCGGTAGCGGCGACGAGCGTCAAAGTCGTCGAGGGCACAGCGTACGTGACGATCAAGGACGCGGGCACCTGCAGGGTTTCCGTGTTTAAAGATGGCTGCGTGGAGGACTTAGCCTTGCTGCGCGGGAGCCCCTGCGCGCGTGTTCCCGATGAAGGCTCTTATTCAAGCATATAAGTCTCTGCTGAAAAACATAAAGATGTGGTTTTAATTCTTGCAGGATCATTTAAATATGCATATGAAAAATCAACCAATAATATTAGCATGCGCTGTCGACAGCCTTATTCAGAACGCTGCTCCAGCTGATCAATAAAGGTTGTAAGTTTAAGGATACGGTTAATAAAGCGGTTAGATACATAGCCATGGTAATCGTGCCAATAGTGATCGCCTTGGGCTCTCTTTTCAAAGCAAGTTCGTATGGTCTACGCGCGCTAGCCGTGCACTAAATGATCATTGTGATGCTACGAGCGTAAAGGTGGTTGCAAAGGTCTTGCCGGCGCGGTGCTCGTGCAATACCGGTTGAGGCATAAGTAAAGGTCCAGTAAGGTGGTGAATGTGAGGATCGGTAGCGCGCTGTTGTGGTTAAAGATAGTAAATTTCCTTGAGTTTTTGAGGTTAAAGTTTAAAACATCAACTGGCAGAAACATAATTAAAATTCATGATTATATTATAAAAATATATAATGATACCGCTGTGTGTGCATATGAACATGACATACTTTCAAATATTGCTTTATCCAAACCAATTACTTTCAAAGTTCCGAAGATATTCAAGCTTCTCAAAGCTCAGAATTACGCTGCGCTTATTATGGAATATATTGTAGGACTTCGTCTCGATAACTATATAGTAAATTTTTTGCTGTACGGCAACTCAGATGCTGTTAAAATTTTCTATCAACTTGGAAAAGCGGTAAGAGAGTTACATAACATGAACCTTAGCGGCTTGCGTAATAGTTCTCTTCCCTCATCGTGCTCTGAATTAAAGTATGGAATTGCAGAACTATCCAAAGGGCTTGTTGCATGGAAGGTTATTGATCATAGACTCTTTAATATTATTTTAAAATATCTTGAAAAAGCAAATCTGACTGATGAAATTTTTCTCAGTGTCAGTTTGCACGGTGAGCTTTACTTTACTCACATATTAGTGCAAGAAGGTAAAATTGTGTTAATCGACTTTCATAATGCACAGAGGGGGCCATCTTACTTTGACTTAGCAATGCTCAGCATTAGCTTATATGTCTCACTTACATTTGCATTTTGTACACTAAAACGTTTCACATTTTTAATAGAAGCATTCTTAGCCGGATACTACGGGAAAACCTTAAATAGTACGATTATCAGGTCGCTGAAACTTGCAGAGCTATACTTAGCTCTCAGAGAAATCCTAGCATGCGCAAAAACTTTATACTCTGAAAACTCTCCAGTCATAAGATTCATAGTCATTCTTAAAATAAGGAGACTTAAGAAAGCAATAAACGAGGTTATAATACCAAAACTAACTGCATAACCGGTATTAAAGATGGAGAGAGTGAGAGGAGATTGGGCATTAGCTTGGAGGAAAGAGAAAGTGGATTTAGAGAGGGAAATCCGTGACATAGACATTTTTGACTATAATATAGCCAAGTTTCTGTCAGAATTTTTTAAAGCTGGCTACTTGGTTTTAGAGGTTGGATGCGGTACTGGGCGGTTTTGTTTCTGGCTTAATAAAAAGGGGATCGACTGTATAGGCATAGATATAGTTCCTGAAATAGTTAAGAAAGCCGTTTTTTATGCTAAAGATAAAGAACTTCCTTCGTATTTCGTAATTGCTGATGTGTGTAACTTACCTTTTAGGGATGAATCTATTGATGGTTATCTTTCGCTCGGTGTTGTAGAGCACTTCAGATCTACAGTGGAAGTGATTAAAGCCTTTAAGGAGTGCAGAAGAGTTTAAAAAAAGGAGGTATAGTGCTCATCACTATTCCGAATATTTTTGTTCCATTACGAAACAGGTTGCTTTTATACATATCCAGAGGCAAAATAGGCATGTTTCACAAAGCTTACACGAAAACAACCTTTCAGCGGTTGGGATGTGTTATTAGTTCCGACGTTAAGGTTGAAGTGATTAATCTTTGGTTGCCCATCTACAACATTCTTGATGGTATCCTAAAAAGGTTGGGAATCGATGAAAAGATACGGCGTCGAATAAAATTTGCTTTTATAAGATTACCACAGAAGCCTTCTTTACTGAAGAACTTCCTGGGATATATTTGCATCATTGCAATGAAACCCTAAAAGTAGGATGGTACCTTAACTGGATGATTGATCGTGAATTGATGTTCATTAAAAAAGATGCGAGCGGCATGAGTTTGCTGAGTCACTTTGAGCTCATGCTCAGAAACCTCGAGCTGAACCTCGATCTATCGAGGATCCTGCCGATCAACGCCGCGGTCGGCGGCGAGGAGAGCTTCGTGAAGGTCGGCTGCGAAGCCCCTGTTGATAGCGCTGCCGGCATTTACTGTCCTCTGCTGAAAAAGATTGAGCGAATGGGCGTTGACTTAGACAGTTTCAAGGTGAGGGTTCTCAAGATGGATTGCAAGGGCTGCGAGTACGACGTCACCGAGGAGGTTGACGCGCTGAAGCTCTTCGACGTGATCAAGATCGAGTACAGCGGCTACCTGAGGGGCAAGACCTACCGTGAGCTCGAGGAGGCGCTCGAGCGCTTGGGCTACAGGTGCAGGGTTTGGGCGCACAACGAGGAGGCGCTGAGGATCGGGCTCGACAAGCACGGTATGCTGACCTGCACGAGAGGCTGCGAGGCGGTGAGGTAAGCTCTGGTCGCAGAGGGCGAGGCGTTCCCTGAAACCTCGGGCGCGTGGCCGTTTCGCCGGAAGTTGACCTGGTGATTCATCAGTAGCTGCGTGCCACTGACCACTGAAGAGGTGGCTCCGCTCTATCCGTGGGAAAGAGACTTTTACCGTCTCTCGTCTCTCAGTACTGCTGTGTGCTGCAGCAGATAAAATGCGTGGAATGAGCGGGGTTGCTGGCTTGTGAGGGGGATGCGCGCGTTTCGATGGAACCGTATTTTTTAATGCCGCTGGGGTGCGGCTTGCGGGATGTCGAGGTGGCCGTGGCGCGTGGCAGCGGCTCTCGAGTGATCAGCGCGCGCTATCTGGCTAGGAAACTTTTGGATCTAGGCTGTGAGGTTTATGGCTAGGAGGAGAGCTGGCAGCAACATTTTTCGGCTTTAGGCAATCAAAGATCGCGCTAGCAATCTTTATATAAAATTGTAGCATGTTAGTGCAGCATGTCCATAGGCAGGCAGCTTTTGGAGGAGCTCCGCCAGGATGAAGAGCTCAGGAAGGCCCTGGCTGAGGAACTCCTGCCCGAGGCGCTGAGGCACAGGGAGCTCAGGAGGGCGATGCTCCTAGCATTATCTAGGGAGGTGGCTACAAAGGAGGATATAGAGGGGCTGAAATCGTACGTGGACGCGAGGTTTAACGATGTAAATAGGAGGATAAGCGACCTTTACGGCGTCGTCAAGGCGTCTTTGGTCGCCATCATAGCTACACTAATCTCAACAATACTCGTACCGCTCATGCTGAGAATGCTCTTCCACTCCTGAGCGCGCGCTAGCGTTAACGTTTGTCTGAGTGAATCATATCGATAAAGTATAGCGCACGGTAAATTGGGCAAACCTGTTGGGAGCGCGCGCTAACATTAAATACGGCAACTTCCACTACATGGTGTGCTGAGGGGCGCGCGAGGATCTCCGGGTACGTCAATCTTTAGGTTGTTTGCAGAGAGCCCACGAAGCTGAACGTGCTTTGGCTCGTGTAGGGGCCTAGGACTCTCAGCGCGCGCTTTTTCGCATCCTTTTGCGAGGTTGAGGCAGCTCATTGTTGCCGTGAATGCCGGGGGCTTTGGCTTGAAGCTGGTGTGGTGGGGGTGAGGGTGGGCGTGTTTTGGTTGTGAGCGTGCTTGGCTGTTGTTTTCGCGCTGCGCGTTTCGCCGTCTTCGGTGCTTGCTGGTTTGCGGGTTGGTTTTGCGCGTCCTGCTGCGTTTTGCTGAATAGGTGCGCGCGCTTTGGCGTTTTCTCGCTGGTGCTTGAGCGGTTTAGATGGGTTCGGGTATTTTCTTCTGCTTCAGCGGCAGTGGTGCGGGCCTGGCGGGCTGAGTTTCTCTCGGTCGCGCTGGCTGGGGTTCGCAGTAGAGCGGCCCGTACCAGTTTTCGGTGTTAGTTGCTAACGCCAGCGCCCGCTCCGCCGCGGCGTCGCCGAGCGCTGGAGCTGCCGCGGTTGCGCGCGAGCTGGTTGCGCTGTACGCGCGGCGGTCGCGCTTCTCCGCGCGGTTTTCTGCGCCGCTTACGCTGTCCTGGAAATTGGCGCGGCTGGAGGTGGTACGCTCTTTTTATTCACGAGAGTTGCAGACCTGGAGGCATTGCAAGCGTAGACCTTCTAGTGGGCTTTTGGGGGTGGGTATCTGAGGATCTATCTTGTAAGGGGCGCGCGTAAGGCTATTAGAGCCTCGCTCCTCTTCACCTGCCTTGTTACAGGGTCGACTTCAAGGCCTAGGCTTTCGAGGGCGTGGAGGCCGAGGACGCTT
>Ga0080004_1131562_pt1 | contig 12130 bp, 8 predicted proteins | sample WasSprMetagenome_FD_69207 | JGI IMG/M metagenome (GOLD analysis project Ga0080004, IMG submission 69207) | Sulfidic aquatic microbial communities from Washburn Spring, Yellowstone National Park, USA - WS (SPADES assembly) (version 2) | ecosystem: Environmental > Aquatic > Thermal springs > Hot... | reverse complement strand
CGAGCGGAAAGCCCGGGGAGCCCGCGAACATCCTCACCCGGCACGCCAAAACCCAACTCGGCTTTGCCTTCAGCTCCGGGGTGGAGCTGGAGCTGGCCAAAGTGAAGGCCGATGGTGCCGGATACGTTTTCCGCTACGGCGCGGATGGAAAAGGCGGCTGGCGCCTTACCTCTCCGGTGCGCACGCTCCTTTACCGGAAAGCCGCGGTGGACGAGATTGTGGAGTTCATGGTGCCCTTTGAGGAGCTGGGCGTGGAGCCCGGGCAAAGCCTGACCCTGGCGGTGGTCTTGGAGCGGCCTGGGGAGGTTTTGGGCCAGGCGCCGGAGCGGCCCCTGTTCGCGCGCATCCCCACCCTCATCCGCGGGACCGAAATCTGGGCCATGGAGGACCCCAAAGGCGACGATTTTGGTCCCGGAACCTACGTGTACCCCCTGAACAAGGTCTTCACGGAAGCGCCGGGACTTTTCGATCTCATCCGCTACGCCGTTTACGACGCGGGCGATAGCTGGCAGCTTAGCTTCGACTTCCCCTCCCTACCCAATCCCTGGAACGGCCCGCATGGCTTTTCGCACCCCATCATCTTCGTGTACTTCGACGTGAAAGAGGGCGGCCGGACCGATGCCCATGAGGAGGGAAAGGCCGCGCAGGTGACGTTCGACCCGGACCATCCCTGGGATTACGTGATCAAGATCGCGGGCTGGCCCGGTTACGGTCGGCACTTGTGGACCGCCGGCGGCGAGGGGCCGTTCCTCGTGGATGTGGCGAGCGATCCCAAGCGCGGCCGGATTATTGTGACGATCCCGAAAAGCCTCATCCCCGAGATCCGGGGCTGGCACTATGTGCTTGTGGGTTCCCAGGACGGCTACGGCCCCAACCACATCCGGACCATTGGGAAGGCGCCGGGCGAGTGGACCGGCGGAGGCTGCCCGGATCCCATGTGGGCTCCCCAGCTCTACGACATCCTCGCTCCCACAGTGGAGGAACAGAAAGCCCAGCTGGGAAGCTACACGCCCGGAAAGGGCTACGCGGTCCTCCGGCCGGTGGAAGTGAGGTGAGGCCCGCATGAAGAGGGCAGGGTTTGCCGCGGTCCTTTTAGGAATCGCTCTTGGCGTTTTGAGCCCGGCTTTTGCCAAAGAATGCCCGGCCTTTACGGTCGCCGTCACGTTCCGCTATGTTCCCCTCCCCGGCGAGGAGGTTCATTCCGTGAGCCTGCGGGGCTCATTTAACAACTGGGGCGAGTGGCCGATGGAGCGCGAGCCCGATGGCTCCTGGGCCATCACCGTTTGCTTGGCGCCCGGCGAGTACCAGTACAAGTTCTACATCAATGGCCAGTGGCCCAAGGACATGGCCACCGCCCGGGGCGGCGGCCCGGTGGATCCCGAGGCCCACGGCTACGTGGACGACGGCTTCGGCGGGCAAAACGCGGTCCGCATCGTTACGTTGCCCGTGGAAACCTTCTTCGCCCATCACGACCCGGCAAACCCTGCCTTCCTCTGCCGCGCGGACGGTCGGTGGGTGGTGCGCCTCCTTGTCGCACCCGGATTCGTGGAATCCGTTACCCTCGCTGCGGATTACGGTTCTTGGCCCATGGAACGGCAGCTTTTCTGGGATAACGGCGAGATGTGGCGTATTTCCCTCGACCTTCCGTTCGGGTTTTCCTACCGTTTCCACATTCGTCTTTCGGGCGGGGAGGAGCAAACCCTTCCCGAGGGATCTTCCTCTTTCTCCGCGCCCGAGGAGGATCCTTTCCCCCAGGTGGCCTGGGTGGGGAAGAGCGTAGGCTACCAGATCTTCCCGGATCGGTTCTATAACGGTGACCCCGCCAACGACGCGTTGGCCCTGGATACGGATGAGGCGAACTTCAGCCCCTATGCGTCTGCGCCCATCCTTTCGGCCTGGAACGATCCCATCACCCCGCTTCATTGTTGCCACCAGTATTTCGGCGGCGACCTCCAAGGGATCCGGGAAAAGCTTGACTATTTGGCTCAGCTGGGCGTGGGCTTGATTTACCTGAACCCGATTTTCGTTTCCGGCAGTGCTCATGGTTACGACACCCACGATTTTCTGGAGGTGGCGCCACGCCTGGGGACCAAGGAGGAGCTTCGGGCGCTCTTGGAGGAAGCCCATACGCGGGGGATCCGGGTGATCTTCGATTTTGTGCCCAACCACACGGGCGTGGGTTTCTGGGCCTTCCAGGACGTGGTGAAGCGCGGCCCGGAAAGCCCGTATTGGGACTGGTACTTCATCCGGCGCTGGCCCTTCACGCCCGGCGATGGCACAGCCTACGAGGGCTGGTGGGGATTGGGAAGCCTTCCCAAACTCAACACCGCTAACCCTGAGGTCTTCGAATACCTCCTCCAAGTAGCCCTCTACTGGCTTGATTTCGGCTTTGACGGGATGCGGATCGATGTCCCCAATGAGCTTTTGAACGCTAAGGAGTTCTTCTCCCGGCTTCGCGCCGCGGTGAAGGCCCAAAATCCCGAGTTCTACATTTTGGGCGAAATTTGGCAAATAGCTCCAGAATGGGTTCAGGGCCGCATGTTCGACTCCCTGATGAACTACGCTTTGGGCCGGGGGATCCTTCTCCGCTATGCCCAAGGGGAAATAAGCGGGGAAGAGGCCCTGGCCCGGCTTTCCCGCTACTACGCCGCGTACGGGGAGAACGTGACGGCCATGGGCTTTAACCTCGTTTCTTCCCACGATACCTCGCGGATGCTCAGCGATTTGGGCGGCGGGGATATCGGGGATACTCCTTCTCCCGAGGTCTTGACACGCTTTAAACTTCTCCTTACCCTGCTTTTTACGCAGCCAGGTATGCCGGTCATCTTTCAGGGCGAGGAGCGGGGGCTTCTGGGGCGGAAGGAGAATTTCGATGCCCAGCGCTACCCGATTCCTTGGGAAGCGTTGAACCTCGAGGTCTTCCAGCACATCCAAAAACTCGTTCGGTGGCGGGAGGAACTTCCTGAGCTCACGGAAAGCAAAATCCGCGCTTTTTCCGCAAAAGGGCCGGTTTTGGCCTACTTCCGGGGAGAGGGGGATGGGGTGCTTGTCCTCGCGAACAACTCCTCCCGGCCGGTGCCCTTCGCGCTTCCTCCGGGGAAGTGGCGGGTACTGGAATCGGGAGCGATTTTGCAAAAGAGCACCGTGGTCCCCCCGCTCTATGTGTGGGTTCTCGTCCGGGAGAAAGAACCCTAAGCGGGAAGAAAGGAGGGCAAGGGGAACAAGCGCGTCGGGTTCACGAAAAAAGTTTTAGGGTTCAGAATCGAGGAGGGAAAGGAGGGTTGAATGAAGCGCACTTTTTGGGTGGTTGCGTTGATTTTGGGGGTTTTTAGCCCGTTGGGTTTGGCCCTAAGCTGTCTGCCGGGCCAATATGCGGTGACGTTTCGCTATGTTCCCCTTCCGGGCGAAGTGATTCGCTCCGTGAGCCTGCGGGGCTCGTTCAATAACTGGGCCGAGTGGCCGATGGAAAAGCAGCCCGATGGCTCCTGGGCCATCACGGTGTGTCTGGCGCCCGGCGAGTACCAGTACAAGTTCTACATCAACGGCCAGTGGCCCAAGGACATGGCCACCGCCCGGGGCGGCGGCCCGGTGGATCCCGAGGCCCACGGCTACGTGGACGATGGGTTCGGCGGTCGAAACGCCATCCGCCGCGTGGGAACGAGCATTTCAGGTCTTTGGGACTTCAAAATCCGGGTTCTTCCCTCGCCTCTTGTGGACCGCAATAACCTGAACCTCACCCTCGCCTACGGCGCCTATACCCTGACCAGTCTTTCGAAGTTCGGATGGGGCGGAACGTTCAACGAGCAAGGGTTTGAGCTTTCCGGTCTGGTTTTGGGCTCTACGGAGCTCAAGGCTGGGATGTACTTCGAGCCCCAGGCGGTTAAGTACAAGCACACCTTTGTGGAATTGAAGCCCCCGCTTTTCGGGCTGGACCTCACGGCCAAAGTGGAGCACTGGGTCGAGGGCTATCTGCCTGCCAGCCGCTGTCCTATCCTAGTAACTTTCACATACTACCCTCGTGATGATGAGCCTCCTGTTTATTCCGTGCATGTAGCGGGCGAGTTTAACGGTTGGTCTCCCACTGCTACCCCAATGACAAGGAATCCTGATGGAACATGGTCTGTCACGGTGTATCTTGATCCTGGGCCCTATAAATACAAGTACGTGATCAACGGGAATTGGGTTTCCGATATGCGAAACTGGTACGGTTCCCCGGCTGATCCAGCGGCTGAAGGATACGTTCACGACGGTTTCGGAGGCTGGAATGCTTATCGGCTGATTAGGGGCACGTGTCGGACGGAGCTGACCCCTGTTACGTTCCGCTATTATCCGCGGTCTGGTCAAACAATTAACTGGATAGGCGTACCTGGAACTTTCAACGGATGGAATCCTTCTGCTCATCGTATGGATCCACAGCCTGACGGGTCGTGGGCGGTTACTATCCTCCTTCCTCCGGGTGTTTACGAGTACAAGTATTACATCGACGACAACTGGGGAACTGGTTGGGTTCCCTACATGTGCTGGTTCGCGGGCTCTCCCGCCGATCCGGACGCTACCGGTTGTATTGACGGCGGCAATGCTGTCCGCGTGGTCGGGGACTACATGCCTTCATATATGCGTTACACCTTGAGTGCCAAGTTCGGGAACCTCGAGGGGATTCTGCGGTTCGAGGACTGCTGCTGCGGCATCATGCTCAAGGACCTCACCCTCAAGGCCACGAACCTCTCCCTCTGCTGCGGTATCACCTACAACGCCGAGCTCCTCTTCACGAAGGCCGGTTTCCAGCACCTGAAACTCTCCTTTGACAACCTCTTTAGCCCCTGCTGCGGCATTTCCATGGGTTTGGACGTGGAATTCGGGGTAGCCTTCAAGAAAGTCTCCCCGCGCTTTTCCTGGCCCGGGATCTCCGGATGCTTCACGGTCTACGGGAATACCGTAGGGAGCGGCTTTTCCCTCCAAGGCATCGAAATCTACGGGTGGAAGCTCCGCTGCGACATCGGCACTTGCCAATACCTCGAGGTCCTCACCGCCCTCAATGTGGCGAAGATCGAGGAGATCTTTAAGGCCGACATCTTCCAGGGCGACGAATACGAGATGGTAAAGCTTGGGTTCTGTGGTGCGGCCTGCTGTGGCGGTAGTTGGACCCTGACGGTCACCGCGTTCTTCGGTCCAAGCGGCAGGATCTTCGACATCACGCGGATTTGGGTGGACACGTGGATTCCGCTCTTCCCCAACCTTACCTTGGTGGCCAACTTCTCGAACTTAGGCGAGGGCTACCTCGGCTTTGAGTTCAAGTTCTGAAGGGGGAAAGGGCCGGGGAAAAGCTTTTGCCCCGGCCCGGAACTTAACGCGCGGTATAATTTGAAAAGCCCAAAACGGGCGAAAGGAGGTCAGGATGAGGAAGTGGGTGCTAGTCGGGTTGTTCTTGGTGGCGGGCTTGGCCTTTGCGGCCACACCGGGAAAAATCCTGATTTGGGCGGATGATACCCGCGCCCCCGTTTTCAGGGAGATCGGCAAGGCCTACACCGAGAAAACGGGGATTCCTATTGAGGTTGTCGAGATCGGGTTTGGACAGATCCGCGATCAGTTTGTGACCGCTGCGCCTACGGGTGAGGGCCCGGACATCATCATCGGCGCCCACGACTGGGTTGGGGAACTCGCGGCCAGCGGCCTCCTTGCGGAGATCCTCCTCCCGCCGGAACTTGCGGCCCAGTTCGATCCCGTGAGCCTTGAGGCCTTCGTTTATGGCAAGCTTTACGGACTGCCCTATGCCCGGGAGGGCGTGGGTCTCCTCTACAACAAGAAGCTCATTCCGCAACTTCCCGCCACGTTTGAGGAGCTCATTGCCCTTGCGCGGAAGCTTACGGATCCCACGGTGCCCCAGTACGGCTTTGTGGTACAGAACCCCGATCCTTACCATGAGTTCCCGTTCCTTTCCGCTTTGGGCGGCTACATCTTCGGCTATGACAAGGAAGGGAAGCTGAACCCTTGCGATGTGGGTCTGGATAGCCCGGGCGCCATTGCGGGCGCAAAAATCCTCCAGGACCTCTTTGCCGAGGGCCTGATCCCGGCGGGCTTGGACTGGGACACCTGGACCAGCCTCTTCACGGAAGGCCGGATCGCCATGGTCATCACCGGGCCGTGGTTCGTAGGCCGGGCCAAGGCCGCAGGGATCGACATCGGTGTGGCGCCCATCCCGCCCATTCAGGGGAAGAACCCCAAGCCTTTCGTGGGCGTCCAAGGAGTCATGGTCTCTGCCTTCTCTCCCAACCTTCCCATCGTGTTCGACTTCCTCTTTAACTACTTCGCCACGAAGGAGACCATGCTCGCCCTCTACCAGAGGGATCCGCGGATTCCCGCGTTCCTCCCGGCTTACAATGAGGTGGCTGCCGATCCTATTCTCAAGGGCTTTGCCGAGTCCATCGCCAACGGTGTGCCCATGCCCAATATCCCGCAGATGAGCGCGGTTTGGGGTGCGTGGTATGACGCCATGGCCCTCATCGGCAATCTCCAGCTCACGCCTGAGGAGGCCCTGAAGAAGGCCGCGGACAACATCCGCGCCACTCTGGGCTGCAAGTGAAACGAGTTTGGGGCGGGGCGCAGAGCCCCGCCCCTTTTTCATGTTCCGGACCAAGCCCTTGGGGTCCATTCCCGCCACCTTGATCAAGGTGGTGATTCTTTCTGTACTCGATGCTTTGGCCATCTTCTTTGCCGTTCTTCTTGCCTGGGAGGGAAGCTGGCTTTTGGTGGGCCTAATTACGGGAGGCCTGCTCGGCCTCAATGTCCTTGCCTTCTCCCGGCGGCTCTATCCCTTCCGGTACCTTGCTCCGGGCCTTTTTTTCATGATCCTCATGGTCGTGCTTCCCCTCGTTTACACCGTTTACATCTCCTTCACAAACTACGCCACCGGCAACATCCTGAGCAAAGACCAGGTGATTGGGCTTTTGACCACTCGCTATTACCTTCCGCCGGATGCACCCACCTTCACCTTTCGTGCGTATGGGGAAAGGGGCGAGCTTTATGCCCTCTACCTTTGGGGGCCAGCGGGAGAGTACGTGCTTTTCCCGGATGGCCGCCTGGAACCCTCTTCCCTCCACCGCCTGGACGATGCGGACGGCGACGGAAATCCGGATCTTCTCGATGGCAAACCTCTCCTCTCCACGCCGGAGCTCACCCGCTTTGTTTCGGCGCTGCAGAGCTTGTCCGTTCCGTTTGGGGATGGAGTTCTCCGCCTCTCCACCTTAAGCACGTTCCGGCTTTACGCGCCTCAATACCGCTATGACCCGGCTTCGGACACCCTCGTGGATCTCCGCACGGGCAAGGAGTACCGCGCCCAGGGCGGGAATTTCGTGGCCGCCGACGGCGAAAAGCTCGATCCTGGCTGGATCTCCTTTGTCGGGTTTGCCAATTACCTCCGTTTCCTGCGGGACCCCCTCTATCATCGAGCCTTCGTACGGGTCTTTGCCTGGACCGTAAGCTGGGCGATCCTCACGGTCACCTTGAGCTTCGCTTTAGGCTTGGGCTTGGCGATCCTCCTCAACGACCGTGGACTTCGCCTGCGCAAGCTTTATCGTTCTTTGCTCATCGTGCCCTACGCTATCCCAGCCTTCATCTCCATCCTCATTTGGCGGGGATTTTTCAACGTGGAGGTGGGACTTTTTAACCAGGTCCTGAGTCAGTATTTCGGCGTTCGAGTTCCCTGGCTCACCGATCCCTTTTGGGCCCGGTTTGCCTGCATCCTTACCAACGTCTGGCTCACTTACCCCTACATGATGCTCGTCTCCTTGGGCGCCCTTCAGTCCATCCCGGAGGAGATGTACGAGGCTGCGAAGGTGGATGGCGCCACCGGGTGGCAGCGGTTTTCCCGCATCACGTTCCCGCTCCTTCTGATCTCGGTTGCCCCGCTTCTCATCGGGTCCTTCGCCTTCACGTTCAACAACTTTACCCTCATTTGGCTTCTCACGCGGGGCGAGCCGGTGGTGGAGATCGGAAGCCGAGCGGGGGCCACGGATATCCTCCTTTCCTACGCTTATAAGCTTTCTTTCCAAGGGGGCAGGGGCGCGGAGTACAACATGACCGCGGCCCTCGCTGTGGTCATCTTCATCATTGTGGCCCTCATCTCCGGGATCAGCTTTGCCCGCACCAAAGCCCTGGAGGAGGTTTCCCGTGGCCTTTAGGCGAAGGTCCCCGCGCTTTTGGCTGGGAAGATTTGTGCGCAACTTCCTTGCGTGGATTGCCATCGCCTTCGCCCTCTTTCCCGCGGCGTTTGTGCTGGGGACCTCCTTTGACCCCGCGCAGAACCTGCGTACGGCCCGGATCATTCCCGCTCAGCCCACCACCGCCAACTACCTCTACCTCTTTCGCGAGCGGCAGGAGATCAACTTTCCCCGCTGGCTTTTGAACACGGTCTACGTGGCGGGGATTACCTCAGCATTCGGGGTCTTCCTTTGCGCCTTGGGAGCTTATGCCTTTTCGCGGTTTCGCTTCCGCGGCCGCCGCGCCGGCCTCCTCACCATCCTCCTCGTCCAAATGTTCCCCCAGACCGTGGGGATGGTGGCCATCTACCTCATCCTCCAGACGCTCGGAAAACAAATTCCTTGGCTTGGCCTAAATACCCATCCGGGCCTGATCCTCGTGTATTTGGGCGGGGCGATTGGGTTCAACACCTGGTTCATGAAGGGGTATTTCGATACCATCCCCCGTTCCCTCGAGGAGTCGGCCCTGGTGGACGGGGCCACGCCTTTCCAGGCCTTCTGGCGCATCATTCTTCCTGTGGCCCGGCCTATTCTGGCTGTGGTTTTCGTTATCCAGTTCATCTCCGTTTACTCCGAATACCTCCTTGCGAGCCTGATCCTAAAGGGCACGGACAAGTACACGTTGGCTGTTGGGCTTCAGCTTTTTATTGGGGAGGCGTACAATCGTCGCTGGGGTAGTTTCGCTGCGGCAGCGGTGATCGGTGCAGCTTTGATCCTTCTTATCTTTTATGCCCTGCAATCCCAGATTATCTCTGGGCTCACCGGCGGCGCCGTCAAAGAGTAACTTTTCACTGCGCCAAAACCCGGGCTAACTCAAAGAGTTTGGGATCGAGAGGTTTTCTTTTGCCCGCTACTTCGGAAAGGGGTGTGGTGACGATTTCCCCTTTGATTTGGCCCACCAGGACCCCGTGTTCTCCGCGGGCCAGGGCTTCCACTGCGCCCACCCCGAGCCTCGTTCCCAAAAGCCGATCGAACGCTCCGGGAGCACCGCCCCGCTGCACATGCCCCAAAACCGTCACCCGAAGCTCATACCCAAGGTTTTCCCGCTGGAAATATTCCGCGAGCCTTTGGGCGTTGTACTCGGCTCCCTCGGCCACAACCACGATGGCATGAGGCTTTCCTCGGGAATAGGCCTCACGGATGGCCTCGGCCACGGATTCCGGGGAGATCGGAACTTCCGGGATGACCACGGCTTCCGCCCCGCCGGCGATCCCCGCCATGAGGGCCAAATACCCGCAGTCCCTTCCCATCACCTCCACCAAAAAAGCGCGGTTGTGGGAGGAAGCGGTGGTCTTTAAACGGTCGATGGCCTCCAAAGCTACATTGAGGGCGGTATCCACGCCGATGGTGATATCCGAACCCCAAAGGTCATTGTCGATGGTGGAGGCCACGCCCACGACAGGCACCCCTTCCTGGGAGAGGGCATAAGCGCCCTTTTGGGAGCCATTTCCGCCGATCACCACAAGGGCTTCGATTCCCAAGCGGTCCAAGACTTCTACGGCTTTCTTCAGGCCTTCCGGGGTTTTGAATTCTGGGCAGCGGGCGCTTCCCAAAATTGTTCCGCCAAGCTGGATGATTCCGCCCACATCGCGGGCCCCCAGGGGCCGGGCCTCGCCCGCAAGGAGGCCCGCATAACCCCGGCGAATTCCCCAAACTTCCCAGCCTTGGGCCAGGCCGGCCCGCACCACGGCCCGGATGGCCGCGTTCATCCCGGGCGCATCGCCCCCGCTTGTGAGCACACCGATCCGTTTAAACATGACGGGAAAGAATATGTCGGGCGGCCAGGATCCCAGTTAACGCGGCGAAAACGATCCCCCGGGAATGCCCGGAAGCATCGCCCGCCACGTAAAACCCGGGAAGTTCCGTTTCCATTCCCTCCCGCACGCGATAGCGGGTATCGTAGAACTTGATCTCCGGCGCGTAAAGGAGGGTGCTTCCCGAGGCCACCCCGGGCATGACCCGATCCAGGGTTTCCAGGGCCTCAAGGAGATCCACCACCACCCGGTGGGGAAGGGCCATGGAGATATCGCCAGGCGTGAAATCTTTTAGGGTGGGCTCGATGGGAACGCGGCGAATCCGGTCCAAGGTGGAGCGCCTTCCCGCCCGCAAATCCTTTAAGCGCTGCAAAATAGGCTTTCCCCCGCCGATGGTGTTGGCCAATTTCGCGATCGCCCTTCCGTATTCAGTGGTGTCCTCCACGGGGTCGGTGAGCTCGATCCGCACAAGGAGAGCGAAGTTCGTGTTCTGCGTCTTTTTCTCGTTTTCCGCGTGTCCATTCACGAGGACAAAATCGCCGTGTTCCTCGGCGACCACGAATCCGCGGGGATTGGTGCAAAAGGTGCGGACCATGTCATCGTAAGTCGGCGTTCGCACGCGGAATTTCGCGTCGTACATCACCCGCTCGATGGGCTCGTAGATTTCCGCGGGGAACTCCACGCGCACGCCCACATCCAGGGGCCCGAAATCCGGGCCGATTCCCAAATTCCGGGTTACCTCCCTCAGCCAATAGGCTCCGCCCCGGCCGGGCGCGGCGATCACAAAACGGGCAGAGATCCTCTCTTCGCCCAAATCCAAGACGTAGCCCTCGTCCACACGGGAAATCGCCCGCACAGCTTTGCCCAGCCGGAACTCCACACCGCGGCGGAGGAGATCTTGGTAGAAGTTTTCGATGACTTCGCGGATCCTCCCGGTTCCGATGTGCCGCTGGCGACCGGCAATGAACTCTACACCCGCCTCCGCCGCGGCCTTCTTCAGGCGGGAAAGGGCCTCCTCATCCTCGCCGGAGTACTCCTTTGGCGCACCGTAAAGGGTGAAGACCTCGTCCACGTAGCGGATGAGCTCCTCGGCTTCCGCGGGGCCGAGGCCAATCGCTTCGGGTTCTCCGCCGATTTTCGGGGTGAGGTTCAGTTTCCCGTCGGAATAAGCGCCCGCGCCGCCTACCCCGCAGGTGATGCTTGTCCGTTCCCGCGGCGCCTGGCCCTTTTCCAGGACCACCACGCGGAGCCCCGCGGGCGCGAGTTCCCGGGCGGCGAAAAGGCCCGCAGGCCCTGCACCCACAATGGCCACATCCCAAGGCATTTCCTCTCCTTTGCGAAGCCGCGTAATCGTAGCCACCTGAATTATTCCTGCAACCCGCATTGGGGTAAGCTTCCGTTATGCGCATCATCGGCGGCGAAAAGGGAGGAAGAAAGCTTGCCCGCTGGCAAGGGGAGGGAATCCGGCCCCTACGGGATCGCGTGCGCACCGCGCTTTTTGATACCCTCGGAGAGGCGGTGGTGGGCGCCGAGGTTTTGGATCTTTTTGCGGGGACGGGCGCGGTGGGATTGGAGGCCCTTTCCCGAGGTGCAAGCCGCGCGACGTTTGTGGATTCTTCACCTCGGGCGGTCCGCATCATCCGGGAAAATGCCGAGAAGCTCGGCTATTCCCAGCGGGTGGAGATCCTCCGCTCCGACGTAGCGGAGGCCGTGCAAAGGCTCGCCCGCTTGGGAAGGAAGTACGATCTTGTTTTCATCGGCGCTCCCTACGAAACGGGGGTGGCCGCGGGAGCCCTGAAGGTCCTGAGCGAGGCCCTTCCCTTGCGGCCTGGCGCGATCGTCGTGGCCGAGACGTTCCATAAAGACGAGCTTTTCGATGCCTACCCGCCCCTTCTCCTCTTTGATTCCCGCACCTACGGGGAAACCCGCCTCACCTATTTCCGATTTGGCACGGGAAAGGAGGAAGGTTAAACTTCGGGCCAACCATGCCGCCCCTCGTTCTTCTCACCAACGACGACGGTTACCTTTCCCCTGGGCTACATGCCCTGCGGCGGGTTCTTTCGGAGCTTGGCGAGGTATGGGTTTTGGCGCCAGAGAAGAACTGGTCCGCGGCCTCGCGGA
>Ga0080004_1108506_pt1 | contig 12130 bp, 6 predicted proteins | sample WasSprMetagenome_FD_69207 | JGI IMG/M metagenome (GOLD analysis project Ga0080004, IMG submission 69207) | Sulfidic aquatic microbial communities from Washburn Spring, Yellowstone National Park, USA - WS (SPADES assembly) (version 2) | ecosystem: Environmental > Aquatic > Thermal springs > Hot... | reverse complement strand
TAGCCTCCACGGGGTCCCCTTCAAACCTTAAGCTCTCTTCCTCCACCCATGAAACCCACCGCGCAATAGCTTCCTCGACTGCTTTTTGCAGAGACCCCTTTGCATATCCAAACCTCCTCATCGCAAGTTCCCTAAACCTCCTCTCAAGATCCTTACTTATATTAGCCCTTATCATGGTACTGATTACATAATGCCATAAGACATAAAAGCCTTTTTGCCACAAAACAGCCACTTTTACACCAGACCCCCTTATTCAGCGCGCGCGTTATGAAAGCGCACACGAGTGAAAAAGTTCTCTTTTTTCTATTCCTTATAAGCAAGCTTTTCGAAAAGCCTAAGCATAAGTCCCGGCTCCTCCGTGTGGACCGGCACTATCTCCCTCGGCTTGACGAGCCCAACAAGCTTAGCGAACTCGTGGGGATAATAGTGCCCAGAAACCCTCAGCCTATACGGCTGGAGCCCCAGGCGGCGGAGCCAGCCGAGCGCCACTGCCTCTTCCACCCCCTCCTCAGCCTCGTGCTCAGAGACCATAAGGAGGGCTATTCCCCCTTGGAGCTCTATCTCCCTAGTAGCCCCCCTAGCAAAGTCCACCACCTCAAAGAGGTCTGCGATTACCGTATATGCGCTGGGGTCCCGTAGATCATCGTAGCCGGCAAGCTCGACTAGGGACGGCTTCTCGGCAAGCGTGGGCGCACGGAATATTCCCTCCGTCTCCAGGTTGAGATGCGAGGCCCACAGCTCGACAACGTCTAGGAGTTTCTTTGAGGCGATAATACCCCTTCGACCTGTCTCACGAAGCAGTGCATATAGGGCCATAAACAGGTCGAACTCGAGCCTGTGGAGGGCTATAAATAGTGGAACCCTTGAAGACAGTATCTTCTTTAGCAATGGTAGAGAGTCTTCCCAGGATAGGGGCCACACTGGCCTGCCAAAGTTTGTACCCTCAACTATGAGTTTGTCAATCCTTATATCAGGGTTCTCCTCAAAGTAGTCAAAAAGAGTGTGTGGATAGAGCTGAGCGGTTACCTGGAGTTTATCGAATCGGAAGTCCCCAGTATAAAGTATGTTCTCGTCGTCCCCAAAATAGAGGTAAGCGACCGAGGGATAGGAGCTGTGAGGCACACGCAGAGCCATAACACCACGTTTATCTACGACTCTATGCTCCGACTCTTCTATCTTCGCCGCGTATCTCGGAGGAACATATGCAGTCCAGTCGGGAGAATTTTCGTACCATTCACTGATAAGCATTAAGGCCTCTACAGACGGCACCTTTATGACTAGTTCGTCCGGAAGATCGCCAAGAAGCCCCAAGTGGTCAAAATGGAAGTGTGTTATGTAGAGCGCCTCGGCCTCCGCTAGCTCGTCCCTGCTCGGCAGAACTCCAACCTCTCTAAGCTCGTCTGGCCCCGAGGGCCTAAGCCTATAGCCGTAGAGCTTTTTTAGCCATTTAAACCTTAGCCCTTGATCAAATACGAGAACTCTGTCCCGGTCCCGTATCCTTATACAGTTGCCCCCAATCTCCGAGCCGCCCTGTAAGACCTCAACTTGTACCATACAAGTCGCCCCTAGGAACACCAACGAACTTAAGGGCTCCAACAGGCCGAAAATCTATCTTTGAAATAGGATCCCTTATAGGTATGAGCTCGGGTCTTCCAAGCTTAATATTCCTGACAATGTATATCCAATACTTGTCCCTGTTCCGGGAGGCGAAACGGTACTCGTCCTCAGTAAGCTCGACTATCAGCGAGGGCCCAGCGTGCCCCTTTACCTCTATGTATCTCACCTCGCCGCTCACCGGGTCACGGCTCAGAATGTCATAATGCTCTCTTTCGTGTACATCAAGCGGTTCACGGCCCTGCTGGCGCTCATGTTCCATTGCGATACGCATGGCTTCAGCTTCTATCTCGGCTTTCTCCTCCAGGCTTAGAGACTCTTCTGACAGATGTGAAGCTCTCGAGGTGAAGAATATCTTTCCTATGAGGCTCGGCTCTTCTATGCTTAGACCTTCAATGAGTCTTTGAGGAGACTTGTCCTTTAGGAGTTTTTGTTGGGCAACTTGGGTCCTGTACCGTTCATAGTCATTTGCCAGATCTCTAGCGAGGCCCTGAATGTGAAGTGTCAACGTATGCTTGTCCGTTGCTGGTACCTGTTTCTCTACATCTGTATCTACTATATCAAAGTACTTGTTTTCGATAGCCCTTGCCAGGATCTCTAAGAGCTCTTTACCCCTAAAGATTCTTCCATCATCAGAAATGGCGACAGGCTCCCTATAAAGAGTGGGCCCGCCGCGAAAAGATATTCCCACAACAAATATTCTTATTTCCTGGTCTCTCTCGCCTGTCGACACTATTATTGGCACAGCACTTTTAGCCTTTGATTCGCGCGAAGCAATGTTCGACAACAGGGTGATAATAGCTTCCTGGGTCTTGTCAAGGGGAACCAGTGCCCCTCCAGGCGCCTTTACATAGATTTTCCCATCCTTATTTTGCACCAAGTCCGGGTACCTTTTACCAATAGCTTCAACGAGTCTGGCTACATAACTCAAGGCTTCCCTCGAAGAAGTGAATCCCGTAGTCTTCTCCATAAACTGCATTATTTGTTCACGTGTAAGCCTCTTACTACCGCTTACCTTTTCAAGATCCTTCTGGAGTTGCTGTATGGTTCTCGCAATAGAGTCTACGAGCCTCTCGAAGCCCTCTCTGCCCTTTTCGATGTACTGCCTTCTAAGCGTGTACTCGCTTACCTTTTTGAGCCTCGACCCACTCTTAATAGACAGTGTAACAGGTTGTGGCTCTCTCCTTTCCTCGAAGTCGATAACGTATGCCTCTTCTCCAACTGGAGGCTTCTCGAGCTTCCCAAGAGCCCTCCCCATAGCAACGAGCTTCTTGTATAGCACGTCTAGGACATCCTTGTCGCTGTCGACAGCAAGGAAAACAGTATAAACATTTACATCCTTCTTTTGACCCAGCCTCCAAACCCTCCCAATCCTCTGTTCCAGTTTTATAGGGGACCAGGGAGGCTCATAATTTATCAGGACATTGGCAACCTGGAGGTTAAGGCCCTCAGATGCCACGTCAGTTGCAACTAGAACTCTCTTCCCGTTTTCCTCGAGCCACGAACGTATCGACATCAGCTCTTCTTCCCTGGCCGCCTCGTCACTAGTGAGCAACCTCACGTTTTCTCTGCCGAGAACCTTCACCAGAGCATCGAACACGTAGTGAGCTGTATCCTTAAACTCTGTAAACAAGATTACCTTGTCGCCCATGCTTACATGTTGCTCAACAAGGCTGACAACGCCCTTCAGCCTGCTATCATTAGTCATCGATGCCTTGGCGAGCTGGACAAGATGCTGAAGCTCTCTCACATCATTTTCAGAAAACAGGATAGAGCACCTTTCTGCAAACTCTTCAACAACCTTGTCTGGATCCACATCTTCCTCATATTCCTCAAAACCAGTGCCAAGTAGAGCCTTGGCAAGATTAATCCTTTTCCTTAAATCTTTCTCGGCAATAACCCTATGTTGGAGCCAGTATGCTCGCTTCTCGAGGATAACCTGCATAGTGTTAATAGCAGCGGCCGGGCTCGATGAAGCCCTCTTAAAGATCAATGCATTGAGAAGACCAAGAGCCCTAGGCTCGGTTCCACTCATATTATGATAGTCGAGAATCTTCGTCCTGAGGAAGCTTATAAGCTTCCTATGGAACTCGCTCTCGTCACGGGTAGCAGGGACAATCACCGCTGAAACGCTACACCCTGGAAAGACCTTCTCACCTTCATAGACATTGTTCACGTCGAGCTTTGTTCTTCTAAAGACCAGCACATTTTGTGTAGCACTATAAAATAACACATTGTCAAGCCTCTGGAAATCTGTCGTTAAGGAGGGGTCCAAAAGCATAAGCCTGGAAAGATAGTCCTTAGGGTCTCCACGATGGGGCGTAGCAGAAAGCAAAAGGATATGCTTAGACTTGTCGACCGCAATCCTAGAGACAAACCGGTACCTCTGGGTCTCTTTTTTGGCAGATGACTTGCCTACCCTGTGTGCCTCATCCACAATCAGCAAGTCCCAGGAAACACCGAGAATCTTATCCATGTACCTCTCCCTTTTAACTAGATCCATTGACGCGACATAGAAACCCTCTGGAAAACCGCTCGAAGAAAGGCTCTGGAAGTTCGCTCTCTCGATCCTTGTGGCCCTTATACCGAAGCGTTGAAGCTCTAGGAGCCACTGCCTCACAAGTATCCTGGGAACCAATATGAGAACCCTCTTGGCAAGGCCCAGATCGGAAAGCCTCTTAGCAGTCGAAATAGCTGTAACAGTCTTGCCGAGACCTATCTCGTCCGCAACAAACACGCGGACCGGCACCCTAACCATTGTACGTGCAAGGAACTCGGCTTGATGCAGATAAGGATAAACGGGAGGCCTAGCCCTCTGAAGGCCAAGATACAGAATCGGGTTATACCGGGAATAAAGATCCAAAACGTCGTGGACAAGGCTGAGAGCCATACTAATCAAGCCCGTACAAAACCCTAAACGCCCTAGCAGGCCTATTGAGAGCCTGCCTGCCCCTCTCCGCCACCGCAATGAACTTCGCGAACCAAAAATGCAACTCGTATTCGTCCAGCCCGGCAACTATCTCGCGGAGCTCTCCAGCCTTCGAAGGATCTCTAATCCTCTCCCTCACGACACCATATACAAGAAGCCTCTTGTAAACACCGTCGCCCACCCGCAGAGACCTCTTGCCAGACAAACGCGCACCAAGAGACTCCGCGAAAAGGACTAGCTCGCTCCACGGACACACCGCGGAAACCTCTGGCTTCTTGGAATAAGTATAGGGATAAAAATGACAGACCTGAACTACTCCATCATGTCCAGCCTTCTTCGACTTCCTCTCAGTGTAAGAGACACGTCTAAGAGGCTCCCTACTCATATGCTCGTCACAATCTTCTCTACACTCCTAAACCTTGAAAGAATATCTTCAACTTCGGAAAGCTTTTTGGGTTGCTTAAACTTGAACCTAGCAGAGAAGTCTTCAAGCCTCCTAATACCGCTTAGACTCATAGCCTCCTTGACCATCTCTATAAACACCACTGGATCAGTATTCCTAGTCTTCAAAGTGATCTCTTGTTCGCCAGACCTCAAAGCCGCAAAGCCATCTTCAAAAACCAAATCTGGGAAAGTCTTGACTATATCCTCACTTTCCAACAAGTCCATCACAACTAGGCCGACAACTTTTACCTTCTCTTCTCCCAACACTTTTACCTGTAACCTCCCAGATACAGGTCTCTTATACTCTACGGACACCTCAAATTCGTAGGTTCCCGGCTTATCCGGTAGCTGAAGCCTCCAAACAGCAGTAAACGGCGGCCTGCCCTGGCCGGGCTCGATTTCTCCTTGACTTACCTTAATCCTCACTACGTCGTCGACCTTGCCCACCGGAGTTATGTCCACAAACACTTGAACCATGGAGCCAGGCTTATCCTCAACGAAGCTGGGACGAAGCGTAACCTCGATCCCTTCAGTGATCTCCTCCTTTTTCCTTACCAGAGGATAAGTCTTCAGTAGCTTCGTAGCATCCTCCGTGCTAAGACTACTCAAGTCAAGCTCCCTATCCCCTTCCAATAACACGTACCGAATCCTGATGACCCTGCCATCCCTCTTCTCACTCACAGGCTTCAACTGCTGCAACAAGCGTTCAGCCGCAATCCTCCAAGGAAGCACGATATCATTGTCTTCCAGCATGCTAGGCGGAGCTCCCTCAATAATCGTCGGTACATTTTCAGGGCTATATGTGCGAACCCAGTAAATCTGGCCACCCCTCTGGATACCAATCTTGAGATTTCTCACACCCTCAACTAGGGCCTGAATCGCCAGGTTCCTGGGAACAAAAGGCAACTTGGGGTTAGTATAGAAGTAGCCCAAAATTTCTTTCACTGTAAGCTCCCTATTACCTTCACTGATATCAACACTGATCCCCTTCAACAAGTGCTCGAAAACCTCATAACCCAAAGAGGTCAGATATGCCTTTCCAACATCAGGACTCTCTAGAGCCTCCTCCGCGATCCTTGCAAGAGAAGTCGCCTCCGGCCTCACAGGTGAAGTATTTGCCTTGTTGTCTTCGATAGGATACCCAATCAAGTCAAACGCGTTAATTATCTCCTGGTAGAGTTGTGTCTCCCTGTCCCTCATGTACTGTCTAAGCTTTCTAGTCTGAAGCTCCCGTATATCCTCATCCTGATAAATCTCATTAAGCATCTCAGCAACATTCTCACAGGCAATAAGCTCCCTAGCAAGCTCCAATAGCCTATTAAACCTCCTCCCATCGCTCGGATAAAGCACCGCCACAGTATTCCTATAGACCCTGGAGCGGCCACCTTCATCCTCAAAAATTAGCCTCCTCAAGTCTTCCTGTGACAGAACCCGGGGAGCAATTATCAACGAATACTTTGGCTCATCTGTGGGTAGTGGCTTGTCCCTTACATCGACTAGAGAAAAGAGCTTCTGCTGTTCCTGTTTCTTTTTCCCAGTAGTCGGTGGGGGCTTCTGTGACAGGCTTCTAATCGCATCAAGCAAACGGTTTCTAGCCTCAACCTCGCTCACACGCCTAGCCTCGTCCTGGACAATCGCTATTATTGGAGAAATAGGCGTAAACCAGTACCTTCCATCCTTCTCCTGTATAAACAGCAATTCGCGTGAAGCAACATCCAAGGCATTCAACACGTCGGCTGGCTTCGAGTTGGTCTTTTTGGCAAGAGACTCCTCATAAACCATGAAAGCCACGTCTTCCCTAGTAGGGAACACCCGCTCCGGCCTCGTTGCGAGGCCATAAACATACGTCCTAACAAAAATGGCGAGCGCAACCGCGTGAACAAGCGGGCCCCTCTTCAGGGCGTTGTCATATATATCCCTGTCGACAATCGGCTTAAACTTCGAGAAACTCTGTCCAAGCAAAAGCGCGTCAAGACGCCCAACATTTATATGCCAAGGCATAACAAAGTCAGGATCCTCGGCGCTATTCCAGATCTCCCTTACCACTATACGAGTAATCCTAAGAGCGTCCCTCGTCCTCTGCATCTCGGGGTGCCTTGTGACAATGTCGTATAGAGCATCAATGTAGCTTGGATGGAAAGGCGCAAGCTCATCTATCCTAGAAGCCTTCTCGACCGCAGACTTTCCGAAAACCTGCTCCTCAGAGCTGTAAAGCGCCAAGTATCTACCTCTAAGCGCCACGACAGCGTCACGATCAATCTTCTTAAAGATCCTCCTCTGCAGTACACGGACAACGTCCCCCGCATCAAGAGGAACATCGTATGCCGATGCAACCCTCCCAATAGCGTCCCTAAGCATCTTAGTCTCCTCCTCGTATGCCTCCATGTAGCGCTCCTCTTCACCCCTAACCTCCACTGGAAGAGTAATAACTACGACAGACCTCGTCCCCTCGACAGCCTTCACAAGGCTCTCAACAAAGGCCACAACGTTCTTCCCATAGTCCCGAAGTTTTTCGTCCTGGCTACCCCTAAACCTCGCAACATACTTCGCAATCTCGTCAATTAAAATGATTACAGGCTCGTCCCCAAGAAGCTTCCTAATAGCCTCCACAGAGGGCGCAAAGCCACCCCTATCCTCCTCCTCGAAAAACCTGTACTTCCCAAGCTGGTGAGCCATAGAGCCCCACATACTCCTAACCACGTAGTGCTTCACGTCCAGCGGCCTGGCAGGGCTCGGACAAAGCTCGTCAGAATCCCCATCCAGCACCACAAGCTTCGCCCCAGCCTTAACAAAGCGAACAGCCAGATCCCTGTCAACCCTTGAAAGCGACTCTGGCTTCCTCACAGCGTGGAGCACCGCGAGCAACAAGTGCGTCTTTCCGCCGCCATAAAGCGAGAAAAGCGGGAAAACCCTCCTAGTACCCTTGCCCTCCACCGCCTCCACTATGCCCCTGAGAACCCTCCTCATCGACTCCGAGAAATACGTAGACTCAAAGAACAGCACAGGGTCAGAGTAAACCTCGTGGCCCCTACCATTATAGACCTCTGAAAGTGATGGAGCAAGTTGTTCGTCAATCCTCTCGTCGAACAGCTCTCCCCTAACCTCACAGTACCTCTTAAGCCCCATCTAACCACCCATCGAGCGTACTAGCACCGCGCGCGTGCACATAAGATAAGACTCTCTCACAGAGCCTTCTTTCCGGGTCAATACTCGGGACAAGACGGCCAGAAAGCACCCTCGCAAGCCTCAAAGCTTCATCTACGAGCACGGCATTAATAGAGCGGAGCTTCTCGTACTGCTCCCTAAATCCTTTGACGTCAAGAGTAGCGGCATAATACTCCAACAAGTGCAGGGCATCAACAGCACTCCTCAACACCGGCTTAGAGGGGTCAAGCTCCCTAGCACGTAGAAGCTCCACAAGCTCGCCTCTCTCATCGCCGCGAGGCTCCAACAGACGGAACTCGCCGTCAACCTTCTCCACAATCTTCATGCCAGTCAGTGCCTTGTCGTCGAGCCCTGTCCCAAAGCCAATAATGTGAACGGTGCTCCTATCCATCACCCTCCCCCTAGCCCTACCACTCCAAGGCAACAACACCTTGGCAAGCATATAGAAAAGCGCCCCAGCATCCCTAACCTCCTCCCCAGCCTCGCTACCGCCAACAAACCTCGAAACAGCCCTAGCCAGCCCCCTAGCAGCCGCAGGGTAAGCACGCTCCCTAACAAACCTACCAATATCGTCGACGCCAACAATCCTCTCACGAGAAGTCACAGCGGAAAGCGTGGCGGCCAGAGTTCCCACGAACAAGTCCACTCCCGTACGACCAGCCCTAAGCATTTCAAGAGCCCTCTCCTCAGCGGCCACCAAAGCATCCCTATAAACCTCGTCCCATAAAGCCTCACCCCTCACGCCAGGCCTCCACACCACCACAATCGACGTGTCAAGAGCCGCCTTCCCCCTCGCAGTCACTCGCTGAGCAGACTCCGTCGATGCTGGAAAAGCCGCAGAAACACGGAAGCCAGCCCTCCAACCAGCAGATATCAGCTCCTCCCAAGCCTCTGGGTCTGTATGAGCATAATAGGTGACCAATATACCATCATCCTTTAGGACACGCCTTATTGACAAAAAGGACTTACTCAAAAGATCAATAAAATAACTACGTGCCTCAACCTCGGAAGCTTCACCGCCCTTAAAATATTTCAGTCTTCCGACGTTAAGCCCAACCTCCCTAGGCGCAAGCTCCTCCCACTGAGTCCTGATCTCCCTGTAGGTAGCGCCAACACGCTTGAAGAAAGCTTCGGCCAAGAATCGTGGCACAAGTCTTCCCTCACTAATATCGCTGAGAGCTCGCTTAAGCCATACATAGTAAAAGTCACTAAGCTCTACGTAAGGAACATCGTCCCTATAAGGTGGATCTGTGACAATAATGTTGAATTTACCGCCGATAGAACTACTTAAAACCACTGCATCATCTAGCCATACTTTGATTACTCCAGGGGTAGTAAAAATAGAATGGACCAAATAAGATAAGGCCTCTAACTCTTTTTCCAAACATTTAATCCAAGAATTAATTCTTAGCAATCCTTTTGTGATTAAAAGAGGATTTGTGTCCCCCCAATTCCATTGCATTGCTATACCTCTCATTGAAAGGGCGTGAGCCACTTCTATGCCTATAGGATTGGACGAATGCAGAAGTGTAACAAGGTTGTTATGATCAACGAATCTTGAAAGTGACGTAGCTAAGTAAACAGCTACCGACTCTGCATATATGTACGCCTCATCCTTATTCCAGCCTTCACTGAGTTTCTCTTCTTCAACTTTTTTGCCAGCCTCCCTGATCAGCTTAACTAGCTTGACGAGGGTCAAGAGCTGTCGCGGGTTAAATAGCTTATAGAACTTGTTGAATCCCCAAACAATTATACTTAAATTTCCAGCGGTTCCGGAAGTGTATTTCCATAGATCTTCGATTGGTATATCTGGAACCCCCCATATCTTCCTTAGTTTTTCTAGTGCTTTCCACAGTTTCTCGGTATCCTGCTTAGTCGCATGCTCAAATTGAAGATCCCCCTCTTTTATCTTTACTTTTGCGAGGAGGGTTGGTCTTGCTGGGCTTTGGAGGAGTTTTTCTAGGTCGATTTTTCCGTTGAGGTAGTCTTCGAGTAGCTGGTTCCACTGTTTCAACGCATATTTTACATACCACTCTGTTTCTTCGCCTTTTGGCTTCTCTATGCTGTGTTTCCCGGTCTTAAGCGAGATGTATCGTAGCTGGTTTCCGCAGTGGAGGCATGTGGCTGTTTCGCGTCTCGCGTCTATGTTTGGCTTCCTGACCGTCCTCTTGGTGCCGTTGACCTCGACGTAACCCTGCTTGCTGTTTACCTTTGCCTTGATCTGGCTTGTTTTTAGCTCCTTGTTGAGGTCTACTATTTTTATTGTCCCGTTTTCCCAGTCCATCCATGCGAGCCTGCTGAAGCTTCCTTTTTTGGCTCCCTCCTCTTCTTCCTCTGTCTCCTCGGATGAGCCCTTGGATACTCTTGCTAGCCACCAGTTGCCTATGAGGGGCGTGTATTTGCCGCAGTGGGGACACTTTACTTCCCATGTGCCTATGTAGACGGCCACGTCGGGGTCGTATAGCTCCCTTATGTCTTGGTCGCTGGCGAGCTGTCCTGTTACCCATTTTCCCCACTTCTCCACGTCTCTGACCAGCTGTTCTCCTAGGCCTCTCTCTGCGGCCCACTTTGGGTACTCGAGTACAGCCTTAAGGAAAACATAAGCTGTTGGGAGCAGTTCCACCGCTACGACTTCGCCGAAGCCTAGCCTCATCGCCTCTAGTGGTATAGAGCCGAAGCCCGCAAAGGGGTCTAGCACTTTCATCTTGGCAAAGCGCTCCCTCCACTCAGGCGGCGGCGACGGGTTCTCCCTATGCGGGACGTTTTCGACTTGCCCCTTAAGGTTTACTTTTGCCTTGAGAACCTTTGTTTCAAAAGTGTGTACATCTATGTCTGGGGGGAGTGCGGCCGCCGCGAGCACTGCGCGGGCGCTTGCTAGGGGTTTTCTTGTCCACCAGAAGACCATTTCCCAGTATTCTGGGCGTCCTCCGCCCTTTTTCTCTTTTTCTGCAGCCTGGTTTACAATGTCTACGGGGAATTTGGGGGATTCGAGGAATGAAGACATCACTATATAGAGCGGTATATGAATAAATCTTTTTTCATTGTCCTTTTAAAGTAAAAATTATAGAAGCAAGAATAACATTAAAAACTTTCCATAAAGATAATCTGAAGCTTGATGGGCTTCAAGGTAAGGACCCGCAGGGAGAAGGATGTATATTCTGTAGTATAGATAATGGCTCATCATTTACTGTAGATAGAAGTGAAATTGGACGGAACTTCTTTAGACGATATTGAGCGCATTTTTGATTTGGAACAACTCAAGGAATGTCTTCTTGAAGTTAAAGAAATTTATTTTTCTGCAAAGTCACGCAAGCAAAAGACAATTCTCTACTTATATCGGAAGAAATAAGCTAATTTTTCTTGGAAAAAAGTTTTGAAAAGTTCTCAAAAAATAAAAATAAATATATGTCCGACATAAAAATTTTGAAGTTTTATGAATATCTGGACTCTCGTAGGCACTCTGGACAACTGGATGATCGGCATCGAGAAGGGCGTCTGGGGCGTCAGGGAGAGGGCTAGGCCGCTCTGGGGCAGGGTCCAGCCGGGCGACAAGGTCGTCTTCTACGCCGTCAAGACAGGCGTCCTTGGCTATGGCACCGTGGAGGGCAAGTTTGAGAGCAGGGAGCCTCTCTGGCCCGAGGAGAAGGAGAGGGGCGAGCCCATCTGGCCCCTAAGGCTCAAAATAAGGGTCGAAAAGGTCTTTAGGGAGCCGAAAAAGAAGCCGGACAAGATGCTGGTAGGCTTCCCAATAAACAAGCTAGACCCAGAAACATTTAGAGAGGTTGCGGGAGTATAGTGCAAATTTATTCATGATTTTAAGTTTGTTTTTCTATTATCTTTTAAGACCACTAGATAGGAGTGTTTTCTTTAAGAGTTGTTTTAGCGCCTGGATGGATTTATCTGCTTCCTCTTTGTTTGGGTCTGCATAGACTATTGCGAGAACTTTACTGTCGTTATATATGCGTAGCATTGCACCTT
>Ga0080004_1095941_pt1 | contig 12130 bp, 16 predicted proteins | sample WasSprMetagenome_FD_69207 | JGI IMG/M metagenome (GOLD analysis project Ga0080004, IMG submission 69207) | Sulfidic aquatic microbial communities from Washburn Spring, Yellowstone National Park, USA - WS (SPADES assembly) (version 2) | ecosystem: Environmental > Aquatic > Thermal springs > Hot... | reverse complement strand
AAAATACAACAATCTTTTTGTGTTTAAATACTTTTCTAACTTTGTTACAAGCCTAGAATTTTGAATGCAAAATACAGAGCGAAATGAACAGCTACAGAAATGCCCAGTATGATTATGACAGTTTTCAGGGAAACAGACAAATAAGAGGTTTCTTCGCCTTTAGGCTGTATTTCATACTCCTTAATCTCATGAGTTTCCCTGTTTATGCGAACGAGCGCTGTGAACTTTTTCATTTCAACCTCAACGGTGTAAACTTCTTCCTCAAGGGAAACCCGCTTTGGTTTCAAGCCTCCCTTATGTCCAATCCTTTTCAGAAAGCCTGTGGCTATTGCTGTAACGGTTTCCGCGTTTAATTCTTTAGGCTGTGGAGTAGCGGTCGTAAGCGCGCCCGGTGTTCTTCTCTGTAGGGCGGTTGACAATTATGCTGTCTCCTAACTTTTTAGGAAAGCCTTGACTGGTTTAAAGGGCGTGTGTGTATCATTGGTAACCAACCCTAACCAGTCACGTTCTTAAGCATACATTTGACAGTATTTTCGCAGACCATGCATTCTTCTGGTATTTTTTCTTTTGTGGAACGTTGACTTAAATATCCCATATAGTGGAAGCATCCTTCCGTCTTTTGAATTTTTGCGGTCGGTGTATTCTCCATTTTCTGTACTTCTGGTTGCTCCACTTCGATTTCCTCTTTTTCTTTCCGGACTTCAACCGTTTCTGTGTCCTTGCCCACCCTTATTTCTGTTAGGCAGTAGGGACAAGCGTCATACGTTTCCGTTTTCTTTGAGCTTAGCACTTCAGCCTTTATCGGGTTTGAGAAGGTTTTTCCGCATAGTGGGTTTAGACATGTAATGCCGCCGCCTTTGGCTATCTGCTTTTTCTTTTGTGTGATATTTAGTCCTCCTTTATGTTAGAATTGGATTCCGAGCTTATAGTGTTAATGAACCCAGAATAAATATCCTAACTACTTACTGGTGATGCTAATTTTTTAAGGTTCTCTTCTCCATCGGCATAACCTGAAGCTATCAATACGTCGCCGACCCCAATTTTCGAGTCTGGTTTGGGTCTTATGCATTTCTCTCCTCTTTTTATGGCGAGAACCCACATGCCAGTTTCCTCTGGAACTTTAGCCTCACGTAAGGTCTTGTTTACAAGGGGAGAGTTTTCGGACACTTTTACGTATGTAACTGTTTCTTCTGCTTCCTCTATTGCAAGTTTTAGCACTGGATGAGGCTCTATTTCCCTTAATACCACTTCAGCTATCTCTGCTGCTGCATCTGCTATTTTCTCTGTTACAACACCCAGTCTTATCAGACCCAATAACCCTTTAGCTTCTTCTTTCTTAAAGTCGCTTGCCAAAACTAACAATTCAAAATCTGTGTGCAATTTATCTACGTATTCTTCCAGTTTCTGTACTTCCTCAGATAATTCCTTGCTATTCATCAATAATGAGGAATAGGCTAAATCAATCATCAGCTCTGAAGTGTCCTTAAGTTCAACAAACTTTTCAACTATTTCTTCGAATTTTCGTCTACGCTTCTGAGACATGTCACTAACCCTCCGATTGGTGATACGTTTTCCTTCGCATAATTCTTTAAACTCATTTAAACCATTGGGGGTTCCACGAGCAATGAGAATGTCTCCTGTTGCAATTTTCTCGTTTTCTTCTGGGTTAATTATCCAGTCTTTGTTTCGGTGAATAGCGATAATGTCAACACCCATTTTTGCTGTCAGTTCTAATTCATCGATTGATTTTCCTATTAGAATTGAGTTATTTGCTACTTCCACTCTTGCTAAGTGCTCTTCAACTTTTTCGAAGATTTCACTCACTATGGGGTGTATGCCAATGTTCTGGGTAACTATGGCAGCTATGTCCGCAGCAGCGTCAGATATTTTGTCTGCAGCAGATGCCACTGTGGAGACTCCGGTTAGGGCTTCAGCGTCTTCGGGGTCTCTTGCGGCAAGCATTATTTCCATTTCCAGTAGGTAGGATAAAATGTCAACGCGTTTTTCAAGTTCTAACACCTCTTCTGCTAACTCCTTATTATTAAATAAGGCAGCGGAATACGCTAGGTCTATCATTAACTCTGAAAGGTTTTTCATTTCAAGCAGAAGCTCTCTTACAGGTATTGGACGATATTCTATTTTTTCGAAACGGTGCATATTTTTGAGGGCTCTCCAACTAAATTATATTATTTAAAGAGAAGTGTTTTTTAATTGTTACTATTCTCTCTACGAAATTAACTCATCAAAAATAGTGCGGCAAGCAAAGCCATGGTTGTGATGCTATCTGCTATTGAGCTTTCGATAGGTATGACAAAATTGTCCGGGTCTAAGCCCTTATTAAAAGTTAAGATTGCCACTGCGTAAGATATCAGAATAATTGCTGATACGGCAAATACGTTGGTTGCTAACAAAAGAGCGGTGAAGCTTAGAAAAGTCGAGGGTGAGAGTATATTATTTATGAGCAGCGATAGGACTGAAAATAAAAGAAACATTATGAGTGAGGCTGTCCAAGCTGCAAAAATCTGTTTAGAATGTCTTCTCATGTCAGAAAAGGATGGCTTAAGCAAGCCTAATGCAAGTTTCGTTGTTGCTGTCGAGCCAACAACAGAGCCTACATCTCCAACTGTGTCGATTAAAGCTGGATAAACGCTGTAAATTTCCTTGCGTTTTTCTACAAGATAACTTATTCTATTAAGAACTGTGCCTGTGACATTAACAATAAATGCTACAATTATCAATGTGACAAAAGATTCTTTTATAGTCTTTATAAATTCGTTTTTTCTAAAATCTCGTAAAACTACGTAAAAACTTAGACATATATGAAATAACGAAACTAAAACAACAACGTATGTGGAAAGAGCGTATAAACTGAGTGTAAAAATGTAACACAGTGTTATGAATATGTCAGCAACGGTTGACATTATCGGATACTCGATAACATCCGGGTCTAAGCCCTTTTTAAAAGTTGTAAAACCAACACCCATTGTAAAAAGCGAAAGGATCAGTCCAAAAGTCATGGTGGAAACAACAACAGCGAGAATGTCAAAGAGACCTCCAAGAGTTACTTCCCAGAAAAAGACGCTGAAAAAAATAGAAAACCCGCTAATGACTATACTGGTTTCCAAAGTTATAACAATTACCGCGTCAAACAACGCGTAAAAACTTTCCGTGTTCCCTAGAAACTTTGGATAAACAGTGCCGAGGTGTAGTGCTGTGCCCAAACGACCGCTAAACAATCCACTTATCATTCCTCGTGCGCTTAAAATGGCAGGATACACTGCTATTGCCCATGGATATGATTGAAAAATGTTGAAGTAGTAAGCCACAAGGAAACCAGCTATTATGCCGCCAAAATCGAAAGAGTAGGCTATTAAGGCTTCTCGCAAGGTTTTAGAAAATGCCGTAGAGTTTTCAGAGCTTGCCATCGGCTAACAGCCTCCTACTTCTTAGGCTTTAACAAGCAAGGAGGGAAAAGAGTTTCACTAAAAATTATGGATTTATATGATTTACGTGCGCCAAGATTTTGAGGGGGTTTCACGTTGATTGTTTGAGTTGAAAAAAGATGTTTGTCGCTGTGCAGAGTGTTGACTAGCTTCATCTTGCGCACCTTCTAGGTTTTCCTCGTTCATCCATAGGCACCCCTTCGACGGAGCCTTTATATGCGGGGCCTCAAACACCACTTCTTTTTTCGCTCCTTAAAGCATAGAAAGAAAACGTTATTACTTAAATAAGTTTCCAAAGCTTGCCAAAAGAGTTTAGCAAAAATCAGTATTTCGAATTCATAACTGTTTTAATTACACAAAATCTAACCTTCTCGCTAAGGGCATGAGATCGGTGAAAAAGATTGTATGTGGTATGGGTGAAAATTAACGAAACTCTGCCGTGGATTGAAATTGAGGGCACATACGGGAATAGGAACGAGGCGAGAAAAGCAGCCAAAGAAGCCGTTAAAAAAATGAAAATAAAGATTGTGCGCTTACTAGACAAAGACAGACCAGTAAGGACACTGGCACCAGTAAAAGCAAGCGCCCAAAAAAGCTAAAGTCTCTATCTGTACCGGTTAAACACCACACCAAAAGAGTCGCGTGAAAGCCTTAGTTTCATTTGCCAACCTATTCAAAACTTAACAGTTTTAAACACCGAAGCAAAATCAAAAGTTGCTTGCTATTTGAGAATGGGATTGTTTCAGGTCTAAAGAATAACGGTAGAAGTCGAAACAGATATGAAAGATAAAGGTAATTAGGAAAAGTTGAATGATAAATGGCTCCTTATATAGTGAAGTATTGCAGTTTCGGAAAGAAAACTACAATAATAAATGTGGGAGATAAACCTTGGGTCTCTCAGTTGTTATAAGAACTAGGGATAAGGAAAGCTATTTCGAACGGTTACTAAAAAATTTGGCATCCCAAACCCTTCAACCCTCTGAAATAGTTATAGTGGATAACTACTCTAGTCGAGAAAAACTAAAATTTTTGGCGAAAGACTTACAAAAATATTCCAAATTTCAAAAGATCAAAATAATCCCCGTAGTCGACCGCGAATTTTCTCATGCATACTCTACTAATTTAGGGGTTCATGCTGCAGAAAATGAGTTAGTTTCCATAGTAAACGCGCATTCGGTGCCCATTTCGCTTAAGTGGTTAGAGCAAGGTGTTAAACATTTTAAAGACCCAAAAGTTGCGGGGGTAAGCGGATTTTTTATTCCCCATAAAGAAGGGTTTGCGTTTGGAGAATTTGCTGTTATGCTGTATTATTTTTCTCAAAAAATGATTTCACACGAAGGAAGGTTTTGCACAATCAACTGTATTATTAGGAAGTCTTTATGGAAAAAATATCCTTTTGACGAAAATCTACCCAAAGTAATTCCTGAAACAAAAAAATACGGGTTAGAGGATTATGATTGGAGTGAAGAAATGGTCGCTAGGGGCTTCAAAATAATAATAGACCCTTCATTCAGCGTTTATCATTCCCATGGCAAGGGTTTGACGGAAATTGCGAGGAATTTAAAGAATTATTTCATCTATAAGAAGTTTCAGCGAAAAATTAGCATGTTTAAACGACCTAGAAAATCATTTAGCAGAGTTTTCCAAACAAAAACAGTAAGGGAGATAGAAATTTCTCCTTAAAAAACTTTTACTAACCGTTTTCCACGACATTTCAGTCTCCAGGCGTAATTGCGCTAATATATCCTAAGACAAATCTTCCAGCGGACTGAAGTGTCCATAAGAACGCTACAAAGATTATGCTTTTGGTCTGTTTTCTTGAGCTATGAATTTCCTTTTTCAGCATATGCCGTCATCAACCCGATTTAAGTTGGGTTGCTATCTTTTTCCCAAACTCTTTACATTTTTGAAGTTCTCCTTCGGCAATGGGACCTTTCATCCCTAAGACTTTTATTGATAAACCTGAAGCTATTTGTCTTAATCCTAGAGCCTTTTCACTTATTCGTTTCTCCATTTTTTCACCGCTTTTTCGAAATCTTTTACCATATATGTGTCAAAAACTGCAAACTTTTTACCTTCCAATTGCAACTTACAGAGCTTACCAACAAAGCCTTTAATCCCCCTTGTTGGTCCACCCATATGATTTGGTGAACCAATCAAAATTGCATCGTAGTTGGGAATCATGTCGACATTTATTATTCCTTTGAGTTCACTAATGGAAATGTCGATTGCCCCAATTTCTTTCATACCTTCTATGATAGTCTCCGCTACACGCCTAGTATTACCATACTTCGACTCATAAACAACAATAACTTTCACTAACAATCCTCCATTTACTAAACCTCCCACCTCAGTTTTTATGACTTGCGTAAAAAGTTACAGCTTTCAGAAAGATGAAAAACGAGAATTTTAACATCAATCGCAAACTTTAGTGTGGGGGGTTAGGTTTAGCCATCGGTTTAAATTCTCGGAATTTTAGGGTCAGCGACTTAGATTTATTCCTTCTATCCTATTCTACTTAAACGGGAGTTCAAACCTATCGTGGGCTACCATAATACCCTAGTCAGGACGACGTTCAAACTCCCGGGTTAATTATGGTGCTTAAGGGAAGGATTTCAGCACCCCACTTATTAGTAAAAAGCGATTCTCCATTTTTGCATAAATTTCGACGAAATTTGTCGTTTCTTAGACGATGACAACTAACCTTTTAGGAAAATTTATGTAGACACAGATTTTATTTAGAAGAGGAGATGTTAAAACTGTGACAACAACAAAATTGGATTTAACAAAGGAATACAAAACATATTACACGGCAAAGACAACACCGGAAGTGGTTGAATTTAATGAGGCGCAATTTCTGACAATAGAAGGCAAAAGCGCTCCCGACAGCAAAAAATTTACAGCTAAAATAGAGGCGCTATATCATATCGCTTATGGTGTAAAGAATCTTTGCAAAAAACAAGACAATGATTTTGGGGTTCCAAAACTAGAGAGTCTTTGGTGGGTTGAATCTGATAAGCCCGCATTGGAAGTTCCTCGTGAGGAGTGGCGATGGAAACTTCTCATTCGTATGCCAAAATTCGTAACTTCTGAGATTGTTGAAAAAGTCAAGGCAGAGCTCATCAAGAAGAAAGGTATAGAATTGGTCGAGGAAATTAGGTTTGAGAGAATAACCGAAGGTAAATGCGTTCAAATTCTCCACGTCGGTCCTTATTCAACTGAACCTGAATCACTATCAAAGATGAGAAAATTGATGGAGAAGAAAAATCTCATTGAAAACGGTCTCCACCACGAAATCTATCTTTCTGATCCAAGACGAGTGTCTGGAGAAAAAATGAAGACGATACTGCGGCAACCAGTAAGGGAAAGAACATAGAAAGGTAGAAAAATGCAGTATGAGGACTCCTTAGGAAACTAAGGGCATTATCTAATCCCAAGGCAGTAGAGGGTATGGCACGATTTGGTATTAATCCAGAGAATACTTTTGGAGTTTCTATTCCGAACCTAAGGAGAATGGCAAAAGAAATTGGAAAGGATCACTCTCTTGCTCAGCGGCTTTGGTTTTCAGGCATTCATGAAGCACGTATACTCGCGAGTATGATAGATGATCCAAATCAGGTGACAGGAAAACAAATGGATTCGTGGATAAAGGATTTCAACTCGTGGGACGTATGCGATCAGTGCTGTATGAATCTGTTCAGTAAGATATCAATGGCATGGGAGAAGGCAATAGAATGGACGAAACACGAAGAGGAATTTGAAAAGCGAGCTGGTTTTGTCTTAATGGTGTGTTTAGCATGGTATGACAAGAAGTTTTTGGTCTTCCTGCCTAGGATAAAACAGAGGGCTAATGATGATAGAAATTATGTCAAAAAGGCGGTCAACTGGCGTTAAGAAATATCGGAAACGGAATTCAAATCTGAACAAGAAGGCAATTGAAACGGCAAAAGAGATTCAAAAAATGGATTCAAGAAGTGCACGGTGGGTTGCTTCTGATGCGATTCGAGAGTTAACAAGTGAAGCAGTTCAGAAGAGACTGCAAGAGAGATAAACAAAGGATGCAGGATTTTGAACCTTGGGAATTTAAATCGACATTTTCTCCAGTTAGATCCCTCATCTTTGTTAATTTGAAGTAATAGATTTAGGCGAGATAAATCATATTCTGGGCTACCATCTTAAACTACCCCATTTTGTAGCTATTTTGGCAGTGTGGCAATGTGGAAAGCTATTTAAACAGACCTTACCTTGATAGAAGCATGGCAAAAGTGCTCAAAATTGATAGGGCATTGTATGAAGTTGACGATAAAACAAGAACATACAGATTTTTAGGAAGAAATCTGGACTGGAAAAATCTGAGTGAAGAGGAAAACGAGCGAAACAAGAAGCATATAGATGGATACACAAGAACTTTTAGAGACGGAACAAGGAAGGTTTTCAAGTACAAAAAAGAATTGTGATGTAGATGAAATGGGAATATACCGGAAAAAATCCATGCCAAACCTGCTACGGATGGAATCGAGAATTGCGCGCAGTTCAGCTATAACTTTTCCGCACTTCCCAAAGTCTTCAAAAAAAGGTCAATTGAGGAAAATCCTAACGCAGTCCCTTTTCGGCACGTCCTACTATGTACTTAATCAGCCTCTTTGCGAACCATCCCGTTGCTCCTTTGTATTGCATTGCCACTTGTTTGATGATGGACAGTCTATCGTAGAAGAGTCTAATGTGCTGAATTTTGCCATGGTTGAATTCAAATACGGTAATGGCGAGCACTTCAAACTTCTTGCCTTCAGTCCAGCCCTCGTCTATGTCCTCGACAACAGCTTTATTCTCTTTTACTATTAATCCAATTCCAGAACGTGTAGATTTCACAGTCGGCATAGTCTGAGTGTCCCAAGTCAAGATATGCTTTATTTCTTCCTTGCCTTTGAACGTGCCCGCAGGCGAAACCCAGACCGCATCTTCTGCAAAGAAGGAAAGCATCTTCTCCACATTTCTCTTCACGAACGCTTCACCAAAACCATTCACGATACTCTTAATCTTTTCCTCAGACACACTATCACTCCTTTGACTCTTATGTTCTGATTAACGCTTCGTTTTAGTTATAACTTTTCCGCAAAATCTGAAGAAATGGCCTAAGGACTTACTGGAGCAGCACCCTTTACCCAAAAACCACGACTAGAATAGACGCTTTCCTGCCTTCTTTCGGTTCAGCTTCTAAGTTTGAGAAATTTAAACGAGATAAGTCACGTATCCCGGGCTACCATTGCACTTGAGTTAAGGCTCTTTTCATACATTTGCTTTAGTAGGTCTATAGAAAGCATTTTATCCTTATCTATCAACAATATGATGAGAGTAATGAATTTTGCCTTTGGTGGAAATGTATTTTGGAAAAGGTGCTTTAACTGATGAACAGAAAGCCGATTTATCAAGAAAAGTCACCGACTTAATCGTTAAGGAGGCAAAACAACCACAACACTACACTTGGGTGATAATCCACGAAATCCCAATAGAGAACTGGATGGTCGACCGACTTACACTACCCGAGCTTAAAGCCAAACTTGCCGCTGAAAAGAAATGATCCAATCCGATAGAACGCTCTTCTACATTTTCCCTTTTTGTTGCAGCCTTAACTCTTACATTTAAACCGATTTTATACTTTATTGTGCGAAGTCAAAGATGTCGCAAAAAGACGGCAAAACCAGGCTCTTTAGTCGCAGTGCGGGGGGTGGGATTCGAACCTGCTTAAAACTGGCGAAAACATGGACTATATGATACATCTCCCGCAAAATCCCCTCTTTTTCTGTTTATGTCTTATAATTGTTAAGATTTAGAGTGACAAATATTTTATAACAATTGTAACAAAAGTAACAGACAATATGTTTAAAATTTCGTGCAGTTTGCTGGCAGGTGTCTTGGGATGTATGTTGGTATTGATTCTATGCTTTTGAAAAGGGAGAGTGTTTCGCTTGTTGGTGAGAAAGGAAAGCCCTTTAAGGCGCTGGTTGGGGTTTCGGTTACGACTTCCGATGAGGATTTGTTTCGTGAGAGATATGATAAGCTTCTTCAAGAGGTTTTTGATTCTTTTGGTGTAGTGAGGAGAAAAAGGGTTTACAAGGCTGCGCATCTTTTGAAGCAGGCGAAGGAGAAGACGACGGATATTATTGCTAAGTTGATTGATGGTTTGGAGGATTGTGTTGAGCATTTGGATGTTTATTGCGCTTATTATGCTCAGCCATACATTTCTATGTTTGGAAGGACAAGGCTTCAGCGTCTTGAGCCGCTTACTTATTTGGAGTATGTTAAGAATGCGTTTCCTCATGTTTGTGCTTGGTGGTATGTTAAGACTTATGGTGATGTTGAGAGTCCTTTGTTTTTGGATATTGATCATTTTGAGGGGAAGGTTACTCCAGCTTGGAGAGAGCTTGTCGGCAGAAGTGATGTTGGTAAGAGGATATTTTTCAGCGGTGGGGAGTGTAATGCGTTGATTTCTGTGGCTGATTTGACGCTTAAACTTGTAGATGTTTTTCAGCGTGGAACTGTGGATGGGCGGTCTTTGCTTCAACCTATAAGGGATTTGTGTCCATCTTTTAGTGGCAAAAGAAAATTACGTTTTCATAATCTGGGCGATAGGGGTTCGAAAATTAAGCCTTCTGTTCCTGATGTTGCAATAGATATGGATGTTGCTCCATTTTTGAAGCATCCAATATTCTTTCATGTTTGGGATCCTGGAAGGCCGAGGGAAACGGTGAAGAAGAGTTTTGAGTGGAGCCCTGTTTATAATGCTACTGCAAATATGGCTTTTGAAAGGAAAGGCTCGATGAAGAATCTATCTTTTGAGGAGGATATGCTTTATTGGGATATTGAGAATGATTTTCTCGTTGTTTGGTCAGAGGTTGATGAGGAATATGTTGGAATGTTGCGGAAAATGGGTTACGAAACGCCCAAAGTTTTGAAAGCTGAAGATTTACTTGGAAAGAAAGATTAAAAGTAAGGCGCAGTGCGCAAGGAACGCATCCTTTGGACTTAGGATGCGTCAAGAGTTAATGATGACTTCTCTTCTTATAAAGTTTATGAATGCTGGTTTTTTATAGCCCAATTTTAAACATGTTACAGGTTTGAGTTTCCGCATTTTTAATAGGTATTCTCCTTTTTGGAAAGCTAATGTTCCAAGCAGTTGTATTCCGATTCCTTTTATTGCTTTAAATTCGTTGCATGAGTGGCACGAAGGACATTTAATTATGATGCTGCCGAATATTTAGACCTAAGTTTTAGAATAGGGTTTTCAACGGTTCGTTGCGCATGCTTGTTGGGCTTTCGCAGCCAGTTCCGCGTATTTTTGTTCCATTTCGATGAGGCGGTTTTCTATTTGGCGGTAGTTTATGTAGTCTGCGAGGAGTTCTTTGTAGGTTTTTACGGCTTGGATTATGCTGCGTAGTCTTGCTATTTCAGCCTTGCTTAGATTTGGCGTTTGTAGGGCGTTTATGGCTGCGGCTAAGAGTTTTAAGGCTTCTTCTATGCTTGGCAGTTCTTTTGGTATTATTAGTTCGGTGGAAGTAGTCGGGCCTATGTTTAGTGGGTGGACTACTTTTAATCCGAGGCGCTGAATTTTCTTCAATATTGCGTCTTTGGTTTTGCCCATTTTCGATGCAATGTCTTCGGTTTTTAAGCCTCGGATGACAAGTTCTTTTAGCTGTTGTTCCTCTTCTTTTGTCCATGGTTTTCCTTTAGGCATGTCTTCACCTCAAAAATTGGTCTATATCTACCCTCTATGGTTTTTGCCTACCCCTTCCCCCTCTATGCTGGAGAGCCTTAGGCTATCTGTATGCTCTTGAAAGCCTCGTTTAATTTTTGAATGGTGTGGTTTAAGTTTGGTGGGCTTGTTAGGGATTCGCTTTCAGTGTCTGATGAGCCGTTGAAATTGAGAAGGTTTATTTGTTGTGTGTTGTTGTGGTATTGGCTTGTTGTTTTTTGGTAATTTGAGTATAATCTTTGCAGCTCTTCTGTGCATTTTACCATTTGCTTGATTAGCATGTGGACTTTTTGTTTTAGGGTTTTCTGTTGGTGTTTGAGAAGTGGAAGTTTTAGGGCTTTTGCTTTGCGGAGCCTCTGTTCCCAGAGGTATATGGCTCTTTCCCGCAGGATCCATTTGGCTACTTTTTTGCGCCACTCGATTTCTGCCTTGAATTTTGCTGTTATGTTTTCGGTTGTTTCGCTTATGGATTGGTGGATGCCGAATTTGCGGAGCATGTTTTCAGACTTTTTCCCATGTTTTAGCTGGTTTATGGCTTCTCTGCATTCTTTTATTTCAGCTTTCAAAGTTTCCAAGTCTTCATTAAGGTTGTTTATGCAGTTCTGAAGTTGAATGGCGGGCATTGTTGGCAAGTGTTGGCGGATGCTGAAGCGTCTTTCTCGGTAAATCTTTTCTGGGTCGCGCCAGCTCTGCCCATAAACCTTAAGCGCAGATTCCATGAGTTTATCCTCCCTTCTCTATTAGCCCGTGCGTTTGCATCCATTCTGGTATGATGACTGCTCTGATTAATTCTTGAACGGTTATCCCCCGCTGTTTTGCAACCTGCTCAAGCTTCCTATAGATTTCATCATCTAAAGTTTGCATGAATTTAGGCATTTAAACTTCAACCTTAGACTACTTTTTTATTTCAATAGATATTTATTGATTTCCAAAGATA
>Ga0080004_1131560_pt1 | contig 12133 bp, 7 predicted proteins | sample WasSprMetagenome_FD_69207 | JGI IMG/M metagenome (GOLD analysis project Ga0080004, IMG submission 69207) | Sulfidic aquatic microbial communities from Washburn Spring, Yellowstone National Park, USA - WS (SPADES assembly) (version 2) | ecosystem: Environmental > Aquatic > Thermal springs > Hot... | reverse complement strand
GTTATAAAAGTGGTCCACTTATTTCACCTAAAATGTTTAATCAACTTATGGTTCCAAGATATAAAAGAGTAACAGAATTTTTGAAGAGAGAAATGGGATGTGAATTTAATTTGGTTGATTGTGATGGAAATATACATCAATTGGTAGGATTATGGTTTGAAGGTGGAATAAATGTAATGTTTCCCTTAGAGTCTGCTCATACTGATATTTACAAAATTTCCAATGAATTTGGGAAGAAAGTAGCAATGATGGGAGGTTTTGACAAAAGAGCTTTAATAAAGGGTAAATCTGCAATAGATAAAGAATGGGAAAGATTATTACCCATTATTAAGAGAGGTGGTTTTATACCTCATGTAGACCATAGGGTTCCTCCTGATGTTTCATTTGATAACTATAAATATTATAGAAAGAGGAAGTGTGAAATTATAGGTAAAGAATATAAAGAGAATTAAAATGGAGGTGTAAAATGGTAGATTTAAGAGAAATTTCATCAGCATTAATAATGGGTGATAGAAAAAAGGTGAAGGAGTTAATTGAATTAGCCCTAAATGAAGGAATATCTCCTGAAATAATATTAAACGAAGCTTTAATAGCAGGTATGAATGTGGTAGGAGAAAAATTTAAAAACAATGAATTTTATGTGCCTGAAGTTTTGGTAGCTGCAAGAGCCATGAAAACTGGAATGGAAATTTTAAAACCTTTCCTTTCTAAATCCTCAGGTGTGATGAGAGGAAGAATTGTTATTGGAACAGTTAAAGGAGATCTCCATGATATTGGTAAAAATCTTGTTGCAATGATGTTAGAAGGAGCAGGTTATGAAGTTATTGATTTAGGGATAGATGTAGATCCAGAAAAGTTTTTATCTGCTATAAATACTTATAATCCAAATATTCTTGGAATGTCTGCTCTTTTGACTACTACTATGCCTTATATGAGAACAACTATTGAGGTTTTAGAAAAGGCAAAAGTAAGAGATAAAGTTAAGATTATAGTTGGTGGAGCACCAGTAACTGAGGATTTTGCAAAAGAGATAGGTGCTGATGGTTATGCAGATGATGCAGCTTCTGCAGTAGATTTAGTAAACAGACTTATGGGGATTAAAAGTGCATAGATTAGTAATATATCCTGAGGAAAAAGAAATTTTTTCTGAGAGAGAAAATCTTCTTAAAATATTGCAAGAGAATGGAGTATATATAAATTCAGTTTGTGGAGGAAAAGGTTGGTGTGGAAAATGTAAAATCTTAATAAGAGATGGAAATCCTCCTCCAATAACAGAAATTGAAAAGAAAATTTTATCAAGAGAAGAGATAGAAAATGGTGTAAGACTTGCATGTCAAGTAATATTAGAAAATTCTTTAAAAATTGAGATCTTAAATAGATTTAACAATATAAAAATATTAAAGAGATTTAATTTAAACTTAGATGTTCCTTTAAATCCTGTGATTTTTTTAGAACCTTTTTCTCTTCCTCCTCCGAGTATTAGTGACCAAAGATCAGATTTGGAAAGGATATTTTGTTATATAAAAGAAAAAAGTATTAAAAATATTAATTTATTAAGAAAGATTCCTAAATTTTTAAGAGAGAATAATTTTGAAGGAAAATTTGTAATTTATAATGATGAAATTATTGATATAAGAGAAAAAGAATTTTCAAATCCATTAGGTATCGCATTTGATATAGGAACAACAACCTTAGTAGGTTATCTCTTAGACTTAAAAGAAGGAAAAGAAATAGAAGTTATTTCTGATATCAATCCTCAGTTTAAATTTGGGAGTGATGTAATATCAAGAATTAATCATATTATGATTTCAAAGGATGGTATCAAGGATTTAAGAGAGTCATTAATATACTCTCTTAAAGAAATGATTATAAAGCTTTGTGTTAAAAATAGAATATCTCCTTTAGATATTTATGCATTTTCTTTTGTAGGAAATCCTACAATGATTCACATTTTTTTAGGAATAACTCCGGAATATATTGCAATTTCACCATATATTCCAGTGATATCTTCTGGAATGAGCTTTTATGCAAAAGAATTAGATTTTGATATTTCTCCATATGCAAAAATCTATATTATTCCTAACATTTCAGGATATGTAGGAGGAGATATTTTAGCAGGAATATTAGCAACAAATCTCTGGAAAGATGAAGGTAATTTATTATTAGTAGACGTTGGGACAAATGGAGAAATAGTTTTGAAAACTGATGATGGTATTTTTTCTTGTGCAACTGCAGCAGGTCCTGCATTTGAAGGAGGAAATATCACTTATGGGATGATTGCAAGTGAAGGAGCAATTGATCATGTATGGATTGAAAAAGGAGAAGTAAAGTTTAGTGTAATTGGGGGAGGAAAGGAGAGAGGAATTTGTGGCTCTGGAATTGTTGATGCGATTTCGGTAATGCTTGATTTGAATATTATAGATAATAGAGGAAAATTTATAAAGGAAGAACCATTTTTCTTAGGAAATGTAAAAATTACTCAAAAAGATGTTAGAGAAATACAACTTGCAAAATCCGCAATAAGATCTGGGATAGAAATATTATTGAAAACTGCAGGAAAGAATTTTGAAGATATAGATAAAGTATATTTAGCTGGTGCCTTTGGAAATTATATGAGAAAAGAAAGTGCTATAAGGATTGGACTTTTGCCACCTATTCATATGGAAAAAGTAGAAGTAGTAGGAAATTCAGCTGGAAAAGGGGGTGAACTTGTTCTTTTAAATAAAGAATATATGGAAATTGTAGAAAAAATATCAAAGATGATAAGATATATTGAGCTTTCGGCAGAAAAAGATTTCCAAGAATATTTTATAGAATTTATTTATTTTTAAATGGAGGGGAAGGTTATGAAAGTTCATGTGATAACTCATACTCATTGGGATAGAGAGTGGTATGCAACTTTTGAGCTTTTTCGCCAAAGACTTATAGAAGTTATAGATATTTTATTGGATAATATAGAAGAAAATCAGAATTTTAAGTTTTTTACTCTTGATGGTCAAACTGTTGTTTTAGAAGATTATTTGGAGTTATATCCTGAAAGAAAAGATAAATTAGTAAATTTAATTAAGAAAGGAAAGATTATTGTTGGTCCATGGTATACTCTGCCTGATGAATTTCTAATAATGGGTGAATCACTTATAAGGAATTACTTATATAGTAAGAGGCTTTTAAATTTATTAGGAGTTGATGGGATGAACATAGGATATCTTCCAGATATGTTTGGACATAATGCATATACCCCAGTTATATTAAAAGGACTTTGATTTAAAGCAGGAGTAGTTTGGAGAGGTGTAGGGTCTAAATCAAGGAAAACAGAATTTTACTGGGAAGCTCCTAATGGAGATGGAATTCCTACAATAAATCTTATTCACAGTTATTCTAATGGTGCTCATCTGGGAGGAAGCATTGAAAAATTAAAGGAGAAGTTTGAAAAAGAGATTGAATCTTTAAAAGATCATGCGATTACAAGAAATATATTAATAATGAATGGAACAGATCATGAAATGCCTATTATTGAACTTCCTGAAAAATTTAATGAATGGAGTAAAGAATTTGGGGTAGAAATTATACATTCTAATCTTGAGAATTATATAGATGAAGTCTTGAAAGAAAATCCGAATTTAGAGAGAGTAAAAGGAGAACTTAGGGAACCTAAATATGAACCTGTTTTAAAAGATGTTACTTCTACAAGAATATATTTAAAAGTCTTAAACTTTTCATCTCAACTCTTATATTTGAAATATTTAGAGCCATTATCTTGTATAGCAAAAATTTTAGGAATAAATTCAAGAAACAATGAGATAGATTATGGATGGAAGAATATTCTGAAGTCTCATCCTCATGATAGTATTTGTGGTTGTAGTATAGATAGAGTTCATAGAGATGTTGAGGCAAGATTATATGCTTCTATAGAAATTGGGATAGGAGTCTTAGTTAAACTCATAGATAATATAATTTCTAAGATTGGTGAAGAAAGCAAAGAACTTAATATAATAGTATATAATCCATTAGATAAAGAAGGTAAACGTTTGGTAGAATTATATCTTAATTTGGATTCTCCTAATTTTGAGCTTTATGACCAAAAAGGGAATTTGATAGAAAGTTATATAGAACCTATAGGGATTATTTCTAATGAATATTTTGATATTATTGGAAAAACAAAATATATGCTTATGAATCAAATTAGAGGCTTTTTAATGGATAAAAGACCTGGTCAAAGACTAATGCTTCCTACATTCAAATTATCTTTTATAGCTGATCTTCCACCTCTATCTCTTACCTCTTTTGTTTTGAGGAAGAAAGAGGGTATAGTGAAAAAAGAAGAAGAAAATTTGGATTTAAACTTTGAAAATAATTTTTACAGATTCAACTTAAATAAAGATGGAAGTTTTAATCTATACGATAAGATAAGAGGTATAGAAATAAAAAATATTAATTATTTTGAGGATCAAGGAGATATTGGTGATGAGTATAATTTCTCACCTACAGAAGAGAATCCAATAAGGGTTATTCCAGAAATTAAATCCATAGATGTTAAAGATAAAATCTTCTTAAAGTTAATCATAATAAAAGGTGACATATCTCTTCCTGCATATGCTGAAGAAAGAAAGAGAAGTTCTGAAAAAATTTCCATGCCTTTTATTATGACTTACACTCTATATAGAGATTTTCCAAGGATAGATGTTACCTTAGAGATAGAGAATAGAGCAAAGGACCATAGGTTAAGATTTGGAATAGACTTACCAGAAGAGATAGATAAGGTCTTCAATGATGGATATTATGGAATTGTAGAACATGACACAAGAGTTGAAAATAGAGAAGAATATGTAGAGGAAAATGTTCCAAGATATGCTATGGAATCTTTTGTCGTTCTCTTAGGGGAAAAATTTAAAATGATGATAACAACACAAGGTCTACATGAGTATGAGGTGGAAAGAAAGGAAAATGAGACATCTCTTAAAATAACTCTTTTAAGATCAGTGGGATATTTGTCAAGAGGAGATTTAAAAACAAGAAAAAGACATGCAGGACCATATTTGCCTACTCCTGAAGCTCAATGTATTGGAAAATATAAACTTGATTACTCATTTATAATGTTAAATTCTGATAAAGAAAAGGAATTTTATGAAAGATCAAGAGATTACCTATTATGTCCTGTTGCTATAGCGTCACCTTTAAAGATTAAAGAATGGAGATTGATGGAGATTCCAGAAGAATTATTTCTTACAACATTAAAAATTTCTGAAGATAATAAAGATATCATTGGAAGATTTGTTAATATGGGAGAAAATGGAATCTATAATATTAAATCAAAATTTTTCAGGAAAGCTATGATTAATAATCTAAGGGAAGAATATTTGGAAGATCTTGATGGTGAAGAGGAATGGAAAATATATTTTAAAAAAGGAGAGGTTAAGACAATAAGATTTCAAAAATAAGAAGGGGGACTTTTTAGGGTCCCCCTTTATTTAGATATTATTTGAAAAAGAATTGCTCAGGATAAGCATTGGCTGGTGATCTAAGGGTATCATCCCATATAAGATCTTCAGGTACATTTCTGAAATTATTTTTAGCAATTCCTATAACGACACCTCCTCCAACTGTACCTATTATCCATAAATTCTTTCTGTGTAAAGCAATAATTTGTCTTACTAATTTATCTCTTTCCACTGTACTTGAAGTTTCAATAATTTTATCCCAAAGCTCGTATAGCTTTTTAATATCTCCTTTTGGCTCCTCTCCAGATTTTCCTCCTGTTGCGTACCATAATCCATATAAGGGAGCCCAAGGACCATCAAAGGTGGTTCCAAGAATTCTTCCTGGTGTTGCAAGGATATTCGCACAACGATCCATTACAAAAGCTCCTATTTCAATATCTCCACTTTGACATTTTGTTGTATATAAAGATCTTTCAATTATTTTAACAAATGTTCTTAAGCCTACATTCTCCCAATACTTTTTAATTAATTCTAAATCTGCAGGATTGTAGAAGGACTCTATTATTAATTGTAAGGGTTTTCCATCAGGTCCTAACCTGAATCCGTCAGCATCTCTTTTTGATAATCCAATCTCATCCAAAAGTTTATTTGCTCTCGCTGGGTCATATTGTGCATATGCCTTTTCCCATGCAGGATCGTAATATGGAAGTCCCTTAGGTATTGCTGCTTGCATTGGAGTAGCTAAACCTTGATAATTTATTTTATTTATTTCTTCCCTGTTTATAGCAAGAGATAGCGCTTGCCTGAATTTGACATTTTCAAATAATTTTCTTTTAACTGGGTCTTTACAATTCTGGTTTAGATAAATTGCAGTACTTGCTCCTCCAGTTCCTTTCCATCTTATTACTCTATAGTTTCCTCTCTCTCTGTTCTCCATAAGAAGGGTATAATCTCCCATATGTCTTATTTGCATATCAATTTCTCCTGCTATTGCCTTCATAACAGCCATTTGAGCATCGTTAACTAAATAATGTACTACTTTATCTATATAAGGCAGCTGATTTCCAGCGGGATCTACTTTATAATAATAAGGATTTCTTTCCATGACAAAAATTGGATCTTGAGGGCTTTTGCTTATAACTTTCCAAGGTGCAAGCACAGGAAGTTCTGGATTTTGAATTGGGTTTCTCTTAAAGTCAAATAGTTGATACCATTTCTGAAAACCTGCATCCTTAGCCATTTTTTCTAATACTTCCATAGGAGTATATCTTGGATGAAATTGCATCAAATAATGTTTTGGAGCATAGAAAGGATAATTTCCCTCTGATGCCATAACATAAAGTAAAAGAGAATTTGGATATTTAAAAGTAATTTTAAAGGTATAATCATTTATCTTTTCAAATTTTGGTGGCTCTCCTCTTGCTGAAAGAACAGTGGGGAATGATGGTGTTAAATCTTTGTTGCATATTATATCTTCAAACCAGAAAATTATGTCGTCTACTGTAAAGGGTTTACCATCTGACCATTTTACTCCTTCCCTAAGATAAAAAGTATAAACTTTACTATCTGGAGATATAGTCCATCTTGCAACCAAGTTTGGTTGAATCTTTTTTCCATCAGGACTAAAACTTACAAGACGAGCACATTCAAAACATATTTTCATTACTCCCCATCTATCACTAATGCCGAGCCATGCTCTTCTCCATGTCCCACCATATTTTCCAATTTCTTCAAAAGGTTTTATTACAAGAGGATTTTTAGGAAGTCTTTGTTCTACAGGTGGAAGTTTTCCTTGTTTTACAAGCTCTGCGAGCATTGGTGCTTCATTATATTTTTTCTGTCCGTAACTTATTACTATTAACATACAAAAACTTAAGAGAATTAAAATTTTTAAAATCTTCATAACCTTACCCCCTTCTTAAATTTTTATATTAAAAATTAGAACATAATTTCAAACTCTTCTCCCTTATAATTAATTTTAATTTTTCCACTGCCAAATTCTGAATAACCATAGGGACTATCTAAAAGAGGATAATTTTTAAGTTTTATTTTTTCTCCATTTATAGTAGGATCAATATCCCATCCCACAATTAATTTCCCTCTTGAGGGTGACTCATATAAAATATTTCCATCCTTTTCTAATATTTTTGAATTCTTAAGAGCTAAAACAAATTTATCAAAGGATCCCCAATCTTCTTTTCTACCACACTCTACAATCCAAGTATTTTCAGGAGAATAACATATAAGTTCTCTTTTAGCATACTGTCCATTATTCTCAAAGACCATTCCATTATGGGAATAAATTCCCACATACCCATCGTTAACTCTTCCGAAAATCCACTTTCCTTCTTGAACAATTTCATCAAATTTATAACTTTCAAAGAGACAATGGGTCATATAAGAAAATTTATTTAAACGCCAAATTAACACAAGAATATTTTTAAACTGAATGACTCTTGGTAAAGTCACGTTTCCTGCCCAATAATCTGGTCTTAAACCACATTCTTCATTAGAAGTAAGAGGACAACTCCATATTATTACAGTTTTATTTTGTAAAGTGACTTGTGCAACATGTATCTGTGGATAGGGGAATGACCAAAACATTGCAGAACCTGTTCTTAATATCTGTGCTTCCTTATATAAATTGAAATAGTCCCCCTTTTGGAAATCTTGTAATCCTGAAATCATATAATCGGGTGTTTTATAGATAATAAAATTTGCTGATAATTTTCGCTGAGTAATAATTCCATGCCTTTGTAAAGATTCTACAATTTGCGAATTATCATGAGCGATCTTAAAAATTATCTCAGGTATTTTATATTCACTTGTTGCAAGAGATATTGGGGCCATTCCTCCTCCAAATAAATTGCCTTCTCCATAAAGAAGCCAACAAAGAGAAGAAGATTCGTCACAATCAGGATATTTTATTGGAATACTATAACATCTTCCATGAGTTGTGCCGAAAACTCCATGATAAGTATCCTCAGCAAATATAAAAAACATATAATCTAATAATTGTTTAGCTAACATTCTTAATTTATATTCTTCAATTGGTGCAAAATCATATATATTTAATAGAGCGGTAATAACTATAGGATAATAACTATTTGAATGCCATTCATCAAAACCATAATGTAACCTTTCTCTTAGCCATTCCATTATATACATTCTTCCTTTTAAAGAATGATATAATCCCTTTTGCAAGCTATTTGTAAATTCTTCGGTGGGAAATAGTTGTCCTGCTAACCACTCTGCTGTATGGAAAAGAAGGCGATGATTTTCAGTATCCATATACATTGTAGTTTCTCCAGGTTCATCTACCCAATATTTAAATCCTAAGATTGTTTCTTTCATATAATCTTTTATTTTAGATGAAAGTTTAGAATATTTCTTTTCCCAATACATTAATCTTAAAATCGCTTGAAGTATAAAATCTGAACAATCTCTTCTTACTTTTATCATTTCACATGCCCTTTTTATTACATCTTCATTGATTTCTAAATTTAAAGAATATCTTGCAACTTGAGACCAAATTTCATCTCTTCCATTAATAGGATGATTAGAAAAGTAGTCAAGAACAATTCTTTTTCTTTTCTCAAAATTTTCTTTACCTTTTAATGGTTCAATTGGAGTTAATTTTATAAATGAAAAGATTTTTTTAGTAATAAAATTAGATTTTTCATCTTCCCATATACATTCTAAATAATATTTTCCATCTCTCAATTCTTCTCCCTTACATATATTTATCTTATTTTTATTTGTAACGATTTTATCCTTTATTTTCTCTCCATTTTCTGAATATAAAGATATTTTACAATTAATAGAAATATCAGAAATTAGATCAATGTTATCCTTAGGATAAAAAATATCTTTTTCCAATCTAATGTTTTCAAATTCTTCCTCAACTCTTTCTCTTAATTTAAAAGGTATATCATGATTTATTGGAATTTTTATATTTATGGGAAGATTAACAGGTTCCATCATAAAACCAAGATGAAAAGGGTATCTAAGATTTATAATACAAATATTTAGTATATTTTCAATTTCATTTAGATTGAGTTCAAAGTAATACTCAAAATATCCACAGTCATTTCTTTTAATATCTAAGAAATCCTTTTCATAATTTAAAGAACCATTTACATTAATTATGAATTTTAAATTATTTGATAGCGTAGTTATTCTGAATATATAAGGCCCTAATCTCTCAGGAATTAAAATATTGCTTAAGAATAAAGCTTTATTAAATTTACCTACTTTTCCCCATACTAAATATTTATCTCTTCTTCTATCTAATGTCCAGTAAAATTTTTTATTTGAATATTCAAATATTTCTCCTTCATAATGTCTTTGGAAAAGAAGTTCTTCATATTTAAAAGGAAGATCCTCAAAAGGTCCTAAGAATATCCATGGTCTAATTGAATCTTCCTTATCTATCCAAATTTTTGAGAGTACCATAAATTCTTTCCTCTTTTCACTAAATTTATTTTTAAGATAAATTTTTTAAAGTTTAAAGTCAAAAATTAAAATTGATATTTTTAAGAGAAATTTTAAGATTTTTTTTTAAAAAATTTTTATGTAACCGCTTTTTTATTTTACTCTTTGAGTTTTTTCTTTTAAAATTACCAAAATTTTTAATATAAATCTTATAATTTATGTTATAATATAAAATACTATCATTAAAAAATATTAAATAAGGATCGGAGGAATCCATGATATGGGAAGCTTTATATTAAGAAGATTCCTTTATGCAATTCCCACGTTATTATTAATATCCATTCTAACATTTATAATTATTGAACTTCCACCAGGAGATTTTCTTACCTCATATATATCACAGCTTAGTGCCAGTGGAGAAAGTGTAGATTTAGCTACTATTGAAGCATTAAAATATCGTTATGGACTTGATAAACCAATTCTTTTTAGATATTTTATATGGATCTGGAATATGCTTCATGGCGATTTTGGTCAATCCTTAGAGTGGAATAGACCTGTAAAAGAATTAATTGGGGAAAGATTACTTCTTACATTTTTAGTTTCCTTTTTTACTTTAATGTTTTCATGGATTGTTGCGTTTTTTATTGGTATATATTCTGCGACTCATCAATATTCCTTAGGAGATTATTGTTTTACTATATTAGGTTATATAGGTATTGCAATTCCTAATTTTATGATTGCACTTGTTTTGATGTGGATTGCTCTTGCATATTTTGGACAAAGTGTTGGAGGACTTTTCTCTCCAGAATATATAGAAGCACCTTGGAGTTTTGCAAAATTTATTGATATGTTAAAACATTTGTGGATTCCTGTAATTATTATAGGAACAGGGGGAACTGCAGGTTTAATAAGAACTCTAAGAGCAAATTTATTAGATGAATTAAATAAACCTTATGTAATAACTGCAATAGCTAAGGGATTACCAAAAAGAAAAGCAATACTAAAATATCCCCTAAGAGTTGCTCTTATTCCTTTTATAAGTACTGTGGGATGGTCTCTTCCAGGTTTGATTTCAGGGGAGACTATCACTGCTGTGGTATTAAGTTTACCTACAACTGGACCTTTATTGTTGAGAGCATTACAAAGCCAAGATATGTACCTTGCTGGAAGTTTTATATTCTTTCTTAGTATATTAACTATAATTGGAACACTTATTTCAGATATACTTCTTGCTTGGGTAGATCCAAGAATTAGATTTGAATAGGGAGGGAGAATTCCATATATGAATAATGAGAAAGAGAAAAAAATTCTATTTGAAGAGGAGCCTGAAATTGAAGAAAAAATATATGTTGCGTCACAATGGAAATTGATGTGGTGGAAATTTAAGAGACATAAACTTGCAATTATTAGTGGTATAATTTTAATATTAATATATCTTCTTGGAATTTTTTGCGAATTTATATCTCCTTATGATCCCAATGCATATGATCCGAGATATATGTATTGTCCCCCCCAAAGGATAAGATTCTTTGATGAAAATGGATTTCATTTAAGACCTTTTGTCTATGGTTACAAATTAGAAATTGATCCTGTTACTCTTAGGAAAAAGTATACTATTGATAAAACTCAAAAATTCCCCATATATTTCTTCGTTAGAGGAGATGAGTATAAATTTTGGGGAATATGGAAAACAAATATACATCTATTTGGAGTAAAAGAGGGATATATATTTTTATTAGGCACTGACAAAATGGGTAGAGATTTGTTCTCAAGAGTTATTTATGGAACAAGAATATCTACTACTATTGGTCTTGTGGGTGTCTTTCTTAGTTTATTTTTGGGAGTTGTTATTGGAGGTATTTCTGGTTATTATGGGGGTAGTTTTGATAATATAATCCAAAGACTTATTGAATTGATAAGAAGCATTCCTACCATACCTCTATGGATGGCACTTTCTGCAGCTCTCCCTCCTGACTGGTCCCCTGTAAAGGTATATTTTGGGATAAGTATAATTCTTTCATTTATTGGATGGACAGGGATTGCAAGGGTAGTAAGAAGCAAATTCTTATCTTTAAGAGAAGAAGATTTTGTGACAGCAGCAAAAATTGCAGGAGCAAGTGAAGCAAGAATAATCTTTAAACATATGCTCCCATCATTCTTAAGTCACATTATTGCAAGCCTGACATTATCAATTCCTGGAATGATTTTAGGAGAAACCGCATTAAGCTTTTTAGGATTAGGAATTAAACCTCCTGCAATAA
>Ga0080004_1084526_pt1 | contig 12134 bp, 17 predicted proteins | sample WasSprMetagenome_FD_69207 | JGI IMG/M metagenome (GOLD analysis project Ga0080004, IMG submission 69207) | Sulfidic aquatic microbial communities from Washburn Spring, Yellowstone National Park, USA - WS (SPADES assembly) (version 2) | ecosystem: Environmental > Aquatic > Thermal springs > Hot... | reverse complement strand
TTGGGGGTCAACATGCCAAAAAAAAGGGGCTCGAAGCCTCAGAAAAACTGTTTAATTAAAGAGTCCCTAAAGCATAGCGTACTTTGACTGGTTCAAGCCGCAAACTACCATATGCAAGCCACGACCTTTCCCTCAAACAAGCGTTCAATAACATAAACCCCAAATGCCACTAGAATGGGATAGATTGTTAAAGCTAGGGTGAAGCTATGCAAAAGCCTATGGTCTAATGGGGCTCCAACAAGCAGATAGTAAACTGTTTCTAAATCTATGAATGTCGTTGAAACCGCCAAAGCCAACAGATCAACTTTCTGCTTATATCTAAAGTATAGAAAAATTAAAGCAAGTGCGTGAAAAGGAGTAAGTGCCATATTATTCCAGCGGCACCAGTTTTCCGTTAAATTCTCTTTTTGAAACTCCGAACTCGCCTTTAATTTGCCTCAGCTGGGTTGAATTGAACACCGGTCCATCTTTGCAAACGCGATATTTGCCCACAACACAGCTTCCGCATAAGCCTATGGCGCAGCGCATCAAACGCTCCAAACTTGTCTCTAAAGGTATTTTATGCTCTTCAGCTAAATCAAAAACTTCACGCATCATTTTTTCTGGTCCACAAGTGTAAATCATATTGAAGTTTTTCTTAGCCAAAAGAGATTTTAGTGGTGTTGTGGCCAAGCCTTTAACGCCATAACTGCCATCTTCAGTTGTCGCAATAAAATTTTCTTTTCCGCATATTTCTTCGATTCTTTCTCTGAAAAGTAATTCCTCCTTTGTTTCGGCGCCCATCACAAAAAATATTTTTGCCTTTTCATCAGCCAACTTTTTAGCTAAAAACCACAAGGGGGCTAAGCCTGTTCCTCCGCCAACAATTAAAGCTTTTCCACCTTCTAAACTGAAGCTGTTTCCGAAGGGGCCGCGAATGCCTATGACTTCGCCTTCTTTCATTTTGTGAAGTATTGCTGTTGCTTCTCCAACTCTTTTGACAGTCACAAAAACTTTGCCGTTCTCGTTTGTGTCCATTATGCTTAACGGTATTTCGTCAACTTTTGGAACCCAAAGCATGAGAAACTGTCCTGGCTTGGCTTTTGCACATGTTTTATCTTTGAAAATGAAGGTTTTCACTGTTGGGCTTTCAGTTTCCACGCGTAGAATCCGTGTTATTCTTAGTTTGTTAGCTACGATGCGATAAGCCGACAATTTCGTTCACGCTCTTGAAACCTTTCCGTTTAAGGTAAGTGTCTATTCCACATGCAACAGCCTTAAAAACGCCTAATCCTTTTAGGGCAACGGCTGTCCCAATCTGCACTGCTGATGCACCTGCCAACATAAATTCTACAGCGTCACACCAGTTTGTTATTCCGCCGCATCCAACAATTGGCACTTTTACTTTCTCATAAATCTCGTATACGCATCTTATGGCTATGGGCTTTATTGCTGGTCCTGACAACCCGCCGATTTTGTTGTTTAGAATGGGTATTGCGGTTTCCACGTCTATTGCCATGGCTTTAACCGTGTTTATGGCTGTTAAAGCATCGGCGCCAGCTTCCACAGCTGCTTCTGCAATTTTCACTATGTCGGTCACATTCGGGGACAACTTAACGAAAACAGGCTTATGAACGACCGATTTAACGTTTTTAACAACTTCTTTCACAATTTCTGGGTTTTGTCCAATTTCTAAGCCTGTCTCTTTAACGTGAGGGCATGAAACGTTAAGTTCAACAGCGTCAGCACCTGCCGCCGCGGCTTTCCAAGCCGCTGTTACATACTCTTCTTTGGAGTAGCCGTACACGCTAACAATTAAGGGGACTTCTAAAACTTTCTTTGTCTTGTCGATTTCCTTGATGAATTCGTCTATTCCAGGGTTTGGAAGCCCCATTGCGTTGATTAATCCGCATTTTGTTTGGACAATTGTTGGGTTTGCGTATCCAGTTCGCGGCTTTAAACCAACAGACTTTGTCACGACGGCTGCTGCTCCGCTTTTGGCTATTTCCTCCATTGTTTCAGCAGAATAGCCAAGAACTCCCGAAGCCAACATGGTTGGATTGGCAAGCCGCAAACCAGCCACACTGACGCTTAAGCGGTTATCTTCCAAAGGTTTTTCACCCTAAACGTTTTCAGTAATGGTTGTCTGTTTAAGAAGATAAACCTATGTTTTGAAGGATAAACGTTAGGTGTCACTTTCTTTTCCTCAACAGCATTATACCTTCATACGTGCAGACATATTCAAAGCCTGCCTCAATCAACTTGGCAGCTTCCTCTATTGTTTTAGCTGTGGCTGAATAAAACTCATCGTTTTGGTCTTGAAATAGGTTTTTGTCAATTTGCACGTATAAGGCTGTGGTTTCTACGCTTTTATGTCCAAGCAATTCTTTAACGTGGAATGGGTCTTTAGTTTTGTGGTATTCCATAGTTGCTTTAAAATGTCTCAATGTATGGAAGTGAATTCTTAACAGTCTTGGGTTTCCAAGTTTTCGAGCTGCAATATTTCTGGATTGCCTAAACGTTATATACTTACTTCTTAATTGGCTGTTTCCGAACACCCTATCGCTATCATGCGGTAATCTTCCAAGCATACCAGCAAGTTTCTCCGAGATTCTTAACATTCTGGCTGCTCCGTTTTTCTCTGGGTCATTAAGCGTTATGGTTCTCCTTTCTAAATCTACGTCAATCCATCTTAGCCTATTAGCTTCTCCACACCGCATACCTGTTTCTTTGAGTAGTTGAAGGAATGCTGCTGTTTTAGGCCCACAACTTGCTATTAATTCGTCAATTTCTTTTTCTGTCGGTATGAATGGTAATTTTCTTGTTTGTTTGTATGATGGAGCTTCCCATGATAATCCCAGAAATTTAAGGAAAGCTGTGTATGAACATGTTGCCAAAAACTTCCATCCTTTGTCTTTGTCTAACCGCGCAAGTTTGTCTTTAACATCTTCAGGGTCGGTTAAGTTGCAGCCTTCTTTAGCGAGAAGATTCAGCATTTTTGTATAGTTTTCTATGGTTTTGTCTGCACGTCCCTTCTTTTTTAGCCACCATGCGAATTCTAAGAGTTTTCCTTTTACGTCTTGCTGTTGTTTTCCTATTTCTCCCGCAACCGTCTTGGTTTCGGTTGCAGAGGTCAAATTTTTCGCTTCCTGCAGGATAGCGCATATTTGACGCTTATTCCTATTGTCAGACAAACTATTAGAATTTTGCCTTTCACTAAAACGGTAACCACAACTTCTACATAGCCATCTTTGAGTTTGAGAACCATCAGCTAAGTAGCGGATTCCATCACGATAAAGCAGCTTTGAACCACACTCAGGACAACTAACCATAAGTTTCAACGTTCCTAAACCCGCATTTTTTACAATAGAAAAAATTGGAAGGTGAATTGACGTGTCCACAGTTTGGACAACGCCAACATTTAAGTTTAGCCATACAGTTTACGCTCCCAACTTTGTTTGAACGGATGGTATAGCATACAAAACGTAACGGTCTCGACCCAACACCATTTCGCTACGCTTCAAAATCTTAATTTGCTTACCTTTCCACAAGTTGCCTTCACTTGAAAACGCATCTACAAGACGGTCATTGCTTGTAGTGTTCAAGCCGAACCTGAAGATTTCATTAGTGCGCAAAAGCTTAACTGTCAATATGGTGCGTTCTTTGCCAAACTTAGATTTGTCTGCAGTTTGAATGTATGGCGGTTCAATGATTTCCGCTAAGTCTCCATCTTCAACATCACGGAAGCTTAAAAATGGAATGCTGGGTTTTCCCCGTTTAGGTATCTGCACCATTTTCAATTTCACCTCCTTCACGCTTGTTTTTGCCATTGCGCAATGACCGTGAACGAGTAACATATTCGCTTAAACTTTCAACATCAACGGTTTTAGGCGGCTTGCTTTCATTCAGAAACTCTTTTTTGAAAACACCTATCTGATCATAACTTAACTGTGGATAAAGCAAAAGGGTTATTTCACATATTCTAGCACCTATCTGCTCACGACGAGCAAAAACACGTTCAAGCGCCGCTAAACTCTTTTCAGCATTAGGATAACTTAGAATACTTTTGCGCCATTCAACATTCTTTTCCCGATAACAACCCTTAACCAAATCCCGAGCGTAATCACGCAAATAAACAAAACTGCTTAAAATCTTATTCTGCACACGACTTAACAACGCAAGCTCATCAAACAAACTTTGAAGCTCAACCTTCAACTGCAACACTTTCAAATCACCGTCCAAAAACTTTTCATTCGCCAAACCATGCTCAACAAAACCACGAATCAAACCACTAACCGAAACACCATAAGAAACTTTACTCTTACGTAACCACTCCCTAACAACACCACGCAACCAAACACGCTCACAACCATCCTTCAAAAGACAACACCTTCCGCAACTCTGTTTTTCCTAGTCACTCTGAAACCATGAGAAAACACGGTGAATTCACCGTTTGTTTTGCGAACGGCGACAAAAACGGGCAGATTTGAAGTCTCTGCAAGCGTGACTAGGAATTTTACAGTAGCGTCGATAGTTGTGTCTACTCCGCATTTTGTGCAGTAAAGCTGTTGGAAAAATATTAATGGGGGGTCTGTGTAGTTTTTGTTGGGGGGATGCTTAACTGTGGCTGTTTCAGTCATGGTTAAGCTTCCTTTTGTTTTTGCATTTCAACGCGGTGTTTTAGGTCTTTTTGGATTACTTCTATGCTTTTCAAAACGGTTTCTAGGCTTGTTTCAGCATTGTAGACTACTGCAGCTTTAGCGTTGCAGATAAGCTCTAAGTCTTCGCCTAGTTCCTGTCTTACTTCTTTCGGGAAATAGTATTGTCCTGAAGGGTTTGCTTTAACTTTAAACTTTACCATTTTTTATATACCTCGTTACAAAAAATTAATATCCAGTTAAATGTAAACTAGAATTGTCAAGCCTATGTCAAATCAATTTCAAATTGCTTCCAAAGAGGAAAAATTGTTATTCAGTTTTCTCAAGGATGGACCAAAACAGCGTAACGAAATAGTCAAGCATTTGAAAGGATACAAAATTTCGGAAAGCAAAGTTAATAGAATGTTAAATGAAAATGATGGAAAACGAATTTTTAAATTCAAAAAGAAAGGGAAAGTCTATTATAGACTCAACGATTTGCCATTAGAAGCCCAAATTTTCATATCGTTTGTGGACTCATACAAAGAGCAGGATGCTTTAAAGGAAATTCTTAACCGAATAAAATATGACATTATAACGCTTTATCCTAAAATGTCCATAATGCAGATTCTTAGCGGATGGGAAGCAGTATGTGAAGCTGCAAGTAAAGGCAACATTTCTCTTTTTGAAATTTTCGAAAAGGCTAAGGAGAATTTAAGATGAGTTTTGTTTTTGAATCCGGCTTTTTTCCAGCTTTCAGTTTCTCTAAAGACCTGCTGCTGATCTTGGGCTTAACGTTTATGGCAATTGGAATAAGTCAAATGCTCTATTGTTACATTCGCATACGCCAGCTTAACGGATAAGTCCGGCGAAATACGCCCACATAGTCCTCTCTATTTTTAGGTCCAATATTTATTCGCTGTTGAATAATATAAGCATATTGTTTAATGAAACATGAAATTTGGTTTAGTTGCACAAATCCGAAGTAATTATATCCTCAACACTATGCATGTGCAATATGCAGCTCGTTTTCCATGTAAAAGCGCAGAATCTTTTTTATAGTGCGATTAAGTTTCATGTGATGAACTCCAAGCTGCTTGTAGGTTTCACCGTTTAACCATCTCCACACTAACTGTTTGTCTTCATCCTTGAAGTAGAGCTTTCCACTCGGGGTTTCAGTGAAGGGTGCAATAGCGTAGGGATCAAACTTTATGCTTGTGGGCGGTATGTTTGAAAACGTGTAGGGGCGAGTGAGCAGGCTGGAAAACAATTGTGCTTTTTTCAGACTCCACTTGTTTTTTATTACTGGTTTATGAATTGGCTTTTCACTCATTCTTTTATGCCTTCTGCAATACTTATCCAGTTTCCACGAATAATGATTTTTCCAATTGGAGATTCCACGATTAGAATAGTCGGTTTATGCGGTTTCTTTTTACTTCCAAACTCGTAACGAATAAGTTTTCCATGAACACGGAAATCTTCCAATTCAACAAACACGTTTTTATTATAAAACCAATGAATTAAGGGCATTTTGTCAAAAAAAGGGGAGTTTGTGCGGGAGAAATCTCCGTAGCGATTATTTAAGAAGATAAACCTTAGTTTCTTCCTCTGATAGTACTGCGGCAACTATATATTATTAAATAGGAGTAGTATTGGTTTGAGGAGCATTAAATGAAGGCAACAATAGTTCTAACGCCCTTTGGGGTTCTTGCTTTTAACGAGGAAAATGAGGTTGTGGATAAAGTTCTTTTTTCCAGCAAGCCTGAGGAAGCCGCTAAAGCAATGGTTAAGGTTGACTCTGGAAAAGTTGTGGATGAAGTTGCAAATTTGATTAAGGGGCTTCAAACAAAGGGTTATGACAACTTTGTATTTGAGGATTCTAGCCTCGCCGCTGAAGCTAAAGAGCGTCTCGGAGTTTCTGTCGAAGTTGCTAAAGTAACGAAAGCTGGCGAACTTGTCCGTTCAAATGTTGGAAAATTTGCGGTTGAAACTGGCTTTGTAAAACGCCTAGAAGATTTTGACGGTTGGTTGCATAACCTTACGCTGGAAATTACGAAATTAAGGGTTAAGGGAGCTGTTGAAAAGAGAGATTTAGTCATAGCCCAAGCCATCCAGACGCTTGACGACTTAGACAAGACAATAAATCTTTTCATGAGTCGCATTAGAGAATGGTACGGCATTCACTTTCCAGAACTTGACCGCCTACTGGAGAAACACGAAACCTACGCTCGCCTAGTTGCAGAGTTGGGCAGCAGAGAAAACTTCAACGTTGAAAACCTCGAAAAACAAGGAATCTCGAAAACTAAAGCCGAACAAATAGTAAAGAAAGCTGAGGTGTCAATGGGCGCGGATCTGCCAGAAACAGACATGGCGCAAATTCAAGCACTGTGCAAAAAAGTCCTCAATCTATATCAGTTGAGGCAAACCCTAGAAGATTACGTAGACAAAGTTATGGAGGAGGTTGCACCAAACACAAAAGCTTTGGTGGGCTCGCTTCTAGGCGCACGCCTAATAGCCATCGCAGGCGGATTAACAAATTTGGCTAGACGTCCAGCAAGCACAATCCAAGTTTTAGGCGCGGAAAAAGCTCTCTTTCGTTCGCTGAAAACTGGAACAAAACCACCGAAACATGGAATAATCTTTCAGCACACTCTATTGCATGAAGCGAAAAAGTGGCAGAGGGGAAAGATCGCTAGGGCTTTAGCTGGCAAACTAGCCATAGCCGCGAGAACAGATGCCTTCGGAGGAAGATACATCGGCGAAGAGTTAAAGGCTGATTTAGAAAAAAGAATCGAAGAAATTTACCAAAAATATTCCGAGCCGCCTAAGGTTAAAGAGAAAAAACCAAAACACAAGGAAAAACGGAGAAAATGGAGACATGCAAGTAAAGATTAAACAGCACCCTCAGTTTCAAGGCGTTTACGTGGCTACCCTGGAAGACGGTTCCCAAAGACTTGCAACCAAAAATTTGACGCCGGGAAGAAACGTTTACGGCGAAAGACTTGTGTGTTACGAAGGCGTCGAATATCGCCTCTGGGACGCTTTTAGGAGCAAGCTAGCAGCAGCCATTCTGAAGGGGTTAAAGAATGTTCCAATAAAGCCAGGTCATCAAGTGCTCTACCTTGGGGCAGCTTCTGGGACAACAGCAAGCCATGTTTCAGACATAGTTGGCGAAAATGGACATGTTTACTGCGTGGAGTTCGCTTCAAGAGCCATGCGGGAGCTTGTGAACAATGTTTGCGCTTATAGGTGTAATATGTCTCCTCTGCTTGAAGATGCTCGCCTTCCAGAAAGGTATGCCTTGTTCATCAAAGGGAAGGTTGATGATATTTATTGTGACATAGCCCAACCTGAACAAGCCAAGGTTTTAGCGGACAATGCCGATTTGTTCCTTAAAAATTCTGGTTGGGTTATGCTCGCCGTTAAGGCTCAGAGCATAGACGTGACGAAGGAACCTTCAGAAGTTTTTAAGCGTGAAGTTAAGGTTTTGGAAAGCCGTGGCTTCCGCATCGCAGACATCATCCACCTAGAACCTTATGATAAGGCCCACGCTATGATAGTGGCTGCTGCAGAATAAAGTACTGTTTATATCCAACGACACTGTTGATTTTTTATGAGGTCTTAATGGCTCACAATGAGATGGAGAAGGTTAGGACTGCAGAGGGTGTGCTGAGGGAAGCTAACTTTACACTTTCAAGGGTGTGCTGCTCCCGCCCAAGCTGTTTCGACTTTGCAGCCCGAAAGAATGATAATCTTCTCTTCATAAAGGTCCAATCAGACATCGACAACCTTTCCCCAACAGATTCGCATGAGCTTATGAATGTTTCCGAATGTTTTTCAGCAGCATCCGTTATAATAAGCGAAAAATCCCGAGAGAAAACGCTGGAAGACGACACGGCGTATTCTAGATATGATGTTTTCGCTGTAACCTTAAAAACCTTCGAAGACATCGTGCTCCGCCAACTTTACCCTTTGATTCAAGCTGGTCCCGGCGGGTATTATGTTGAAATCGACGGAGAAGCCGTAAAGCGTAGGCGACAAGAACTTGGCTTGTCCGTGGGCGACATAGCTGAGATGGTTGGTATATCTAGGAGAACTGTTTACGGTTATGAGAGAGGTATGGCTAAGGCTTCTGTTTCAACCGCCTATAAGCTTGTTTGGGCTTTGGGAATTCCTGTTGCTAAGTCTGTGGACATTTTTGAGAAGCCGAAGAGAAGAAAAAAGTGTTTTCTGTCAAAGGCTAGACGTTTTATCTCTGGAAATAAGCTTCTTCAGACGATGTTTAGAAAGTTTGTTGGCTACGAGATTACAGCGGTTAGACGGGCTCCCTTCGACTTTGTCATAACAGTACCAAGTGAGAAAACGCGTATTGTTGGCGGGGTTGCAGATGGAAAAGAGCAGGGGTTGGACAGACGTGTTGATGAAATTTTAAGTGTAAGCCGTGTTGCTAAGGCGCATCCTGTGCTGGTAACTGAGGATAAAAAGTTTACTGACAAAGATATATATTGCATCAATAAAGAAGAACTTTTAAGGGTTAGAACTCCCGAAGAACTTTTAACTAATGTTTAGATGAGTTTTTTCTGAAGCGAATCCTTTTCGCTTTTTACCCTTTTTGCGGGCTTCCACGACTTCCTAACAAAATCTGGGTATTCGCCATTTTTCTGTAGGCATTTTTGGAGGAAGCTTATAGTTTTCGGATCTGTTGGGTATCCGCATCCGAAGTTACCGTATTTCTCCGCTAGTTCAGCGATTTCGCTGTCGCGTTCCACCTTCGCGATTATTGAAGCAGCTGAAACTATAGGATATTTCTTATCCGCCTTGTGCTCCGAAATTATTTCCACCTTAAACGACAAGTATTCTAAGATGTGTTGTTTGAAGCGTTCTTCTAAAACATCTGAAGCGTCTACATAGGCGATGTCTGGCTTAAGCATTTCTATAACCCTAGCCATGGTCTGCGCCTCCAACCTATTCAACCTATGAAGTTTTATGCCCTTTTGAACCACTGCGTCAATATCCTTTGGAGAAAGCTTAACCACAGCGTATTTTTTGGCGATGCGCTTAATTTCTGCAGCGAGTTTTTCCCGTCTTTGCGGAGACAAAAGCTTTGAATCCTTAACGCCTAACTCCACAAGTTTTGGCAGATCATCCTCGCTCATTAAAACGCCAGCAATCACTAAAGGTCCAATTACTGAACCTCTTCCTGCGTCGTCAACTCCCGCTATTAACATGATAAACCTCGTTCATGGTGATGTTTAATTCTGGTATTATGAGTTTCGTTTTTTATTTTGATGCGAGAACTTCTGCTATTTTTTCTATAAGGGTTTGATGCAGTCTATCCCTGTTCTCGTATGTGACTGCTATCACTTCCGCGTCTTCGCGTTCTTTCAAATTTTCTACAAGTCTGTCTCTCGCTTTCCAATGGACAACGCCAACAATGAGCTTGTCACTTTCAACAGCCTTTTTAACGGCTTCCCTAAATTTCTCTGAGAAAAGCTCCATAGGTCCAACTTCGTCTATGGTTACAACCTCGCATTCTTTAACAGCTTTTAAAATGGCGTCCGCACCTACACTGTTTAGGTCTTCCAGGTTAACGCGATACTTGCCGATTTGTGGACCAGTTTTTTGGTTGACATGCGCAAGCCAACCCCGTCTTTCATCACTCAAGTCCAAGATTTCAAAACCTACTCTAGCGCCACGGGAGCGGACCTCGCGGCTAATCATCCCGCCAACACTATAGCCCTTTGTTTTTAAAGCTTCAACCACTTTCAGTAACATGGTTGTTTTACCGATTCCAGGATTTCCAGTCAAGAGAAGGATACGTTTTCTCAAAGCTGCCCCCTTTCACACTTATGCAAAGAACTATTAAGGTTTAAATCAACTGAAATAAAAACTTTCACGTAATACACGCTCATGCATTTGTCTCAGCACGTTAAAATGGTTTTGGATTATTGAAACAAAAGTCTAATATTCAGCTTAGAACCGTCTATCCTAGTTAAAGAGCTACTATGGGCTGAAGTTTGGAATATGAGCGATGAGAAGGAACATGAAGGTATAGTTTCCTCGTTTGAAAGGCAACTTAGTGAATGGATAATTCGTAGACATGGTAAAGTCTTTCGATTGGCTTTGTTACTAGCCATAATTTTGCTTGTTTTCTTAACGTCTTTTAGGTTTACGGTGGGCGGCTTAAAAGAGTGGATTCAAATCGACCCTGCAGCCATTCTCGACACAACCATTCAACTCTTCACGATAATGAACCCGATAAGCACGATTCCAACGTTTCTCACATATACTGGCAAACTTAAGGAGGAGGAAAGACGCAAAATAACAAGCACAACCACGACAATAGTGATGGTTCTCCTACTGATTTTTACCCTTTTTGGATCATTAATATTAACAGCTTTGGATGTCTCCGTTACAAACTTCAAGTTCGGCGGAGGAATCTTGCTGCTAATACTGGCGATAGACATGCTCGGCGGAATGTCAAGGTCAAAAACGATAGACATAAAACAAGTAGCAGTTGTGCCATTAGCTACTCCACTTCTTGTTGGACCTGGAACCATGACTACCCTTATTGTTTTATCAAACAGTTACACTATAGTAAACGTTTTAATTGGCGGCTTAATGGCTACCATATGCGTATACCTTACGCTCCATTTTGCCCCTATGCTTGTGTCGGCGATCGGCAATAACGGCGTTCAAGCGGCAAGCCGAGTGATGGCAGTAATATTGGCAGCGATAGCCTCGCAAATGATCCATTCAGCCTTACTGGACTGGGGTATAGCGGCTGCATGAAAAGCGAAAAACCAAAGAGTAATTTCCCAACAGAAATCGTTAAGGAAGGTAGAGTTAAGGTTCTGGTTCCAAGACTTTCAGCTTTCGTAAAAGAACCAAGTGAATATGCGTCTTCTAAGGCTCCAGTCTTCTACAATCCAGTTATGGAGTTGAACCGTGACATAGCAGTTTTAGCTCTGCAAGCCTATCAAAGGATGGTGAACTGCGAAATCTGCGTATGTGAGCCTTTTACCGGCTGCGGTATTAGGGGGATACGTTTTGCAGCGGAAGTTGATGGTGTCAAAAAAGTCTTAATCAATGACATTAATCCGAAAGCTTCTGAACTGGCAAAATACAATGTGCAGTTAAACGCCTTAACCAATTATATTTCTGTAAAAAATGAAGATGCAAACCTTCTTTTGAGCCGTTATGCTGCTTCGCGCAAAAGATTCGACGCTATAGACATAGACCCCTTCGGTTCACCTGTACCATACCTTGATTCCGCCATTCGCGCCCTACGCGACAATGGTCTTCTAGCTATAACGGCGACGGACATGGCACTCCTATGCGGCGTCCACTCAAAAGCATGTATACGCAGGTACGGCGGAAGACCTTTGCATACGGAATACTGCCACGAAATAGCCGTTAGACTCGTGGCTGGATGCCTAGCAACCACAGCGGCAAAGCATGACATAGGCCTCAACATACTTTTTAGCCACAGTACAGACCATTCCATCCGCGTTTACG
>Ga0080004_1131503_pt1 | contig 12146 bp, 15 predicted proteins | sample WasSprMetagenome_FD_69207 | JGI IMG/M metagenome (GOLD analysis project Ga0080004, IMG submission 69207) | Sulfidic aquatic microbial communities from Washburn Spring, Yellowstone National Park, USA - WS (SPADES assembly) (version 2) | ecosystem: Environmental > Aquatic > Thermal springs > Hot... | reverse complement strand
ATTCGACGTCAAGTTTTAGGATAGCTTTTGAATCCATTTTTTCCTCTTCATTTTATTGTAAGTTTTATGGCTTAATAAGTATGCTGTTTTTACAACATTACCGTAAATGATAATGTTTACGTAAAGCTCATTTATTTTCTTGACATAATAAATGGCATTGAAAACGTGTGTAAACTTCATCTGCATGTTCAATGATGTTCTTTAACTTGTCATAAAGTTCTTCAGCGTTCTTCGCACCCAGCGCTTTTGCCAAATCCTTATGCTTAATGAATATATGCCTAAGAATGCCCTGTGAAACGGAATATTTATACATGAATTTTCTTTATATATCGTCTGTATGTTTTTATTTTGTTTTTGCTTATATATAATTGTGTATAGGAGTAAGTTGTTGTTAAGATTGTGGAGCCTGTGTAGAAAAGTTTTTGGGCGCGCGCGCAACATCCTCATCCACGCACTGCTCTGCATAATAGCCATGCTACTCCTGGCTTTAACAGCTATAAAACATGGAAAACCGGAACAAATAAGGGCAATAAGAAGGTAACATAAAATTAACAGGAAAACATCAATTTAGCAACACCCTAGCGCGCGATAAATTAAATAAGTAGTTTAATAGATTTTCGGCTGAGGCAAATTGAAGGTTTACAGAAGCTTGGAGATAAGGGGTTCTAAGGGCGGATTGGCTGTGAAGGCCCTATTCGACACGGGGGCATCGTTTACCGTTGTGAGGAAGGATGTGGCTGAGAAAGTCGGTTATATTCTCCCAACGGATGTTAAAGAAGTTACTCTGGCGGATGGGAGGACGAGGCTGAAAGTGCTAGGCTACATCCCTATTTCAACGACGCTTGAGGGCTCACCCATAGACGACATAGCCTACGTCATCGAGGAGTTAGCTGAGGAGCTCATTATAGGGATTAAGGTGATGGAGTTTTACGACATAAAGCTGGACCCCACAGCCAACAAAATAGTGGTGGGGAAAAATTACAGCTCCTTTGAGCTTTACGCGTGCAATTAATAGCCTTGCATGGTCAGACCGATTATGGCCCTAGTGGCAGGCGGCGAAGGATCCATCAAAGCTGCTCGTTATTTGTGCTCGAGAAGCAGACACTCCTTTATCTTTGTAATTAACAATTTCCTATACCTTTAAGTTTTGTGGAAGGAATTTTACAAGCATGTATGAATTAATAAAGCATCTAAATGAGGAAAATAAGAACCTAATTAAGCTGAGAAATTTTGGCATCCGGAAAGGTCAAGGAAGGGAGTACTTGATCTGTGAGAAATCTTCCTATATGGTGAGGGCAGACCTATTAAAGCGCTGGGGCGTTTTATCGTGCAGGAATCAATAAGATTTGGTAAGCATCGTTTGGCCGGAGTTCTCGATTCTCCTGCCAGCAAAACTTCTGTTTGCATTCATCACCTGCCATGGATTGCTCAGCACGAAGGACAGCGGAAAATACATCGAAACGCATTGCAACGGCGAACTGAAGTAACTTTCTTTAAAAAATGATGTGCACAGGTTTTCTTTCTCTAACACTTGTATATAAGAATAAAAAATATTACCAAGAGGTAAACTTTACCCCATCCTTTTCAAATTCTATTTTAACATTATCAAAAACATCTAACATTCCTAATAAATGTGGCACATTTTCTAATTCGGAGAACCCCACTCTAGCGCTAAATTCTATTTCCCCTATTTTTATTCTAACTTCGTGAACTCTTACTGGTATTTCTTCACGTGTTGCACTAATTAGAGATGCTTTCATTCCAGCTTCATACTTCAACCCTAACAAATCACAAACACTTCTAGGAAATAGAGATATCACTGCACCACTGTCAACTATGGCATAAAGCTTAACTTCTCGAGTAGCTTTTAAAGTTAGTTCAACGGAAGGAATTTTTATTTTTCCAAAGGTGTGGTGACTTAATTTTTTATATGGAAAAACTCTTCCTTCATAGGATCATCACTTCATCCTCTGGGATGTAAGCTAAGGCAGGCTCAACCTTTGGATTTTTCTTCTTGGCCATCTCATAAGCTTCCTTAACCGTTTTACCATAACTAAAAAGCGCTTTTTCCATATTGCAACATGCATACCTTATATTTTTCAAACTCTTTTGGATTATTGACAAACCATAGAAAATCTTCATGAGCTACCATCATGTCACCAACCTATATTTTTGCCTTCAATTAGATAAATGTTAATGGTTTTAAAACGCCTTGAAAACTCATATACGTTTGGAATTTCTAGCTTCAAAGCATAAACTTTCGCATAGGGCTTTTTACTGCGTGCCATTAAACAGCTAACCAATCACGTCTATAACTCCTTTCTTCAAAAGAGAAATAAAATGGAATAACATCGCCAATTCTAACTCTGTAAGTATCTGTGTATCCTTTGAGCTTCTTGATGTCATAATATTCGGCTGGAACCGGGTTTTCACGAAAAATTAAGAGCAGCTCAATGATTCTTCGTTTATAGTGCTTAGGGAGCTTCTTAATAGATTTTCTAGCTTTCTGAGATGCGATGACTTGAAACAAATAGTGTCAGCCTAACTCTTTAATCAAGTCTTCAAGGTTTGCGCCCGAGCCCGACGCTATTTCCTTTCTAGCCTCTTCAAGTTCCTTCTTTTCTTTTTCACTCAGCTCTTCTTCTGGCAGAAGCATGGCTCTAAGCCTTAAGAGTTCGAGTCTAACCATGTTTAATCTGTCCAGTACCAGCCTTAACTGGCTTTCAGTAACCGTTACGTCCACCTTTATCACTTAAATGTTATAGGAAAAAGGCTCTAAATAAGATTTTGTATTCTTACTCATTTTATGATGCGTTAATGAGGGTAGCCCTCCGCGCGCGTTAGTTTTTCATCTAAAGTTTACAGCCTTGCGCCTGACTTGTCGCGTTTGCTTACGCGCGCGCATGGAAGTAAACTATTCACTCTGCTGCGGCTTCGCCGCCTCTCAACATGTAAGAAAACTAACCAACGCGGTTCCATAATATTATGCGTTATTCAACCATTAAACTAGCATTATTCTTATTCTCCAAAAGTTAAGCCTCGCTTTTCACAACGAGATATTATGGAAAAGCTTTTAAATAAAATGTTAAAACAATAAATGGATTAAAGGGATGGAAAAATGAAAAGTAAAAAAACTGCGTTATCCGTAGTAGCCATTACCATGATAATAGTGGTTCTAATAATGCCACTTCTAGGATTGCAACCCATCGAAGTTGCCCACAGCCAAATCCTCGATCTACGCCACTCAGCCACCATATCCCCGGCAACATTGACTCTAGCGCCACCCATATCCTATCAAGTTGAATATGAGATAAACGTTACATCCAACGGCATTGACTATCTAAATAAGACATGCATTAAACTACCAGAAGGCTTTACTCTTGCCGGCTACGGTGTCCCTCAAAACTGGACATTAGAGGCTTCTAGCTCTCATTGGGCGAACTTCACATGGCAAAACGGTGAATGCGACTTCAAAAGTGGGAAAACCTACACGTTCAGCGTTACTGTTAACATAGATAGTATACCGCCTACGGAATACACATTCCAAGTTTACGCTTATCAAGGAAAAACCCCAAGCAGAACAAACCCCGTTCCGTTGCGTGTTACCGTGAAGCTACAATTCTCAGCATCTATGACTCCATACTACATTAAGAACGGGACTTCATACATATACACCATTAAAGTTAAAAACGATGCATGCCCAACAGGAATAGTATATATGGAGATATGGTTCCCAGCGGGACCCTGGAGCTTCAACGAATTAGTAGATTACTCGCCTAGAACATGGACCGTCCAGTTTGATGGTTATGACACATTTTATTTGTGGGGCCCAAACCTGCTGAAGGACGAGTCGGTCACACTAAAAGTTAATATGACTACACCACCTGATGCATCAACAGGTATCTATTATTGGGAGGTACGTGCGCTGGATTCGAGCTGGAATTGGCTGGGCTTGTACAGTTTGGAGGCAGTTATTGACTCCTCAAAGCCGACTGTTCAAATAACGAAGCCCGATGTGAACTACTATACTGTTGGGTCGGGCAATTACATTTGGGTAAACGTGACGATCAGCGACACGCCAAGCATAGCCAAGTATGGAATAAACGTTACAATCAATGACACAGCCAGGTTCGAACTAAAATCGTATGAAAAGGTAGACGATCAAACCTACAACTACTACTTCGTGAATAAAACAGCTATTGCCGATGGAAAATTAGCCCTAAAAATCACCGCAACAGACCCTGCTGGAAACATAGGAGCCACCACCGTGTGGACTATTATCGATCATAAACCACCTAAACTTGTAAAATTAGACGTAATAGATTCAGATAGTGGAAACAAGCTGCCCTTTGTAGGCGGAGTCTTCTGGATGGGAGCAACCACGAAGAAGATTCAAGTAAATGCATCGTTCTACGACCCATCAGGATTTATTGGAACAATATGGCTGAATGCCACGCTAGGCGCCTTCCAGAACAACACATTATGGCCATCCAGACCATTTGATGTCACAGGTTCAAACTACGTGATTCTAAACATCACCCTAACAGACGGAGCTTCACCTAAAGCAAACAAATTCACACAAGTATGGGAAATAAAGAGGGATACAGTTAAACCAACACCCCCAGCATTCACCCCTGAAACCATCTGCGGAGGAATAGTAATAAAGAAAATTACAGCTACAGACAACGTTGGAATACTGAAATACAAAATCTACATCAACGGAACAGCCTCCGAAGTCTCACTCTCAGACCTCAACTCGGCTACGTTGAAAAAACTACCTAATGTACCGTTCCCAGGAAACGTGTCAATATCATTCTCAGGAGCACTAGTACTCGACCTATCGGCCTACGCTGGAAAAACCATAAACTTAACCATATGCACAATCGACTACGGAGCAAACCCAAGTAACCCAACAACATACATCCTAACAATACCAAAAGGAAAATGGCACCCAATAGAGCTATACCAAGGCTGGAACCTTATATCGCTACCCCTCGTACCAAAGAGCACCAAGACCTCCGACATATACTCACTCATATTAAAGCAGGGCGCAGCAGCGGTACAAGTAAGCTACGGCTTCGACAATCAAGCTAAAGCATGGACCATGAACCCACTAGAAATCAGAGATGGAAACGGATATTGGCTATATGTAACAAGCTACGACGTCTTAATAATCCAAGGGACTCCACATGAAGAATATTGGGGTATACAACCAATATATTACCTGCTCTACAAAGGCTGGAACTTGGCTGGCTACACTGAAACAACAGAAAAGGGAGCAGACTGGTACATTTCAAGCCTGCAGGAAGGTACATACTACAGATACCTCTTCATATGGGACGCCCAGAACCAAAGATGGAAGATGATTGATACCGACGGATCACAACCCGGTACATTATCACCTGGTCAAGGCTTCTGGATGCTACTATACGAAGATCAAACATTAGTTCCACCTGTTCCATAAACCCTCTTTCTTTATTTATCTTTGGAGAGGAGAGAAAACATGGGGAAGCTTAAACAAAAAATAGTTCCTCTGACAATTGGAGTATTCACCTTTCTTCTCCTCGCAGCAATTGTCAAGGCTCCAGAAATCCCACCGCTACCAATGACTGTAAACGGATACGTATTTATACACACAGTTACAGGCCAAAATGTTACAGCACCAGCAGGACTACAAATCTTCGCCAAAATAGGCACGGAAACCCTACCATTAGTGGAAGGCTCTAAAAATGTTACCGATGAAAACGGATATTATAGTATAGGAATAGCGGGACCTAAAGAAGGGACACCTATAGATGTATGGGTTGAACGTGTAAATGTGACTAGAATAATCCTCCAATACTACACTGTAGTACAACAGAACCTAACAGTCATAGACACTGAACCTCCATCAGTAACGAACCTCTATCCCGAACCAAAATCAACGATCCAAGCTACCAAACCGACGTGGATAAACGCAACAATAACAGACAACCTGGCAGTAAACTCGTCAACGATAAAACTGACTTTAAATGGAACTGAGCTAACGCCAACATACATCCCAGAAACTGGTCAACTATATTATCAAACAGAACCGCTCGCCGAAGGACTCTACAACGTTAAACTCACAGTTAAAGATATAGCCGGAAACACAGCAACAGAAACATGGAATTTCACAGCCGCAAAATTTGCGCTACCCGCAATAAACATTATCTACCCAACAACAACCAAGCCGACATACACCCAACCCGGGAGAACGATCCAAATAACATACAATTACACAGAAGCCAGCCCCAAGAACGCGACGATAACAGTCTATAATTCAACCAACATCATAGCCACAGCAGCAGTAACAAACTTAACTGGAGGAACCAACATCACGAGAACGGACAGCATATTGATACCGGCTGGAACTGCAGAAGGCTCCTACAACATAAATGTAACAATCTACAACATCTATGAACTAAGTAAAACAGCAACCCAGCTAAACGCCATAGTAGTTGACAACACCAAACCCGTGATAGTGATAAGCTATCCTGCAGAAGGCTCCTACATATCAGCCAAAAAAGTTTGGATAAATGGGACAATAACAGAAGTCAACATCGGAGCCCTCAAACCATCAATAAACGACACAAGATTCACCCTCCAAGAATGGAACAGCGCAACAGGAAAATTCGCCTACCTCAACAACACAGCCATACAAGACGGCAAAATAACGTTAACCGTCAGCTTCACAGACCTAGCCCAAAACACAGCCTCAGCCACAAGATCCTTCACCCTAGACACAACAGCGCCAGTGATATCTAAACCCTATCAAAACCCGCCTGGAAAAGTGGTTCAGCCAGCCGAGACTGTTGAGATCGAAGTTGGCTATAACATAACGGTAAAAGTGAACGTCACAGACCTCAACCTTGAAAAAGTTTATCTTTACTACAATGTTTCAGCCACCCAGTGGAAGGAAATCCAAATGAACCCCACAACGGGCAACGAATATACAGCCACAATATTCTCAAGCAGTTATCCACAAAGCACTATAATCCAATACTACATAAAGGCAGTGGACAAAGCGGGAAACACAGCACAAACCCCAACAGCAGGAGCCTACTTCCAAACCAAAATAATTCCAGAATTCCCAAACATATTAGCCATCCTACTAATACTCTCAGCCGCAATATTAACAGCGGCTGCAATCAAATGGAGAAAACCTTCCCAACAACCCCCTTTTCTTTAAATCTCCTTAAATTTGAGGCTCATACGTTTTAACCCTACAAAAAATGAGGCTATTATAGCTACAAATATAACTGTTGATAACAACAAATATACTTTGAGCGGCTGATTCAAGACCAAACGCCCTACTCATAAATCTGACAGTTACAACCGATTCTTTCACATCATCTTCATATAGGAGGTTATTAAAAACGCGGCGGTTCCCCCAATCACGCGCGCATGTAAAGTCTAGCCCACTTTTAAGATGATAAAAAATTAAATCCCACTAAAAATGAATAAAGAAGGAAGTGGGAAAATGGGCATCTTGGAGTTGGATAAGAAGGGAAGGTTAACTCTTCCAAAGGAAGTTAGAGAATCCCTTAACATAGGTAAGAAAGTTTTAATTATAAATGCCGGCGACCACCTCAAAATAATCCCTCTACCTTCTAATCCCCTTCAAATACTTCATGGCGCATTCAACGTCAAAAAACCCTTTAAAAAATTGAGGGAACAGGCAGAGTTGACAGCTGAAAACGAAGCGAAAAAGGAATGGAGTTGATTCTAATGCCTCTTTTAGAAAACGACGTTATTTTCGCCTATCTAAACGAGTATGACCAAACCATGAAATAGCCGAAAGGATTTTTCAAAAATTGCATAATGGCGAGATCAGCGTAGAAATTTCAAGCGTCAGCCTCATCAAATGGAGTTAATCTATCGGAGCAAGAAAATGGAAGACAAGCTCCTCAAAGACCTTGCAGCCATGGCGGCACTACCACACGTAAAATACGTTGCACTAACACCGGACATAGCTGTTGCAAGCGTATATTTAAGACAAACGCTAAACCTAACATTTTTCGACTCACATTACGCTACAACCGCTCTAAAGTCTGATAGAAAAATCATATCATTCGACCGCGCATATGACAAAGTACCAGGCCTAACACATATAAAACCTGAAACATTTAAGGAATAACCTCCACTGCACATCTTGTGGCTAAGTGTTGTTAACTAATGTTTCTGGGTTAATTTCATGTTATTTTGTTATTGTCACGTGTATTGGATGTTTGAAGTGTTGGGAAAGGTTTTTTATGTGTATACAGTGCGTATACAAAAACCATGAGCGAAGTCGTTCCAGTAAGGATTCCAAGAGAACTTGCGGAAAAGTTAAAAAGCTTGTTGACGTTGGTATCTTTCCTAATCGAAGTGTTCTGGTTCGGGAGGCCCTAAGAAGGCTTGTGGTTTCTGAGAGTGCTGCTGCCGAAAGAACTAACGTTGGGAGTATTGCTGCAAGAATAGCTTCCATTATGATCGTCTGGAGCGAGAAAGCGGTTACGGACATCATATTATTTGGTTCTGTGGCACGTAATGAGGCAACGCTGGAAAGCGATGTTGACCTCCTCGTTTTGGTTGAAGGTAAGGAGGGCTGGGTTGTCAGGCCACACCTTTACGATGTGATTTATCCCATAATTTTGGCTTTAGGGGTTGATATCTCTTTGATAGTGTTGGAAAGGAAGCTTTTTATACGCATGGTTGAGACCGGAGACCCCTTTGCCCTCTCCGTGTTAAATGAAGGGCTACAATTGCACGGGAGTTTAATAAATGAGCTTGGCAAGGGCGCATTTGGAAAAAGCAGTTGAAGGGTTAAGGGCTGCCGAGAAGCTTTTTCAGGATGGATACTATGAAGACGCTGTTTCAAGGGCTTATTACGCCATGTACCACGCTGCCAGAGCTGCCCTATCAATAGTGAATGTTTTCCCAAAGACACACGAAGGAGTAGTTGCGGAGTTTGGGAGAAAATTCGTGTTAACCGGAATCTTCGAAAAAGAGTTGGGCAAAAACCTAGCTCACGCTAAGGCTGCTAGAGAAACTTATGAGTATACTATTGCAACAACAGTGTTAAAACCCGAGGCAGAAGCAATATTACGAAATGCGCAAGACTTCGTAAAAACAGTTAAAAAGTATTTAGAAAAAATTGGCGTCTTGGTTGGTGCGATGCACTAAAGATGCGCTAGGCGCACTCAATGGTTTATCTGGCGTACACCCGCAAAAACCTTCGCCACTAGAAGTGTAACTTTGTAAATCGAAAGTTTGATATATCGAAAGAAAATACACTAGGGAAACATTAAGATGGCAGATGGGCACATGAAACAAGCTAAAAGCGTAGGAGTAATTCTCCCAACATACTGCGAAGCTGAAAACGTTTCAGACATAATAACTTCAATCGAAGGCTTAGGGCTTAATACAAGAATACTGGTTATAGACGATTCAAGCCCAGACGGCACGGAAAGGGTTGTGCGACAACTTCAACAAAAATACGAAAACATAATTCTCTTAAAAAGGCCATATAAAATGGGGTTGGGCACAGCTATAACAGATGGATTCAAATACCTTCTATCTTTGAAGGACTCCCCAGACTACATAATAACAATGGATGCAGACCGCTCCCACAGCCCAAAAGACATACCTAAACTTTTAGAAAAAGCCATGGACGGCAGCGACCTGGTAGTTGGAAGCCGCTACTGCGCGGGTGGGAAAATTAAAGGCTGGACCACGGCTAGACTCATAATAAGCAAAGTGGCAAACAAAATAGCCCATGCAGTGATAAGGCTTCCAATAAACGACTACACAAGCGGCTTCAGATGCTACTCAAGAGAATACATTAAAAAGGCCCTGCCAAAGCTTCACAGCCAAACATACGAAATACAAATAGAAACACTAAGACAAGCAAAACTACTAAAAATAAAAGTCAGCGAAACACCAATAACCTTCGAAAACAGGAAAAAGGGAAAATCAAAGCTAACACCCAACGAAATAGCCACATTCCTGAAATACGTCATAAAAAGCCTACTCAACCCAAGCAAGTAGAATGCAGCCCTCAAACCTACAATTTTAACACCCTTTCCAGTTATAATCATACTTCCCCTTCAACATCTACACCCTCCACTAAGCCATACACGATGCGTGTATGCGTTTAAGCTAACTGAACCAAAACATTCTTTTACCCCCCTTAAAACACAAGCTTAGCAAGGGATGTTTCATGAGGGTTCAGATATTCACAGTTGGAAAGCTCTTCACAAACTGCTACGTTGCCGCATGCCCCAGTACGGGAGAAGCCGTTATAATTGATCCGGGCATTGAAACATCTGCGGAGGCAGCTGAAATCTTTAAATTTGTAGAGGAAAACGCATTAAAGCCAAGGTTCATTGTGAACACCCATGCACATCCAGACCACATCTGCGGCAACAGAGTTGTTAAGGAAAAATTCAATACGCCAATCTTAGTTCACGAGAAGGATGCTAAAATGCTTGGAATCGTAAGATTCTTCAGCCTTAAAGGCTCACCGCCAGCTGACGCGCTCTTAAAAGATGGAGACGTTGTAAAGTTTGGAAACATAAGCCTAAAAGTGATGCACACACCAGGCCACACCCCAGGAAGCATTTCGCTTCTCGGGGAAAAAGAAGTTTTCACGGGAGACACGCTTTTCGCAGGCTCTATTGGAAGAACAGACCTACCGAGAGGTTCTGACAAAGACATGAAGATTTCCCTCAAAAAACTGGCAAGCCTACCCGACTACTTCAAAGTCTACCCGGGGCATGGTCCGCCAACAACCATCGGAGAAGAAAAGGCAAAAAACCCGTTTCTAAGCTGGAGTTGGCAAACATTATAAGACGTTTCTAAAAAGGTCTTCTTCACGCGTGATTCCAAGCTCATTAACGCTTGACTTCTCACAATACTCCACAATGTCCTGCAAACCCTTGAAAATCACAACAGGCGTAGCCTCCATCCCCTGACCCATAAGAAGCTCCGCGGCGGCAGCGATCTCATCCGCAACAGCCACATTCTTAACCTTCAAAATGTAGCCGAAAAGATCAGGCTTCCCCCTGTAATCTTTTAAGGGCTTAATCCCCGAAACACCTATTGCAAAATTCACCTGCCCCCGCCTGAAAGGGCGACTGTAAGTGTCGCAAATAACAACAGCCACATTCTTCCCAGTCAAACTTTTAATCTCCAAGCGGCACTTCTCCGCCGAAACGTCGGGATTCTCGGGCAAAAGCGTATACGCATCCGACCCCTCAACATTCGACTTATCTACACCAGCATTGATGCAGATCAACCCGCGAACATCTTCCACAATCAGCGTTTCAGGAGAAGCCTTCAAAACCCTCTTCGTCTCCCTCAAAACCAGCTCCACAAACCTCGGACTCTTACCAGTTTTTCCAGCTATCTCCAAGGCTTTCCCGGAAGGCACAACATCTCTAAGCTTAACAACCCGACCCTCAGCTTTAGAAACAACCTTCTGGGCAATAACTATCACATCTCCATCCTCAATCTCAACACCATTCCTACCCGCCACTTCCACAACAATCTTAGCCAAGTCATCCCCAGGCTTAATGAACGGAAAATCTTCAAGAGCTATCGCAGTGAAAGCTTTCAAAGACCCGCCACCAGTCTACTAGTAAATAACCTCCAATAAAAACAGTTACTCCGCTTCGACCAAAAACGGATTGAAGTTCAATATTTCCAGGCATAATCAAGAATTCATAACCCTTTAAGCTCTCTTTGGCGAAGGATATGCAGACGGCTCAGCCTTCGACTACCTGAAAATAGTTAAGCCTAACCGTTACAATTGCGCCCAGCTCCTACTGGGTTGAATCCGAAAAACGGTGAAAATAACAGTCCACGTAAAGTGCGGTGACAGGCTCGTAGAGAACGCCACGGTCACTATTAAGCTGAAATGGGAACATTTCCTGAAACTCAAGCCCTAACCAACTTCAGCGGATGCTGCGAATTTTCGTTCACAGCTCCAAAGGTTTCAGAGACAACCTCAATAAGGGTAACAGTGAACGCTGAAAAATACGGGTACCAAGGCTCCTCCCAGTCGATATCCCTAACAGTTTCGGCTCCTCTTAAAGGAGGCATAAACTGGCCTGTAATCTTGTTGATTCTTGTTCCAGTAGTGT
>Ga0080004_1150210_pt1 | contig 12150 bp, 11 predicted proteins | sample WasSprMetagenome_FD_69207 | JGI IMG/M metagenome (GOLD analysis project Ga0080004, IMG submission 69207) | Sulfidic aquatic microbial communities from Washburn Spring, Yellowstone National Park, USA - WS (SPADES assembly) (version 2) | ecosystem: Environmental > Aquatic > Thermal springs > Hot... | reverse complement strand
CAGAAGTTCATTCCGTACAAGAACGTCATGGGCAAGTACGTCAGCGAGGCGGAGGCCCTCGAGAGGTACAACAACTTGAAGAAGTGGTACGAGACGAAGGGCCACTTCCTCGTGGGCAACGGCCCGTTCTACTTAGACAAGGTCGACACGACTGCCATGACCGTCGTGTTGAAGGCAAATAGAGAGTTCATGGACACGGCGGATAAGTGGATCAGGTTCTCGAAGCCCATGATACCGGAGGTCAAGATAACTACGACACCGACGATCACACCCGGCCTGTCCGCCGAGATACCGATCTCGATAACCTTCGAAGGAAAGCCCTATAGAGTGTCCGACATGAATTACGTCAAGTACATGATTACGAGCCCGACGACTACTTTGGTCGGCGTTGCGGAGCCCGTCAAAGACGGAGAGTGGAGGATCAAGCTCAGCTCGGAGGAGACCTCGAAGTTGCCACCCGGGGCGGTAAGCGTCGAGGTGATAGCAGTGTCGAAGCTCGTCGGCACGCCAGCCTCGGTCACCGGAACGGCGACGGTCATGAGCGTGACGGAGTACCTCGTGGGCGAGATAGCCAAGGTCAAGGCCGACTACGAGGTCAAGATCTCCGACTTGAAGACGTCTCTAGATAGCCTGAAGAAGACCGTCGACGCTTTGAGCGCGAGGATTGAGTCGCTAAGCGCCACAGCGAACGCGTTGATGGGCCTCGCGGCGGTGGCCATAATCATAGCAATAGTGGCCATAGCCATACCGTTTGTCAAGAAGAAGTGACCGCCACCCTTTTATCCCTCTTTTTTGGTGAGAGCTCGTGCTTCCAAGGCTAGCTGGGCACCTAGCCAAGCGCGGGATCATACTTTTCCTCACGGTAATCGTTGCTGTCTATGTAACGATCTGGATCGCGAACATGGGCGGGTACGTCGACGAAATAGTCAAGGGGGAGGTGTACCTCTCAATATCCCAGAGGGTTCGCCAGAACCCGGCGTACAGACATTTGAACGAAACGCAGGTCAGGGAGTTGATAGATGCGCTATACGCCAACGAGCTGAAGAGGATAGGCTTCGACAAGCCCTTCATCTACAGGAGCTTTGCCTACTTGAAGGACGCCATAACCCTCAGCTTGGGGAGGGCCCTTTGGATAAGTAGTGCCAGCGGTTCCAAGAGCGTCTACATAATCATCACGGAGAGGCTACCGAATACCGTGTTGTTATTCACGACCACGCAGCTGTTGCTCTTCTTCATCGGCCTGTTCGTTGGCCTCTTCCTGTCTAGGAGGTACGGTAGCGTGGCGGATAGGTTGGCGGTCATGTTGGCCCCCCTCTCCTCCTTGCCCGGCTGGTTCTACGGGATATTCCTGATACTTATATTTGCGTCCTACCTGAGGCTATTGCCCTACGGCGGCATGGTTGACGTGCCGCCGCCGACGGACAGCCTGTCCTATGCGTTGAGCGTGCTGAAGCACATGACCTTGCCCGTCCTCTCGTGGCTCGTGGCCTACTCCTTCATAAACATATACGTTAGGAGGACCTTCTTCTTGATGTTCTCGAGCGAGGACTACGTCGAGCTGGCCAAGGCGAAGGGACTGCCGGAGTCCGTCATACAGAGGAGGTACGTGCTCAGGCCGACGTTGCCCCCCATCATAACCGACTTCTCCCTATCGCTCATAGCTTCGTGGATGGGCGCGATAATTACCGAGAGGGTGTTCAATTGGCCTGGCATAGGTAGCTTGCTCTACTCCGCATCGGTCATGTTCGACACGCCGGTGCTGGTCGGGCTCGTAGTCATATACGCTTACCTATTGGCGGTAACGGTCTTCACGCTCGAAATAGTGTACGCGATCTTGGATCCGAGGATTAGAATGGGTGGCGCGTGATGGCGTCGAGAGCCAAGCGCTTCTTCGAGCAACTGCTCTTCTACAGGTCCGCCGCTATAGGCTTGGCAATAATACTCGTCTTGGTCGGGATCTCCGTCTACGCGATCTTCGCGATACCCTACGATGAGGCCGTGAGGCTTTGGAGAGCTGGCGAGCAGCACTGGCTGAACAACCCACGCAACGCGCTTCCTTCGTGGGTGAACATCTTCTCGTCCAAGAAGTTGCCCGAAACGATAATATTGGACACGAGCGAGCCTAGGCCTGGGGTCTCTAAAGCCATAGTCCCGGTCCTCGGGAGGTTCAGCCAGATCAGGATAGAATTTTCATTCGACTACCAATACGATGACTTTCCGAGCGAGCTGAACCTGTTCTTCAAGTCGAGGTTCAACGCATCAGCGCCACAACTGACCGTGCACTGGGCCAAGCCTAACGGAGAGGAGTACGTCTTAAACACCATGATCATCTCTAGAGAGGACAAGTACTACATCTCGAACGACGACAGACTGGCCAGGGAGCTCAGGGGGCTGATATCGGCAAAGGTGAATAGGACCATAGAGTATGACGCCCCGGTCACCTTACTCCTCTTCGCCGAGGAGGACGCGAGCATACTCAATCCTAGTACCGCGAAGGTCATGAAGGGCACCTACAGGCTCTGGATAGAGGGGATGGCGTTCGAGACGAACGTCGATGTGGACGCGCGCCTAATCGTCTACGGCAAGGTCTATGGGTGGGCAGGAACAGACCACCTGAGGAGGGACATAGGGATAGCCCTTCTCTGGGGTACGCCGATAGCGTTGTCCTTCGGCGTCGTCGCCTCGGTATCGATAGCACTTATACAGATGTTCATCGGCGCCATTAGCGCTTGGTTCTTGGGGAGGGTCGACACGGTACTTCAGAGGCTCACGGAGGTCTTCATGGTCCTCCCGTTCCTGCCCGTGGTGATAATGATATCCACGTTCTACAAGATCAACATATGGATCCTCCTGCTCGTTGTCATAGGCCTGACCGCCTTTGGTAGCGGCGTCAAGAACTACAGGGCCATGTTCCTGCAGATCAAGGAGTTCCCCTACGTCGAAGCCGCGAGGGCTTACGGCGCTGGCAGCTTTAGGATCATCGTTCGATACCTCATCCCCAAGGTCCTGCCGACGATAATACCGTCGATGGTCTTGTCCGTGCCCGACTTCGTCTTCTTGGAGGCCGCGCTGGCGATACTGGGCCTTGGAGACCCCCTAGCGCCGACGTGGGGGAAGATAATCGACGACGCCTTCACCTACGGGGCCCTCTATAAGGGCTTGTACTACTGGGTCTTAGAGCCCTCCGTCTTGCTGGCGATAACCTCGCTGAGCTTCGCCATGCTGGGCTTCGCCTTGGACAAGATATTCAACCCTAGGCTAAAAGAGGCTTAGGAACGGGTGGGGAGATGCTAGGCGTATCGAACCTAGTGATGTACTACAGGACGCTCAGGGGAGAGGTCAGGGCAGTCGACGACGTCTCGTTCTCCTTGCAAAAGGGGGAGACTATCGCCATCATAGGAGAGTCGGGTTGCGGAAAGAGCTCTCTTGCGAAGTCGATAATAAGGTTGCTCCCAAGAAACGTCTCGACGTATAGGGGCAAGATAATTCTCGACGGCGTAAATTTGATGGAGCTCGACGAGGAGACCTTCAACAGAGAGGTCAGGTGGACCAAGATAACCTACGTCCCGCAAGCGGCGCTGAACTCCCTAAACCCAGTCATCAAGATTGGGGACCAGATGATCGAGCCCTTGCTCCTCCGCCGGAAGATGGATAAGAGAGAGGCCTTGGAGAGGGCGGCCAAGGCTCTGAGGCTGGTCGGCGTGAGCGACGCCTTCCTCCACCACTACCCCTTCGAGCTGAGTGGCGGCATGAAGCAGAGAGTCATAATAGCCATGGCCCTCTTAACCGAGCCCGAGCTGATGATCCTTGACGAGCCGACCTCCTCGCTGGACGTGCTTACGCAGGCCAACATAATGAACTTGTTGAAGAGGATTAGGAAGGAGATGGGCTTGAGCATGATATTCATAACGCACGACGTCGCCCTCTCGAGCGAGCTGGCGGATAAGGTGGCCGTCATGTACGCCGGTCAAATAGTCGAGCTCAGTAGCGCAGAGGAGTTCTACAGGAGCCCTAAGCACCCCTACTCGCAGAAGCTTATGGAGAGCGTCCCGACGCTGAGGAGGGATAAGGAGCTAAGCTTCATACCCGGGTCGCCGCCGAGCCTCCTCAACCCACCCAAGGGGTGTAGGTTCGCCGAGAGGTGCCCGTTCAAGTTCGATAGGTGCTCCGAGGACCCGCCGACAACGCTTTTAGGCGAAGGCTCCTACGTCAAGTGCTGGCTCTACGAGAAGGGAAGGACATGAGCGACCCTCTGTTGCGCGTCGAAAAACTGAAGAAGTACTTCGAGGTTAGGAGGGGCCTCTTCGGAAGGAGGAGGCTCTACGTAAAGGCGGTCGACGGCGTGGACTTGACCTTGGCAAGGGGAGAGGCCGTATCCATCGTCGGCGAGAGTGGCTGCGGCAAGACGACCCTCGGCAAGACAATGCTCAGGCTCTACGAGCCCACCGATGGAAGGATAATATTTGAAGGGAAGGACGTAACGCACTTGGATTGGAAAGAGCTGAAGTGGTACAGGCGCGAGACGGGCTTGGTCCAGCAGGACCCCTTCGGAGCGTTGCCACCCTTCATGACGGTCAAGAGGATACTCGAGGAGCCACTCATAATCCACGGCTTTAAGGACAAGAGGGAGAGGGAGGAGAGAATCTACAAGGTCTTGGAGCGGGTTAGGCTGACCCCTGTCGAGGACTTCATCAACAAATACCCTCATATGTTGAGCGGTGGACAACAACAGAGGCTCGTCATAGCTAGGTCGATAATCTTGGAGCCGAAGCTTATAGTCGCCGACGAGCCTGTCTCGATGCTGGACGCATCGGTGAGAGTGGAGATACTCAAGTTGTTGCAGGATCTGCAGAAGAGTTACAACCTGAGCGTGATATACATTACCCACGACCTCTCGACGACTAAGTACTTCTCGGAGAGGATCTTCATAATGTACGCCGCCCACATAGTAGAGAGCGCGAGCACGAGGGAAATACTACGCAACCCGATGCATCCCTACACTAAAGCATTGTTAAACGTCATACCAGATCCGGATCCCTCGAATCGCCTCGCGATAAAAGAGGTGCCAACCGGCGAGCCGCCTAACTTAATAGACCCGCCGCCTGGCTGTCGCTTCCACCCAAGGTGCCCGAACGTTGTAAAGGGGCTCTGCGACGTGAAGGAGCCACCCATGATCGAGGTTGATAAGGGGCACTACGTGAAGTGCTGGCTCTATGGTTAACCTTGAGAAAGAGGTCGTCGAGATAGTAGTTGGAGGCTTGCTGTTAGTAGTTGGCTTTCTAATGTCGTTTCTCATGGTGATCGACATCATCGAAAAGTCCATAATTTTATCGATCTTGGCTTTCTCGTTATCCTTAGCCGGGTTGACTATAGGGCTTTATGGGATATACGGCTTGGTCCTTTCACGACGCAGAAGGCGCTAAACGACGCTCTTAGCAAGAGGGGCTTGGAACCTTGACTCTATCGTGGAGCTTGAGTGCGCGAGTTGAAAAGCTTAAAACTCGTGGCCTGTTCACTGCTTCAGTGAAGGGCCTTGAGCGCTCGGCAGGACAAGGACCTCATAGTCATCACAGTCATAGGCGTCGACAGGCCGGGCATAGTGGCTGGCATAGCGAGCGTCCTTGCCAGCTCCAATGTCAACATAGAGGACATAAGCCAGACGGTCCTGAGGGGGTTCTTCGCCATGATAATGATCGCTGACGTGAGCAAGGCCACCTGCAACTTGAACGAGCTGAGGGAGAGGCTCGAGGCAAAGGCGAGAGAGCTGGGCGTTGAGGTCTTCGTTCAGCACTCCGACATCTTCAAGGCAATGCACAGGGTGTGAGAAGGGTGCGTATCGCAGAATCGCGAGATTGACCTAGCCCCTCGTAGAAGGCGTTGGGCTAATAGCGATTGCTGTAAGGACGCGTTATAACGGCTTAGGACGTCACGGCCAGTAGAGCGTTAGAGGATGCGAGGGATCATTCGATGCTCAAGAGAGCTGTTACGTCTCTCACGCGTTCATGCTCCAGTACCTCTACCGCTTCTGCTATTTTCTTGGTCCTTTCCCTCGATACGGCCTTAGAGGTCAAGGCCTCGAACTTCTCCAGGCTAGCTCTTCCGTGCAACATGGCAACCGCCACGCAGTACGGAAGGCTGAACTTGGATTCTTCGGGTGTTCTAGGCTCGTAGTTCTTGCCGACGACTTCCACGGCTATCGGATACGTCCCGGCCAATATCTCACGCACCTCACTAGGCCCAAGGCCATATCTCTTCACGATCTCAAGCACGGCGTCAATGGCTCCATGCGTATGACCACAGGACGCATGGACCTTGAATATGTTGTTCTTTACCTCGAACCTCACGCCAAGGCCGTCGAATATCTCGTCTGTGTCATACCTCTTGCTCGTGGCCCTTAGGAACCCCTTCGGGGACTCCAGTATGGCCGTAGAGCTGGTAAGGCCTTCTTTGGCGAGGACTGCAGCCAGCACGCCATCCATCGCGGCCCTCCCAGCGTTGTAGGGCTTGCTCATGGTTCCAAAGACCTCTATCAAACCCGTCGCTGAGGTCCCGGCTATGCCGAGGGCGTAGGCCATCCTTTTCTCGTCGAGTCCTAGGAGCTTCCCAGCCGCGACAGCCGCCCCGAAGGTGCCGCAAGTGCTCGTAGTGTGCCAATACTCGTAGTGCGATGGGTTTACGGCCATGCCCAGCCTTATCTCGACCTCGTAGCCCAACACCACCGCTTCTATGAGGTCCCTGCCATGGACGTCCTCATGCTCCGCGACGGCCAGCGCCGCTGGTACAACGGATGCCGCTGGGTGGATTAGCGCCTCGCGATGAATGTCGTCCATCTCAACGGCGTGGCCCATAACTCCATTCGCTAGAGCTGCGATCGCTGGATGGGCCTTTAAGGAAGTCCCGATGACCGTGGCCTTATCCACTCCCTCGAACCCTTTTACAAGAGCTGCGATCACCTTGGCTACGGGCGATGCTCTCCTAGCCAGAGCTGCGCCGAGCCAATCCAGAATACATAACTTCGCGTGTTCCACTACGTCTCTGGGTAGTTCGTTGAAACTTATTTTTTTGATGCGAACTCGGCCAACTTCTTAGTTACGTAGCCCCCTGATCCCAGTGGATTTAGGCCCCAGAATTTAACACATCGGCCACTCACTCTTTCTCGTTAGTCGTTTAAAAACGATGCGCAATGCCTCTCTATCTTTTATGATCCATAGCGTTCGTAAGGGTTCACAAACTTTTAAATGTACAACGTTGTCCTTTCTTTCTAGGGGTTTATGGTTAGGCTTTACGAGTATCAGGGAAAGCAAATTCTAAAGGCTCACGGCGTTCCAGTGCCCGAAGGCTATGTGATCTCCGCAGTTGATGAGGTGCCCAAGGCCTTGGAAAGCATAGGCAAGAGCGTCGCCATCAAGGTCCAGGCCCTGACCACGGGCAGGATGAAGGCTGGTGGCATAAGGTTCGCGTCGTCGGTTGACGAGGCCCTGTCGGCTGTTCGCGACATGCTCGGCAAGAGGATAAGGGGCATGGCAGTCGAGAAGATATTGATCGAGGAGAAGCTCGACATAGAGAGGGAGCTCTACCTCAGCATTACTGTGTCGGACTCCTACAAGGTCAAGGGCCCCTTAGTACTCTTCAGCACAGAGGGCGGAGTCGACATAGAGGAGGTGGCCGAGAAGCACCCCGAGAAGATATCGAGGCTTCCCATTGACTACGCGAAGGGCATCGATAGAAGTGAGGTCATCGAGGCCCTCAGAAAGCTGGGCGTGGCCCACATAGCCGATGAGCTCGTCAACGTCATATCGAGGCTTTACGAGGTGTTTAAGAAGTACGACGCCCATACAGTTGAGGTTAACCCCTTGGTCTTGACTAGGGACGGCAGGCTCGTCGCAGCCGACTGCAGAATTACCATAGACGATAGCTCGATGTTTAGGCATCCCGAGCTCGGCATCGACGTCCCTCGCGACGTCGCAAGGCCCATCACGGATTTCGAGAGGATCGCGTGGAAGATAGAGGAGAACGACTATAGAGGAGTGTGCTACTTCATGCAACTCGTAGACGACGTCAACGAGATCGCTAGAGGGGGCTACATAGCCTTCCACGGCATTGGCGGAGGAGCCTGCATGCTAGCCTCTGAGGCCCTCTTCAAGCGGGGCTTTAAGCTAGCGACCTACTTGGACACGAGCGGCAACCCGACGGCCTTCAAGGTCTATAGAGGGATGAAAGTAGCTCTAGCGTTGCCGGGGATAGAGGGGTACTGCCTTGCTGGAGCAGTCATAGCAAATCAAGAGCAATGGTATCACGGATTCGCCATAGTCAAGGTGTTCAGGGAGTACTCTAGGTACAGGCCCGGCTTCCCGGCGTCAATTCTGATAGCAGGCAATAAGGAAGCCGAGACGCACAAGATAATAAAGGAGGGCTTGAGCGACGCCCCCCTCAGATGGGAGCTCTACGGAAGAGAGAGGGTGCTGGACATAGACTTCATAGCCGACAGGTTCTCCAAGCTCCTCGAGGCCTACAGGTCCGAGGGCCCCAAGACAATTGGAAACATCATGGACTTCGTGAAGGGCGAGAGGCCATCCGAAGATGAGCTAAAGTGCCACCTGTGGTTCAAAACCTCAACCGGTGGCGAGGTCTACGTAGACCTCGAGAAGTGCATGGCTCCGAACTGCGGTTTCGCGTGTGTGAAGGCCTGTAGGTGGATGGGCACTGGTGCACTAAAGATAGAGAGAGGTAGGCCAGCCTTAGCCTCTAGAGACCCAGAGGCTCTGCGCAGGCTCTGTAGCGAATGCCTAGCCTGCGAGTACTTCTGCTCATTAAAAGGGAGCAACGCCATAAAGATCGTGGTGCCCGTTTACGGCCTCGAAGATGTTGTGAAGAAGCACATGCATCTGTATAGGTGATCGGCTTGGCGATTCTCATAGACGAGAAGACGAGGGTCTTGGTTCAGGGGATTACTGGCAGGACGGGCGCCTTCGGCACGAGGACCATGTTGGAATACGGCACTAAGGTCGTTGCAGGAGTAACCCCCGGGCGCAAGGGGGAGAGCGTGTGGGGCGTCCCGGTCTTCAACGCCGTTGAGGAGGCCCTGAGGGAGGTGGGCCCCATAGACCTCAGCGTGGTCTTCGTTCCGGCCCCTCAAGTGAAGGACGCCGTCATCGAGGCCCTGAAAGCTGGGATTAAGACCATCGTCGTCCCCACTGAGAGAGTGCCGCTTCACGACATCCTCGCTATGGTGAGCTACGCGAAATCGACAAGCGCGAGGATCATAGGTCCCGGCTCCCTCGGCCTCATAAGCCCCGGAAAGGCGTCAGCTGGCTGGATCGGCGGCGCTGGAGAGCTAATCGAAGAGTCGTTTAGGCCGGGCAACGTCGGCGTTATTTCCAGAAGCGGTGGTGGCGTGACGACAGTCTGCTGGATATTATCGCAAAGCGGATTGGGCATAAGCACTGCCGTCCACGTGGGCACTGAACCGATCCTAGGCACCACGGGCGCTGAGCTGTTGAAGGAGTTTCAGGCAGATGAGGAGACACACGCTGTGGTGGTCTTTGGCGAGATCGGCGGCCTCATGGAGCTGGAGATGGCCGAAGTCATAAGGCGTGGCGAGTTTAAGAAGCCCATAGTCTTCTACATAGCCGGGAGGATGTTGCCGTCGGGGATGCGCTTCTCGCACGCCAGCGCAATCATCGAGCGAAGAGCGGACACGGCCGAGTACAAAGAGAAGACGCTCGAGGAGGTCGGGGCCTATGTGGCCAAGAAGCCTATGGACTTGGCCACGATCACCAAGGAGGTTTTGAAGAGGTGATTGCGGTGAGGCCAGCTATCTTGAGGTCGTTGCTCTTCGTGCCTGCAAATAACTGGAGGTTGATAGAGAGCGCAAAAAGGATTGCCGACGCGGACGCCATCATCCTGGACATGGAGGACGCAGTCCCCATAGATGACAAGGAGACGGCTCGCTGGTTCGTCGGAGATGCCATTAGGGAGCTGAAGGGCGCAGGGCACTTCGTAGTGGTCAGGGTGAACAGCATATCGTCGGGCCTCATAGAAGAGGACCTCAAGGCCGCAGTGCAAAGGGGGGTCGACGCTGTGATGTTACCCAAGGCTGAGTCCAGGGATGACGTACTGATGCTGGAGAGCATGCTGTTGAAAGAGGAAAGGGCAAAGGGCCTTGAACCGATAGGCGTTATACCGCTGATAGAGAGCGCTCGCGGCGTCTTGAACGCTGACGAAATAGCGTTGGGGAGTGGAAGGATCATGGCTTTGGCCTTCGGCGCTGCGGACTATCTGCGGGACCTCGGCCGTAGCTACTTCACGCTATCACGGGAAGAATATGAGCTGTTGTTCCCGCGGGCCCAAATCGTTTTAGCGGCTAGGAACGCCGACGTCTACGCAATAGACACGCCATACCTGGGCCTCTTAATAGATCTTGAAGGCGTTGCCAGAGAAGCGAGGCTAGCGCTAAGCTTAGGCTTCAGGGGCAAGATGTGCATACACCCCTCGCACGTGAAGGTGATAAACGAGGTCTTCACGCCATCAGAGAAGGAGGTAGAGCTAGCGAAGAAAATCGTGGTCGCCTACGAAGAGGCAATCAAGCAAGGCCTAGGAGCGACTTCCGTAGATGGTAGGATGATCGATAGGGCAACTTACGATCAAGCTAAGCGACTACTCACGTTGTTCGACGCGCTAGCTAAGAGGGAGGCTAAGTGACGACGCCCGTTGATAACTCGTCGCTCAAAAACTTTATTACTTAAAACTTCCAACACAGACTGCATTATGGAGCGTGAGCGCTCAGGGCTCGGGACTTGCACGCCGAGAGCCACTGAACGTAGCAATTACCGTTTGGCGATCCTCCTCACTCTATCCATGTTGTACCTTTTGACCTACCTCCATAGGATGTCGCCAGCGGTGCTTGCCAAAGCCTTGATGAATGAGTTTGCTCTATCAGCCTTGGCGATCAGCCTCCTGTCTTCGCTGTACTTCTATCCCTACGCCTTCGCGCAAGTCCCCATAGGCGTCCTTTCGGACGTCCTAGGAGCGAGGAATACGATAGCCGGGTTCATGTCAATAAGCGTGATAGGATGTGTGTTATTCGCCATCGCGCACGATCTCTACGTTCTCCTAATCGCAAGGGCATTGATAGGAATCGGGGTGGCGGGAGTCTTCGTCCCTGCCATTAAGGCCATCTCCTTGTGGTTCAAAAGTGATGAATTTGCGAGCGCCCTCGGTGTGCTCAAGACATTTGGAGGGCTCGGAGCCGTTTTCTCGGGCTATGTTTTAGCCGTCCTGCTAGTGACACTTGGCTGGCGATGTTCTTTCCTCCTCTTCGGCTTCATGACTATGGCCTTAACGATAGCTTGCTGGCTAATCGTCAGAGACCCCCGCGTTGCGGAGAGAAGGAAAGGTAAGTCAGGCTTGAAGGGCGCCGCTAAGCTGATATTGAAAAGCAAGAACTTCTGGATCCTCATCGTCTTCCAATTCCTCCTAAACGGTGCGCTCTACGGCTTCCAAGGGCTTTGGGGCGGGCCCTATCTAATCGACGTTTACAAGTTCGATGAGGTCCAAGCAGGGGCTTGCTTGTCTTTGATAGGGATAGGGCTGATCGTTGGAGCCCCGGTCATAGGAGCTCTTTCTGATAAAGTCTTCAAAAGCAGAAAGGCCGTCTTATCGATGTTCTCTGGCGTCTTCGTATTAACATGGGTACCACTCGCCTTCTTCACAACCCACATACCCCCCTCCTACATCTTGTCTATTTCGTTATGGGGTTTGCAGGAGGGGTCGTAGTGATGGTTAACACCATATTGAAGGAGAGCTTCCCTCTCTCGATGACCGGAACGGCTGTAAGCGCCGTTAACATGTTCCCGTTCTTGGGCGGAGCAGCATTTCAGACTGGTATGGGTTACGTGCTTGATATCCTATCTCGCACTCATGTGATCGAGGAGTGTTACTCACTTGCATTCAAGCTGTGCCTCTTGGGGGCTACAACGGCCTTTATCTGCTCCCTCCTAACAGAGGAGACCTTCCAAGCTGGTGAAGGGGGCCCAGAGTTGCTCGCGAAGGGTCCCCTCGAGGCAATCGCTTCTAAGTCGAATACGCGCGCATAGTTCTAAAGACGTTGCCTCAGGTTCCTCGCGTCGGGCCCCTCACCCCGCCTGCGCC
>Ga0080004_1198930_pt1 | contig 12152 bp, 13 predicted proteins | sample WasSprMetagenome_FD_69207 | JGI IMG/M metagenome (GOLD analysis project Ga0080004, IMG submission 69207) | Sulfidic aquatic microbial communities from Washburn Spring, Yellowstone National Park, USA - WS (SPADES assembly) (version 2) | ecosystem: Environmental > Aquatic > Thermal springs > Hot... | reverse complement strand
TCATTGCTACCTCAGCTATCTTCATTGAGAGGATGGGGTTATGCCCGTGAACAACAATGTTCACAGCATCCTCTCTTAGAACCCCTAGGTTAGCGGTGAACTTCACCGGCTTCGGTGTGCCGAAGAGCGTATCGCTGAGTAGTGTGGCCATCATCGAGCCGCTCCACCCATCCGCCAGGCTCGTTCTAACACCGTGTAGGAGCAGGTTAACCGGGTCTGCGTCAACACCCATGTGCGTTCTATGCATGCACTCGTTGACTTCCCGGTCTATCGCCCTCGGCATAACGCCTAGTTTGCTCCACAGCTCTTTTCTCCTCCTGGGCGCGTACGCCAGTAATAATCTCAAGGGCTCTTCTCCAGGTTTTCCGAACTCTTGAGCAAGAATGTGAACTAGGTCCCTCGCTATCTCCTGGTCGCTCCTACCCTCAACCGGAATCCCTAGGGCCGTGGCGACGCTCCTAAGCTTCTCAGGATCAGCGATTTTGTACGCTGTGGTCTTACCCTGAGCTACGAGTTCGAAAACGTGAAGAATATCCCTGGCATGGTCGCTGTGAGCGGCAGCCCCTGCAGCTATCATCCTCACGACGTTCCTAGCCACGATTGTGTCCGCATCGGCGCCGCACACTCCACGGCTCGGCCCGTAGCCGAATGGGTCAACCCTGCAAGGACCTAGCATGCAGTTTCGGCAGCAAACCCCTAGGAGCCCGAAGCCGCACTGCGGCTGCTGCTCGAGGAACCTATGCCACGCAGTCTTTATGCCCTCCCGCTCAGCCTTCTCTATGAGCTCAGCAGCAGCAGGGTTTATGGTTACTTCTCGTGCCGGTACTCTAACCTTTAATCTCGCCTGGTCAACCATCAAACCCACCCCGCACTCCTGTACATTTCTCGGACGGCAGCAGGGCTCATCGGGGTCTCACCAACCCCTTCTTCTGCCCGAGCTAGGGCAAGCAGAACGCGAGCCTCGGAGGAGAGCTTCTTCAGCAGTTCCTTAGCTTTAGCACCCGCCACTTCAGACATTAATGTCTCAAGGGACCCGAACCTGAGAGCAGTTGTGGGGCATGCCTCAACGCATGCTGGTCGCATGCCTCTCCTCACCCGGTCAACGCAGAAATCGCATTTCACAGCAACCCTGAGGGCGGGATCAAACCTAATGGCTCCGAAGGGGCAGGCTTCTGCGCACATCAAGCATCCTATGCATCGAGCACTATCAATCAGGACGAACCCCTCTGCAGAGCGGGAGATAGCCTTGGTGGGGCATACGGCCATGCATGGAGCATCTGCGCAGTGCTGGCACCTCATAGGTACCGAGTAGCTATCAACCGCGAGAACTCGAACTCTTGGGATAGGTGGAGGAGTCTCTAAGTGCGCAAAGTACACGCTCTTAGAGCGCGAGTGCTCTACCGCGCATGCGATCTCGCACGATTTACAGCCTGTGCAGAGCTCGGGTGAGACCAGGATAAAGTACTGGCTCACCCCCCTCACCTCAGTAAATGAGTAATTTCAATTCATAAAAATATTCCGAATACAGCAATGTGGGATTCTTAGAAGGGCCCCGAGTGCTCAGAAGCTGCAACTCGGTTGATAACTCTTTAAAGCGGGAGGTTCTGGTACACCACGGTGAGAGCTTCCCTGTATGTTTCCAATATCTGAAGCCCTAGCTCCGTTAGGTAGCAAGAACCCCTTGCTTTGCCCCCACGAGATGTTCTCACGAGCCTCTTCCCTAGACTCTTTTCTAAGGAGCGTATCTTCTCTATGCATGACCGATAGGGTATACCCAGAGAGGAGCAGGCCTCCTTTATTGACCGCATATTGTGAATGGCCTCTAGCAGCGCAAGTATCTGAGGAGTGATTACAGTGCCAGTGTTTCTCTCCCTAATGCACAGCTCCATCTCAACATGAAAGCTCAGTCCGTACTCGCAGGGCGGGCTTCTCGAGAGGAGAAGCCTCCTGAGGGTATCCAGGGTCAGCTCTGAGACAGGAAGCGAGCCTGCATGTTTAGGGTGTTTCTTCAGAAGCCCCTCAGGAGAAAGGTATAGAACCCCAGGTAGTTCCATGGGCCTCAGCAGGAGGAGCAAAGGGTAATCCCGGAGGAAAGCTTTCGACACGGTGTAACCATACCTCTGCCCTATGGGTAGACCTATTTCTGCACCCCGTCGCGAAGCAAAGAGCACAGGATCCACCCCGCCACTGAAGCTGTACGGAGTCTCACCTAGAACAAGTCTCAACCCCATGCTCCGTGCAGCTCCCATCACGTCATTGAATCTCTCAACCGCGAAGGGGTTTTCCTCGGCTATCCACCAGATGCCTGCCGCGGAGTCCGTGGACGATAAGAGGGCTCTAAGGTTATCTCTAAGCGGTATATCCACCCTCCTATGAAGCACAACGAAAAATTCATCACTAAGCGTGAGGGCTATCTTATTCTTGGCTAGGTTGCCGAGCTCGCTGGGAGAGATTAACCATACTACTCTCCTCGACTTATCGAAAAGCATTTTCGCCATGCGGTACAAGTCTGGGTGCTGGCTCCAGGAACAAGCAACTACGCACTCGTCTAAGCGGTCGAAGAACTCTAGAGTCTTCTGCAAGGCGTCTACCGAAAGACAACTGCTGCCTGTCTGGAAGGGGCACCCAGGACAGCCTCCTCCGCACCAAGACGCAAAAGAAACTATGAATGTGCGCTTCATACTACCTCCTGCTACTCGAAGACGACCTCGAAACCGCAGAAAGAGTAGCCTAGACCCCAGCAGTATTTCTCCCGCACTCTATTGGGGCCGTAGAGCTCAGCTAGAATTCCCTGCAGCACACCAGCTTCGAAATCGCATAGAGTTCTCCCAATATTAGGGACACCGTAGCAACTTATACACTCGTAGATATTGAGCTTCATCACATTCAGGCTTTCCTCGATAATATCGAGTAAACCGATTCGGTAAAGAGCGAGGGCATAGGGGGCTTCATCAAGGCTTCTAACAACACCGTTTCTCACCAGGCTAGCTCCCAAGTTATACCCCGAAACTCGCATAAGCGGCGTCTTCAGAGTTAGCATCTTACTCAACGCACTAAACTCTATAGATCTGTAAATGCTCGAGTACAGATTGTCTGCTTCATCCAAGCTGGAGAAGAACGGCCTCCTCTGCGCTAGAAAATCCTCTAGCACCGCTTCTGCTACTCGCGCTCGTGAAGGACCACTGTGCAGCTCATTCAAGTATACGCTACGCCAGTAGGTTATAGCCTGGGTAAGGCGGGGGGATAGCTCTTCCTTCTCTTTGAGAAGTACGCTACCGTTAAGCATCACTCCACAAGTTGTTAGACGGGAGTGATCACTATATTTTCCTTTCCACCTGCTTGTTTCAAGGTGAGATTTCCTCAAGCTTCCTTCCTCTCGTCTCAACGCCCAGTAGGAGCACGGCCACCGCGGAGGCTAGGTGCAGCGCGGCGAACACCGTGAAGGGCGCGAGGGGGTCTCCGTAGAGCTGCATCGTGAGCCCTGCCACGTAGGGACCCACCATGCCGCCAATTCTGCCGAAGCTGTTGGCCCAGCCGCTGCCAGTGCCTCTGAGCCTCGTCGGGTAGAGCTCGGGTGTGTAGGCGTAGGTCACCCCCCACGCGCCCAGGTTGAAGAAGGAGACCAGCGAGCCCCAGAGCAGCAGGTCGGCTGGGGTTGCTGAGCGGAGGACGCCCAGGCTGGCGAGGCCCGCGAGGAGCATGTAGGCGGCGAGGACGGGCTTGCGGCCCACAGCCTCTATGAGGTAGGCGGCGGAGAGGTACCCCGGGACTTGGGCCAGCGTGATTGCGATCGCGTACTCGAGGCTCTTTGCGAAGCCCAGGCCGCGTGCGTAGAGCATGTCGGGGAGCCAGAGGAAGATCCCCCAGTAGGTCAGCGCGATCGCGAACCAGTGCACCCACAGCATAACCGTCCTCCTGAGGTAGGGCTTCCTCACAAGCTCGGAGATCCTGCCCCGCCCAGCCTCCCCTGGCGGCAGCGGGACGCCCAGCCTCTCGGAGAGAGCCCGCGCCTCCTCGACTCGGCCCCTCGCGACCAGGTAGCGGAGCGACTCGGGGAGCGTGTAGTAGAGGAGCGCGGCCACGGCAACCGCGGCCAGGGCGGAGAGGAAGACTGGACGCCAGCCGTACACCGGTGCGATCACCCTAGAGAGGATCAGCGCGGCAAGCCAGCCCAGGGCCCAGGAGCTCTCGAGCAGGGCTACCAGCTTACCCCTCGCCGATGCGGGGGCGTACTCGCTCATCAGCACGCTCGCGGAGACCATGTAGCCCGCGTTCCCGGCGCCCGCCAGGACCCTGTAGAGGGAGAGGTCCAGCCAGCCCCTGGCAGCCGCGCTCGCCGCCGTGAAGACCCCCATCAGCGACATCGAGGCCAGCACGGCGAGCCTCCTGCCAACCCTGTCAGCCACGTAGCCCACCGCGAAGGCTCCGAGCAGCATGCCCAGCAGCCAGCTGCTGAGGACCCTGCCCGCCTCCTCGCTCGTCAGCCCCAGCTCGCCCCTGATCAGGGTGAGCGTGCCGCTTACTATGCCAGCGCACATCGCACCGACGGCCCACCCAGCAAATAACAGCAGTAGCAGCCTTGATGTCGTGAGTCTCATACTCCCCAGCGGAGACGCGTTGTACGGCTCCTGGTAAATCTTTCGCGATAGCGCGCGATCAGCCCGCATAGCTTACTGCGGGAGTTCGAGCTTAGAGCAGTGTTCAGGGCCTGCAGCCAGCCTCCAGGGCGGACATGATCCTCCGGGCTCTCCCCCGCCCCCTCACCAGGAGGAAGGCTAGTGTCGCTGCGAGCGCGGCGAGCGGGACGCCGGGCCCTGTCCGGACGGAGAGGCCGCTGCCCGAGCGGGTGTACTCAACCAGCGCTACGCCCGCGACATCCAGGCTCCGCCCCAGGGCTGAGGCCGCTGTGAGCAGCGCGACCCCGAGCACCAGCAGCGCGGCCACGAAGGCGTAGACCCCCTCCAGCAGGAGAACAGCCCAGGGCTTAGGGCTGGCCCCGAGCACCCTGACAGCATCCCCATCGTCCAGGATCCGCGCCCTGGGGCCGGCGCTCGCGGCTAGCAGCAGGAGCGCTAGGTCCCCCGAGGAGCCGGCGGTGTTGACCAGGAAGCTCGCGGAGAACAGCGACCCCAGTGCCCCCTCGAGCCTGCTGAGGGCGAGGAAGAAGGGGGACAAGGTGAGCAGCGGAGCGAGAGCTACGAGAGACCACCTGGCCAGGCTCAAGGGGTTAGAGAAGCTGACTGCCACGCCGGCAACAACCACCTTCTGGTAAACGAGGGGCTTGACGCTCGCCCGCCCCGCGCCCAGAGCCTTGGCGACCACCACGTGAACAGCCTCGTGCGCAGGAACCACCAGGAGGAGGGACAGGAGGAATGCCGGCAGGGTCGCTCCCGAGAGCTTCGACCAGTCGATTAGCATGCCCGCCAGGCCGGCCAGGACCATGCCTAGCGCTACCACGTGCCCCAGCACAGGGCCCAGGCTCACCCTGGCCGCGCACCCTTCCCCTCCGAGCAAGCCCTCCTCCACGCTCAACGGCCTCGGCAGACACGCTGCGTTAAGCTTTTAAACATTAGCCTAGGGCGTGGGAGGGGCTCCTGGGAGGCCGATATTTCTATTTGGACACAACGCTTTTATCTCTTATGCCTGAAGGATTATTTACGGTGTTTAGTTGCTTGTAGACAGGTTTGGGCGCCCTCTGACCAACCTCCGGATATCCTTGACCAGCGAGTGCAACTACAATTGCGTTTTCTGCCACCGGGAGGGTGAGGGCCCTGCCCCCGATGCTCTCAGCCCCGAGGATGTGGAGCTGGTTGCGAGCGCGGCGTACCTCCACGGTGTGAGGGCGTTCAAGCTGACTGGAGGCGAGCCCCTGCTCAGGCGGGACGTGGCCGAGGTGGTCTCCCGCCTGAAGAGCGTCGGGAGGGATGTTGAGGTTTCGCTGACCACCAACGGCTACTTCCTGAGCGAGCGCGTCGGGCAGCTGGTCGAGGCTGGGCTGGACAGGGTGAACGTGAGCCTACACGGCGTGAGCCCCCAGGTGTACGCCAGGGTGACGGGCGTTCCCAGCGTGGAGAGGGTTCTGCGGGGGCTGCGCGCGGCCAGGGACTACGGCCTGAGGGTGAAGCTCAACTTCGTCCTCACGAGCCTGAACGCAGGCGAGCTCCCGCAGCTGCTGGACTTCGCCTCGAGCATGGGGCTCGACGTCAACCTGATAGAGCTGATCCCCACGGGCCGCGGGAGGGGGGTCTTCAACAGCCTCTACAAGCCCGTGGAGGAGGTGCTGCCCCTGCTGCACGCGAGGGCTGCTAGAGTGGAGCGCCGCTCTCTCCACAACAGGCCTGTCTTCGTCACGCCGGAGGGCGTCAGGGTTGAGGTCATAGCCAACTACTGCAACCCCTCGTTCTGCATGGGCTGCACCCGGGTGAGGCTGACGCACGACGCGAAGCTCAAGCCCTGCCTCAACAGGAACGATGGCCTCGTGGATGTCTCCGCGGTGCTGAAGGACCCCGCTCTGAGCCGGGAGGAGAAGGTGGAGCACCTTCTCGAGGCGATAAGGGTGGTGAACTCGAGGCGCGAGCCCTTCTTCAAGCTCGTGGACGGCTACTGCGCGACAGCGGACGGCAGGGTCCTGGGGAAGCCGCGCAGCATCTGAGCGCGCGACGTATATACCTCCACGCCCATGCTCCCACGTATGGCTGCCGCGGGGGAGAGGCTGCTCCAGAGGGTGGGGCTCCTCGAGAAGGCCTTCCGCGACAACCTCCCCCTGGCTCTGAGCCTGAGGAGGGTGATCGAGAAGAGGTTCGAGCGCGTCACCAGGAAGCTTGGCGAGCCGCGGCTAAAGGTGATGGACTTCTGCGGCACTCACGAGTGGACAATCGTCCACTACGGGCTGAGGAGCCTCATGCCGAGGGGCCTCGAGCTGGTCGCGGGCCCCGGCTGCCCTGTGTGCGTGACCCCCTCCAGGTACATCGAGGCGGCCGTGAGGCTTGCGCTGGAGGGGGTCGTGGTCTACAGCTACGGGGACACCTTCAAGCTGCCCGTGGTGAGCCCTGTCGACGGGGTTGCGAGCCTCGAGGAGGCTAAGGCGCGCGGAGCCGACGTGAGGATGGTGGTCAGCCTCAGCGACGCGATCGCGGACGCGAGGAAGCACGGGAGGGAGTCGCTGTTCCTGGGCATAGGCTTCGAGACCGTGGCGCCCGGCTACGCCCAGGCGGTGCTGAGCCGCGCGATACCCAGCAACCTGAAGCTAATGAGCCTCGTGAAGCTGACCCCCCCGGCGATGTTCTACTCCCTGGAGATCCTCCGCGAGAAGCCGACCGAGCCCCCCGTGATGGGCGTGATCGCCCCGGGCCACGTCTCCACGGTGACTGGGGCCAAGGCCTGGACACCTGTTGCGGAGAGCTTCGGGATCCCCGTCGTCGTGGCGGGCTTCGAGCCCATAGACGTCATGGCCGCGGTGGCCGAGATCCTGAGGCAGCTCGAGGCGGGGGAGAGCAAGGTCGTCATCGAGTACACGAGGGCTGTCACCTGGCAGGGAGACCTCAAGGCCCAGTCGATGATCCACAGGGCGTTCGAGGCGGTGCACGACGCGTGGAGGGGCATAGGCTTCCTCCCGTACAGCGGGCTGCGCCTGCGGCCGGCCTACAGGGAGTACGATGCCTTCGCGAGCTTCGGGGTGCCGGAGCTGAAGCCCGAGGAGTGGAGGAAGGACACCCCGCCCGGCTGCAGGTGCGCTGAGGTGGTCCTCGGGAAGGCTAAGCCCACCGACTGCCCCATGTTCATGAAGAAGTGTACGCCGAGCAGGCCCTACGGGCCCTGCATGGTCAGCGTGGAGGGGACTTGCGCGGTCTGGGCGCGCTTCGGCGGCGGTGGTCTTGCCGAGGAGCTCGCCGAGGAGCTAGGCCTCCAGAGTGGCGCGCGCCCGCGCGGGTGAGCCGGCGCTTTTCCGCCCCCTCCGGCCCGCTCCCTCACCACTCCAGCGGGGAGTTATAGTCTGCTTGCTCTCGAACATGACCTCTGGTGAGCTCTCCAAGCTGCTGTCGCTGGCGACAGGCTGGGAGCTCACACCCCGCACCCTGGTCGAGGTGGGGAGCAGGTCCTTCACACTCAAGAGGCTCATCAACAACGCCTTCGGCGCCGGCAGGAGGGACGACAGGCTCCCGGAGATCGTGCTAGAGCCCTACGCGACCGGCCCGATACAGGGCGTCTCCCCGAGGAAGGAGCTCGAAGCAGCGCTCACAGAGTACTACGGGGTCAGGGGCTGGGACCCCGGGACGGGAGTTCCCTACGAGGAGACTGTGAAGAGCCTAGGCCTCTCCGAGCACGCTGCGAGGCTCTCCGTGCAACTACCCCGCCGCGAGGCCGCCTAGCCCTCCCGCAGCTCCTCCACGCGCCACTCGAGAAGCCTCGTGTAGCCCTCGTCGAACCTGAAGACACCCCTTATCCTCTCCCCCCTCAGCACCCGGGGGAGCCAGTGCCGGTCATCCTCCCACATCTCCTCCAGGGGCAGCGCGTCCACCTCGAACCAGTAGGGGTCTGCCTCCTCGGTCTGCCTGGGCTCCCCCTCGAAGTCCCTGGAGACGAAGACGTGCACCACCCAGTCCGGCTCCTCGCCCACCGAGTAGAACTCGAGCCACCCCCGGTACTCGAGCCTCCCCACCCGCACCCCTACCTCCTCCAGAACCTCCCGCCTAGCCGACTCCTCCAGGTTCTCGCCGGGCTCCACCTTACCGCCCACCCCGTTGTACTTGCCAGCGCCGAACCCCCTCTTCTTCCTGATGAGCAGCACCTTGCCGTCGCGCAGCAGGTACACCACAGTGGCTACTGTTGTCACCCCTAGCCGACCCCCTTGCCCCGCGAGAAAACCCCTTTTATCGGTAACGTGGTACGCGGGGAGAAAAAGCTCTCCTTTAAATGCAGCCGGGGCTAGCGGGCGAAGGGCGAGAGTATAGCCTTGAGGAGCCAGATGATGATGTACCAGTCGGGGTCTGCGAGAGTGGCCAGCTCCGGGCCGTAGGTCAGCGCGGGCAGCGTGACCGCCTGGCCGATCGCCAGGAATGTGCCGTTAATCGCGCCTGCCAGCACTGCCCCCTTCCAGCCGCCGGTCCTGTTCCCGAACACGGCGGCGGCTCCTCCGGGGAAGAACAGCATGATCATCGGGGGCACGATCACGGCGAAGCCCGTTGCCAGGAATATTGCCATGAAGATGAGGAAGACTATCAGCCCGCTGACAAAGCCTATGACCACGGCGGTCGGTGCCTGTGGGAAGACCACCGGGCAGTCGAGCGCGGGCCTGGCGCCCGGTATGATCCTCTGCGCGAAGCCCCTGAACGCTGGGACTATCTCCGCGATGAACATCCTAACTCCTGTGAGAAGCACGACTATGGACACCGCGAAGTAGATGCCCCTGAGGAAGGCCCAGATTATCGGGTTGAGGTCTCCGGCTAGCTTCGCGACCGTGGCTGGGCTGACGAAGTAGCAGATCGCCGAGGCGATGATCATTATTATGCCGAGGATCACCGCTGTGCTCACGGCGTAGTCCTTGAAGAAGCTGAGGGCCTTCGGGAACTGTATGGCCTCGGTGCTCTCCTCAGGCTTCCCGACGTACCTGCCCAGCTTGAAGCCGAGGAAGGCTGCGATCGAGGAGGTGTGGCCGTAGGCGATCTCATCGGTGCCCATGACCTCTCTCATTGACCCGTGGATGTACGCCGGCTGGAGGCTCCAGTAGAGCGCCATCACAACAGAGCCTATGCCGAGGATTGTGAGGGGTGAGGCATTCGGCATCACTGTCAGTATTGTCGCGACGACGGTCAGCGAGACCCACCACATGAGGTGCCCTGTCAAGTAGACGAACTTCAAGGGGGTGAACCTGGCTATGAGCAGGTGGATGATGAACCCTATGGTCATGATCATAGCCGCGTAGCTGCCGAACTTCGCGGTGAGGTCTGCCAGGGACACGTAGCCCGGCGGGTACTTGGGCTGAACGCCCACGGCGGCGCCTACAAGGGTCTGGAAGTTGACAAGCTCCTGGACGAAGAGGGTGGCTCCGGCTATCATCATCACGACGCCGATCATCACCTTGAAGGTGCTCATGACGAGCTCGTCGAACGGCTTCTTCTGCAGTAGCAAGCCGATGAGGGCGACGATGCCGAGGAGAATAGGCGGCTGCCCCAGAATGTTCGTCCCTATCCAGACTAGAATGTCTAGCAGCTGCATACGGTTAAGAGATTGTATAACACCTATATAAGCTTTTTCCCTAACCGAATTTACGTTGCCTTCCTTAACCTTGACAAGAGGAGAGTTCTTAGCTCATCCTCGCTTCGGATCCTTTTCAGCTCTTCAACGACATCGGGCTCGCTGAGGAACTCTGCGAGCTGCTGCAGCACCCTCAGGTGGCTTGTCTTGTCCTTCGCAGCAAAGCCTATCACCACGTAGACAGGGTCGTTCGGCGAGCCGAAGTTGACTCCCTCCCTCAGCACCACCAGGCTGAGCCCCACCTCCCTGGCGCCATCCTCGGGTCTCGCGTGGGGCATTGCGACGCCGGGGGCTATGACAGCGTAAGGTCCCAGCTCCTCCGTGACTCTCACCATGGCTTCCACGTACCTCTCCTCGACCACCCCGTCCCTGACTAGGAGCTCTCCAGCAAGCCTGACTGCCTCTACCCAGTCCCTAGCGCTGGCGCCCACGAGAACCCTGTCGCCCAGAGCCCTGAGGAGGTCTATCTCCAGGGTGCTCTCGGCCAACTCACGCCACCTGCTCCAGCCAGCCTGCCTCAAGCAGGGCCTTGGATATCTTCTCCCTCATCTCCCTCTTGTCCACGAGGCTCTTCAGGCCTACTACGATCTTGGCAGCGCCTCTCAGCTCGGGCTCGTGCAGTATCGAGCACACGATCATATCTGCCCCAGCGGCCTTCGCCGTGATTATCTCCGTGGGCTCGACGCGCGCGGGGACCCCGAGCTCCTTCAGGACATCGTCGACGAACATCTTCATGATCAGGGAGCTTCCCTGGCCCACGCCGCAGACAGTCACGACCTTGAGCGGCCTACCTAGCTTGAACTTGTACTTCGCGCTCATCAGCGGTACCTGAGGGCAGCCTCAAATTATACCTTACCCCAAAGCCTTTTTCCGGTCAGTTGGAGATCCATGGGTGGCATGGAGCTCTTGGTCTACACGGTCGGCTACGGTGGCAGGAGCCTTGAGGAGCTGCTGGAGCTCCTCGAGCGCGCGGGCGTCACGAGGGTTGTGGACGTGAGGAGGTGGACGAAGTCCGCCAGGAGGCCCGAGTTCGCTGGTGAGAACCTCGCCAGGGCCCTCGCGGAGAGGGGTTTGAGCTACGCGTGGCTGCCGGAGCTGGGCGGCTACAGGAGGTTCGGCGTGGACGTGGAGGACCTCGGCCTCGCGAAGTGCTTCGAGTCCGAGGGCTTCCGCGCCTACGCGACCTACATAACAACGCGACAGGATGTCAGGCAGCACCTGGCCAGGCTGGAGCAGCTGGTCTCGGAGGCTCGCAGCGCCCTGCTCTGCAGGGAGAGGGTTCCCTGGGCTTGCCACAGGAAGATACTCTCAGACTACCTCGTGGCGAGGGGTTTCAAGGTACTCCACATCCTCGACGCAGGAAGAGTGGTCGAGCACAGGCTATCCCGGTGCGCGGTAGCCGAGGGGGGTGAGCTGAGATACTTGTGAAGCAGCTGCTTAGAACTGCGTAGTCGAGCTCGGCGATGGGGCTTCACATCACGCTATCAGCCGAAACTTCCCTCCTCATCGCCAAGGTAGTACTCCGGGCGGCCTAAAAAAGCGCTCCTCTCTCGAAGCTATAGAGCCATAGTGCGTCACCTTTATGGGCTGGGGTTCCCTCGAGAGCCTTGATGTGGCACAGCGTGACTGCCGAGGAGGCTCTCCGCCTTCTGGGCTCCAGCCCTCAGGGGCTTAGCCGCGGTGAGGCTGAGAGGAGGCTCTCAGAGTACGGAAGGAACGAGATAGCTGAGAGGAGGGTCAGCCCCCTCGCGATGTTCCTGGGGCAGTTCAGGAGCTTCCTCGTCTACATACTTCTCGCCGCCACGGCGATCTCACTGCTCCTCGGAGAGGTCCTCGACGCGGCCCTCATACTCGCCATCATCCTGCTGATGGGTGTCGCGGGCTTCCTGCAGGAGTAC
>Ga0080004_1131483_pt1 | contig 12155 bp, 13 predicted proteins | sample WasSprMetagenome_FD_69207 | JGI IMG/M metagenome (GOLD analysis project Ga0080004, IMG submission 69207) | Sulfidic aquatic microbial communities from Washburn Spring, Yellowstone National Park, USA - WS (SPADES assembly) (version 2) | ecosystem: Environmental > Aquatic > Thermal springs > Hot... | reverse complement strand
CTGTCGGGCGGGTCCCCAAGAAATAAGAGCAGGCATGTATTGGGATGGTATTGTGGAGACATGGCTGGTTACGTGAATGACTTCGAGGAGGCGGACATTATTGGGGTCTTGGATTATGTGGACCCGACGTTTGTCGCTGTTGAGAGGTATGGGCCGCCGGTCATCGCTGGGACGCTTGTATCTGATGGCCTCAGGATGCTCGACGACTTCACCAGGGAATACCGCGGATACGTTGGCAAGGCAATGGACTACGTCTGCGATGAGCTACGAAGCCTACTCTACGAGATCTTCGAGGAGTGCGAGGACTTCGGAGGTGAGCGATGATGCCCGTGGAGGAAATAAGGCTCACAGCGAAGTTTAAGGTGGATTTCACGGATGCTGATGAGGCGACGATCTCAGAGATACACCGCCTGTTCAAGGAGTATCAGAGGATCGTGAACGAGCTAATTGAGTACGCCCACTCGCATGGGGTCACCAGTCCTAGAAGGCTATGGTACGCGAAGTATCGCGAGCTGCGACAGAGGCATCCAACACTACCATCACATTACATTAATACTGCATGCCGGCTTGCCGCCAGCATTTACGAGTCCTTCATAGAATTGAAGAAGCTGGGGATGTGTGAGAAAGAGAAGCCGGTGTTCAAAAGATGGACGATATGGCTTGACGACCATTTATTCAAGCTCGATGTCGAGGGCTGGAAGGTTTCGATGGCTGTTCACGGTGGAAGGTGGATCACGCTGAAGCTACTATATGGAAAGTATCATGAGAGGTTCAAAGGCATGGAGCTGCGTGAGGCGCGACTGGTGCTGAAGGATGATAATAGTCTCTACTTGTATGTTACTTTCCGTCAGACCGTTACATTGCCGGAGATAAGTGCGGATGCCAAAGTCATTGCCGTCGATGTAAATGAGAACGCCATCGTCTACGGCAACGATGAGTTCATCGAGAGGTTTGAGACTAACGAGGGGATTATTCGAACCCGCTATTTCCTCAAGCGTAGGCGAATTCAGTCGAGGATTCGCGGCAGAGGGCTGCGGGCGAGGCTACTGGAGAAGTACAAGGGACGAGAGCAATGTAGAATCAAGGAGATCTACTATAGGGCGGCCAAGGAGATTATCGGTAAGGCTAGGGAGGTCGGGGCCACCGTGATTATAATGGAGGACCTCAAGCGCCTCAATGAGAAGAATATGGGCTCCAAGGAGCTTAATGGAAGAATACATCGATGGGGTTATAGGAGTTTTCAGCGGATATTGGAGTATCAGGCGAGGCTCCATGGATTACACGTGAAATACGTTGATCCTAGGAACACTTCGAGGACATGTCCTATATGCGGGAGTGAGCTGAAAGAAAATTCGAACGGGCGCAGGCTGATGAGATGCCAGAAATGCGGCTTAGAGGAGGACAGAGATGTAGTGGCTGTGAGAAACCTGACGCGCCGATACTACGAAGAGTACATGAATACCAAAACCTAAAACCTCTTTTGATCGTCAGCGCCGGATAGATGTGGGAGCCCGCGTTCCCCCCGAAAGCCTCCCAATGAAAAAGAGGGAGGAAGGGCTAAAAAAGCCCAGAACGTGAGCCCCTACCCATGATCTCCGCTGCCCGCCTAATGAGCTCCGACGTACTGGATGGACCTTGCGACGAGAACTTCCCAAGCTTGACGACCTTCACATTCAGCCCCCTAGACTCGACGAATTTCATGAACTCCCTCATCAAATCTTCCTGATCATATCCGAAGACCACTATATCCGGCTTCACCTCCTCGATCACCTTCTCGAATGAGAATGGGACGTGGCCGAGAATCACCTCGTCAACCGGCTTAAGCATCGAAATTATCTCCTTCCGAGCCTCCTCTCCGAGAATCGGCTCCCTCCCCTTCCTCCTCCTAATCGTCTCATCCCTGGCCACGACAACTATGAGCCTCGAGCCCTCGCCCCCAACACGTTTAGCCTCCACCAGAAACCTGACATGGCCTGGATGAAGAAGCTCAAATGCCCCTGATGCTAGGACGCGCTTCCCAGCCCTCTCCCCCATCACTGCACAGAAGCTGGACCCACCCTATTTATCCGTTGATGATCGTCTTAAGTGGAGGTTTTAATTCCAAGCCGAGCCACCTCTCCTAGGTGTCTGGGAGTTGAGGAGGCTGGATGAACTCTGGTATAGGCTGAACTCGATCGAGGCTCTTAGGATGCTTAAGAAGCATATGTCCTATGAGAAGCTCTCCTCCATCCTCGGCCTCCCGCCAGCCGTCCTTTCGCGATACGTGAATGGCCATGTTCTCCCGAGCCCCGAGAAGTCTAGGGCCATTATAGCGGCCTTTAAAAGGGAGTTCCTGCTGGATGAGGTTAAGCGAAGGCTTGCAAGGGATGAAGTTGGGGCAATAGATACGAGCGAGATAATCCATGACCCGCTTATATTGAAGCAGATAGTACTAGCCGAGCTCGAGAAGCTCATGGGCTTCAAGGTTGATAGGGTGATGACCATGGAGTCCGACGGTATACCAGTCGCATACCAGCTGGCCTCAATCCTTGGGGTAGGCTTAGCGATCGCGAGGAAGAGCAAGAAGATCGGCGTGAGGGACTTCGTGGAGGTTAAGCAGATATTCGAGTCGGGGGCATACCGATACATCTACCTCCCGAAGGGCCTCGTGAAGAAAGGAGAATATGTCCTCCTCGTCGATGATATAATCAGGACGGGCGGCACGATGAGGGCGATGATAACCCTATGCAAGGAGCTTAAGGCGAACATCTCGGGAATGTTCTCGATAATAGCCCTGAGAGGAGTTAAGGAGAAGCTCATGGAGGAGTTTAATATACCGATTGAGTCATTTATCACGATCTAATCGCGCCTCAAGCCCCAGGAGAACCTGACTCTGTCGAGCATCCTGAGGCAGTCTAACAGCCCCTCAGCATATGATATTGCCGCCAAGGAGTCGAAGCTGCGGCCGCCTGATAGAAACCTCCTCGAATCATCAAGATACCTATCCACCAAGTCTAAGACCTCTCTGACCTCGCTCGACTGGTCTACGAGCTCGAGGCTCCTTAACGCGTTCTCGACATTCGCGATATATTTCTGTAGCCTCTGCCAAATGCTCCAAGGCAACTTATGCTGTTCAATTGCCTTGGGGCTCGCGCCCAGCAGTGTCTCAAGTGCCTCGGCCTCGGAGAAGTGGAGGCTTCCCGGGAAGATCATGCTATGTGGCGGCGGCGGGTAACTTTTCTCAAGCGCTTCGGCGAGGCTTCCAGCCCACCTGAACTCATCCCCAAACCCTATCCTAGCTAGGCATATTACCAGCCTCTCAGGCGTTATCAAGCCCATCCCAACCTCATCCTCAACCCGCATAAGCATCCTTATTGCCGATGGTATGTCTAGGCCTCCATCCGCCGTGTCGAGAAGTATGAGTGTGTGGAGGCCGCGTTCCATGTTCTCGAGTATCGCCCTATAACATGTCTCGACCCCAATACCGCTCTTAGGGATCGTCACGATTTTCCCGAACTTATATGCCTGAAGGCATGAGGCGGAGATGAGGGCTGAGCAGGCTGAAACGCCGTGTATCACGTGATGTTCAACACCCCTCCGCGCGGCCTCAATAATAATCGAGATATGGGTTGTGGCTATTAGGGGGTCTCCGGGAATGAGTATCGCGACGTCCATCTCACCGGCCTCCTCAACTATGCGCGAGACATCCTCCTCCAAGAGCCTTCTATCAGCCTCAATAAGCCTAGAGCCTAAGATCGTCCTTAGCTCCTCGATGAGCCCCGGCTCGAAGAAGCTCGTGTAGGTATCCAAGTAAACCTTATCAGACCTCTTGATAACCTCCATGGCCCTTCTCGTCAGGTAGCCACTACTTCCAAGGCCAAGCCCAACTAAGTAAAGCGCCACGCCTCTTCAAAATGACCCGTCAGAAGCCGCATAATCATCTTTTCCTCATGTGTTCGAGGAGGCTGTGAGCAAGGATCCTCGCAACCCTCAATGGTTCAGGCACCTTGCCGAAGATCGTGTACCGGTCAATTATCTTGGCGGCGTCACTTGGGTCAAGTCCCACAGACCTAAAATAGACCTTGAAGCCGTTCCTATTCGTCATCTCGACCCTCGGTCCATTCCTCTCGTAGACCTCGAGTCTCTTTCCCCAGTCATCGGGAAAATACTTGAGGAAATACTCCCTAATCCCGGTGCTCGGGTTATATGTCACGGAGATCACGGGAAGTCCCGTCTCCTCATGAAGCCTTTGGAGATCGATCACGTTGAACCAACTTATTATACAGCCGTTTAGCATCAGGAGCATGATATCCTCCCTCCCGAGCGACCTATACATCTCGAGGATGCTGTCAGTTGCGTCCATGCCGCCGACCGTGCACTCGCCGAATACCACACCATCTATAATGAGGTCGCCGCGCATAACGACGCCGGCTAGGGCTGCCTTCCCCCCGACATCTTTTCTAAAGCTCTCTGCCACCCCCAGAACTCTAACACCCTTCTTCTGAAGCGCGGTGGGATAATCGCTCAAGAGCTGTCTTCCTCGGCCAGCTTTACCTCCTTTCTCTCTCCCTTCTCAGTTTTTCGAGTATCTCCTTCGCGCGATCCAGCCTGATGCATTTCTCGCGCACCATGATCTCGGCCACTTGGTCTATCTCATCGCCCACGGCCCCAGCCATGATCGCTATATTCTTCGCGTGGAGTGACATGTGGCCGGCCTGTATGCCCTCGGCTGCCAAGGCCCTCAGCGCCGCAAGGTTCTGGACGAGACCGACTGCGCCTATCACCTCTGCGAGCTCCCTAGCGGTCTTGACGCCGAGGATCTTCAAGCATATCCTTGCAAGGGGATTTGTCCTAGTCGCGCCGCCAACTATCCCGACGGCTAGCGGCATCTCCAAGCTCCCGACGAGATTCCCCTTTTCATCGATTTCCCAAGTGCTGAGCGGCTTGTATGCGCCGAATCTACAGGCGTAAGCATGCGCCCCGGCCTCGACAGCCCTCCAGTCGTTTCCGGTCGCGATCACCACAGCGTCAACGCCATTCATTATCCCCTTGTTATGCGTCGCGGCGCGATATGGGTCAGCGTCTGCGAATGCCCACGCCTCGACTATCCCCTCTGCAACCTCTCTCCCGCCGACAGCTTCAGGCGGGATCCTCGTCCAAGCCCTGACAAGCCTTTTATCGGCTAGGTTCGATATTATCCTGAGCCTATATCTTCCACCGGTTATTGAGGCGAGCCTTGGCGCAACCGCCTCAGCCATGGTATTCACGGCATTAGCCCCCATAGCATCCCTCACATCGACTATCAGGTGGACTATCAGCATGGGGCCAAGCCTCGTCTCGATCACCCTCGCCTCGAGATCCTTTGCCCCTCCACCGAGATTGACGAGGACCGGGTCCTGCTCGTTGGCGATCGCCAGTATCTCCTCTCTGTTTCGCAGGACCTCGAGCCTTGCGGCATAGGGATCCTTGATCCCGACGAGCTGTATCTGTCCTATCATCAGGGATTCGGTGCTCTGAGCGAAGACCCCGCCACCCTCCCTCGTCATCCTCGCCGCATTTGAGGCGGCTGCAACCACGGATGGTTCCTCGATAACCATAGGAACCATGTAATCCCTGCCGTTGATCAGGAAGTTTACAGCTATTCCGAGTGGAAGTTGGAACGTTCCAATAACGTTCTCGATCATCCTGTTAGCGGTATCCCTGTCGAGCGCCGCATATCTTCTTAGAAGCTCAACCTCCTCTTCGCTCAGCCCAGCGAACTCTGCGACTATCCTCAGCCTCTCCTCGACCGTGAGCTTGTAGAAGCCCGGAATCCTGCTCGTCCTCTCCATCGTGCTCAAGATGCTATGGCACCCAGCTTAAAGCTTTCCAACCTAGCAGCCGGCCTCATGTAGCCTCTTCCTGAGGATGGATGCCGAGCGGACGATTCCCTCACGAGCATCTTCATACTCGATTATTTCAATTATCCCTTCTCGGCCTATCCTCGCCGGAACCCCGACAGCTATATCTCTGAGACCATACTCTCCGTCTAGGATCGCAGAAACTGGCAGGATCTCCCTAGAATCCGTAAGAATAGCTCTTGCTTGGATATAGATTGATGCCGCTGGCCCATAGATTGTCGCGCCCTTCCTCCTTATCACCTCCATCGCCTGCCCCCTGAGTTGCTCCTCGAGATTACGATGCTCGCCGTGGATGAACATGCTGTCCCCATGCTCCCCTAGGACAATATCGCTGCTCTTATGCCCAAGGATGCTCCAAAGCCTTGCTGTATCAAGAACCCCTCCCATCCCCATTATCCTGCGCCTCGAGATCCCGAGCTCCTTCCAAAGAAGATATGTCATCAAGTCCACGGGGTTTGAGACCACCATCACCACCGCGTCACCATAAACATTCCTGAGACCTGCGGCAACCTGCTTCATTATCTCCGCGTTTGTCTTGAGTAGGTCGAGCCTCGACATTCCCGGCTTCCTCGCCGCACCAGCCGTGACTATTATCAGGCTCGATCCCCTCAGGAGGCTGTAATCAGGGCCTCCGCATATCCTCGTCTTCCTCCCAAGAGCATAGGCTGCGTGCATTAGGTCTAGGGCCTCCCCCTCAGCCAGATCACCTAAGACATCAACAAGGGCGATCTCATCAAGATCTATGAGAGCTAGGAGCGTGTAGGCGGCTGTGCTCCCAACCCTTCCAGCTCCAACTACCCCAACCTTCACCAATTCGAACCACCAGATATGATAAGTCTCGGGAAATTAAGGAGAAGGGTTTGCCTAGAGAAAAAAATGACCTTTTGGAAGAATTTACTTCTTCGCTGCCTCCTCCATGGCTTTTCTCAGCATCTCGACTGCCTTCTTGGCCTCCTCGACTGAGGCCGCGTCCTCGAGCGTGGTGATGTCTCCAAGCTGTCCTCCGCTCACCACCGCCTTCAGGACCCTCCTCATTATCTTGCCGCTTCTCGTCTTGGGCAGGGATGATACGAAGAAGATTGCATCTGGCGTGGCAACGGGGCCGATCGTCTTCCTGATATGCATCTTCAGCTCATCCCTGAGCTCGTCTGTGGGCTGATATCCCGACTTCAGGATTACGAAGGCAACTATGCTCTCGCCCTTCACCGGATCCGGCTTCCCTATCACCGCGGCCTCCGCAACGGCTGGGTGGCTGACGAAGGCGCTCTCAAGCTCGGCCGTGCCAATCCTGTGCCCCGCCACTTTTATCACATCATCAGCCCTTCCCATGAGCCAGAAGTACCCCTCATCATCCTTCATCGCATAGTCTCCAGTGTAGTAGATCGCCGGCGGTGTTATCTTAAACTGGAGATATTTATTCGGCTGGAACTTCGACCAGTAAACCTCCTTGTAGCGCTCAGGGTCCCTCCACAGCGTCATCAGCATTCCAGGCCATGGGGCTAGTATCACGAGGTATCCTCTCTCGAAGGGCTTAACAGGCCTGCCATCCTCATCCACAACCTCGGCATGGACTCCGGGCAGCGGGAACGTCGCGGACCCGGCCTTGAGCGGGATGAGATCTATCCCAGCGGCCGGCGAGATCATGAATCCGCCGGTCTCAGTCTGCCACCAAGTATCTATTATCGGGCATCTCCCACCGCCTATAACCTCGTAAAACCATCTCCAGGCCTCAGGATTTATTGGTTCGCCAACTGATCCAAGTATCCTAAGACTGCTGAGATCATGCCTCCTAGCCCACTCCTCGCCAAACTTCATGTGCATCCTGATGGCTGTTGGGGCGGTGTAGAAGGCCGTCACGCCATACTTTTCGATTATCTCCCACCACCTGTCGGGGGCCGGGTAATCAGGTGCTCCATCATACATTATCTGCGTCAGCCCATGTATTAGCGGGCCATAGACCACGTAGCTATGGCCGGTTATCCAGCCTATGTCAGCCGTACACCACCAGATGTCATCGGGCTGCGGGTCGAATGCCCACTTGAGGGTTGCCCAGACCCAGACGAGGTATCCTCCAGTGCTGTGGACAACCCCCTTTGGCTTGCCCGTAGTCCCGCTAGTATAGAGGATAAAGAGCGGGTCTGTCGACTCCATTGGCTCAGGCGGGCAATAGGGCTCGACATCCTTGACGACATCATGCCACCATAAGTCCCTGCCCTCCTTCATCGGCGTATTCTCGAGCCCAACCCTCCTCACGACTATAACCTTCTCGACGGTCTTCGTTAATGCGAGCGCCTCATCCGCCGTCGTCTTTAGCGGAACTATCTTGCCCCTCCTATATAGTCCATCGGCCGTGATGAGTATTTTCGCCTCCGCGTCGTTTATCCTATCGGCTAGCGCCGTCGCGCTGAATCCCGAGAAGACTACACTATGTATGGCACCTATTCTGGCGCAAGCGAGCATCGCTATCGGGAGCTCCGGTATCATGGGTAGATATATCGAGACCCTGTCGCCCTTCCTGACACCCAACTTCTTCAGGGCATTAGCGAATTTGTTAACCTCCTTCCAGAGCTGGTAGTACGTTAATGCTCTGGTCGCGCCCTCCTCACCCTCCCAGAATATCGCGACCTTATTCTTCAAGCCCCTCTTCAGGTGCACGTCAAGGGCGTTGTAGGAGGCATTGAGGACTCCTCCAATGAACCATCGCGCGAAGGGTGGATCCCACACATAGACCTTGTCCCACTTCTTGAACCAAGTGATGTTCTCCGCGACTTCGCTCCAGAAGGCCTCAGGATTTTCTAGAGATCTTGACCAAATCTCTTTCAGCTTATGCCCATAATATCTCTTGCCGGCTTCAGTTGCCGCTACAGAGGAGCTGCTAACAGGGGTCTCACTCATAGGAATCCACCATCCGGTGATGCGGTAGAGAAGTCCTACTAAAAAGTATTTTCTCCCACCCTTTTGCGCAAGTTTATCTAGGGGACCTCAGAAGATTAATTGATGTCAGAGGCTGAGGAAATAAGCATAGTTGAGGTTGAGCCTATCCAAGGGCGCGACCTGATATTTATCGAGGGGTTCCCGGATGTGGGGCTCGTTGGGGCCATAGCCACATCATACATAGTTGATAGGCTCGAGATGAGGGAGGCCGGCTATATCGATGCGGAGTTCCTGCCACCCCTAATCTCCGTGAGGAATGAGCAGATAAAGGAACTTATCAGGATATACTACAGGGATAGGATCGTTGCGATAGTATCCGACATCCCTATACCGCCGCCCATGATTAGGCCGCTCTCACAGAGCCTCGTGAACTGGATTAAGCGAAAGAATGGGAAGCTCCTTATATCGGTCTCCGGGATACCTGAGCCAAATAGGCTCGACATAGAGAAGCCGGAGATCTATGTTCTGGGAAGCAGGCCCGAGATAACAGAAATGCTCGTCAGGCTTAATGGGGCTAATAGGTTTAAGGATGGCTTTATCGCTGGAATAAAGGGGATGCTCTTGAGAGATGCCGTAAGGGCTGGGCTCGATGCCGCCATAATCTTGGCGCAGGCACATTATAACTACCCAGACCCAGGGGCTGCCGGCCAGGTAGTCTCCTATCTCTCGAAGTTCTTGGGAATCGAAATAGATGTTAAGCCGCTTCTCGAGAGCGCCGAAGAGCTTAGGCTCAGGCTCAGGGATCTGATGATGAGGACCGATCAGGTGATGCGCGGGATCCAGAAGTCCAAGGAGCTCGAGCTCCCACCAGTCTACCTGTGAGGTGATCCGAGGATGGAGGAGTGGAGGAGGAATATTTGGAGGAGGATCCTAGAGGAGTTTAGGAGGGTTGAGGCCGAGATAAGCAGGATGGAGGACGAGTTCTTCAGGCTCATGAGGGAGGCCGAGGAGAGGAGCGGCTGCATAACACCACTCTACAACGTTTATGAGTCCGGGGATGAGGTTAGGCTGACGGCGGATCTCCCGGGAGCGAGCAAAGAGGAGATAGGGCTCATCGCCGGAGAGGATTACCTCAGGATAGAAGCTCCATGCAGGTCCCCACTGAGAGGTGGTGAGGGAAGGAGATACGTCCTTCACGTGAGGCTCCCAGCGAAGATAGATCCACAATCCGTGAAGGCGAGATATAAGGAAGGGGTTCTAGAGGTGGTTGCGAGGAAGAAGATCACCGGATATAGGATTAGGATTGAGTAGCGAGGGCTTTCACCACCGCGGTCCATGCTTTGGCCACATTGGAGATGTCGTAGCCTCCTCCGCCGAGGGCGAGGAGCCTGCCATCACATCTCTCATGAGCAAGCTTGTGGAGCTTTGAGGCCACGAAGGCGTGGACATTCTCAGTATAGTTTAGACCCGTGAGCGGGTCTCCTGCGAGGCCATCGGCCCCAGCTTGGAGTATTATGAACTCAGGCCTCGAGTCTGCTAGAAAGTCCTCGGCCATCTCGTTCCATGCCTCCATGAACTCCTTGTCCCCAGCCCCGGGCAAGAGCGTTATATTCAGCTTCGTCCCAACAGCGTTGCCAGCACCCCGCTCATGTGGGAACCCAGTTCCAGGATACAGGGTCCTCCCATTCTGATGAACATCAAGGATCCTGACGCGAGCGTCTCCATAGAAGCTGTAGAAGACTCCGTCGCCATGATGAGCATCTATGTCCACGTATAGGATCTCCGACAGCCTCTCCCTCCTCAGCAAGTATTCTATCGCTATGGCCGCATCGTTGAATATACAGAACCCAGCTGCTGAGCCTCTCCTAGCGTGATGAAGTCCGCCAACAGGGTTGAATCCATGCTCGATCTCGTGGGCGAGTATTAGCTTGACAAGCTTCAGCGTCGCCCCAACCACGTAGAGTGATGCCTCATAGCATCCCTTGAACGCGGGCGTATCGCCGTAGTCCAAGTATCCACGCCCCTCCTCCGACTTCCTCCTTACAAAATCCACATAGCCTGCCTCATGGAAGAGTAGGAGGTCATCTAGGGATGCCTGCTCAGGCTTCACAACTATTATCGAGCCTACCATATGCTCCGCGAGATTGCTCAGCTCCTTATAAAAGGCTACCGCCCTCTCCCTCCTAAATGGATGTGGAAATGGGAAGCTGTAGTCTAGGAGCTCTTCACCCCATGCAACCCCAACCTTACAGCTCAAAGCCCCGCCCTAAAGGGCGGGGATGAAGAGAAAGGCCTATAAAACTTTCTTCGCTCATGATTATTCTTGGTGATGATAAACAATGCATCCATAACCCCATATTCATCTTCTGATGACTACTTGGAACCCCTAATCACCATTAGAATATCCTTTTTCTTGGAGGGGCCGATAGCTCTAACACTCTCCGAATAAGTCTTCTTACACACCCGCATATTCTCAAATCTCTTCCCCTCATCCACGTTATACAAATAGCCGTAGCTCTCTTCATCCCGGCCCCGACACACAACCTCCCTCAAGACAAACCTATCAATTATGATGCTCCCTCTACCGTCCTCCGATAGCTGCCTCCAGCCCTCCATCGTGATAACATGGAAGATCTCCGGCTCAGCCCTTTCGACAAACCTCTCCCGGCCAACCTCAGCCTGACCACTCAAACACACCACCACATGATAGAGCCTCCATCAGACCCGCCCTTATTTACTGAGGCTAGCCCGAAAATTGGGAGAAAGAGAATATTATAGGGCTTATCCCCCTACTCATCCTCCGAGCATATGTCGTCCTCCCTTATCGGCTGGCCTCTCAGGAACTTGCCGGCAACCCCTATATCATCGAATAGTATCTTGCCGTATTCTGGGCATAGGAAGTGGTATTCATCAACATCGCTGGCGATTACATTATGAAATCCACCCGATACTTGGCAGTGTTTATCGCCCTCTCCCAATAGTATAGATGATCTATCATCGTCCCGCACTTGGGGCATCTCCGGCCATTCACCCCCTCCACAATCTCTCCTCATCAGACATACCTATCGCCTCAACACCATCATCCTAACATGAGCTTGCCTTTATTTCTTGGGGAGGCCTCCGAAAAATGGGAGATAAAATGTGGGGTGTTGTGATGAGTTTCGGTTTTACGGCATGCTCATCTCGGCAACCTTCAGCTTGAATAGCATGGCGTCCCACATCTCATCCCAGACATCCCCGAGATATTCGATCAGCTGGTCTGAATCCATTATCTTGATCATGTCGCATCCTGTTACGGGCCTGTCGCCCTCACATATACCCCTGACCACAAAATACTTGATGTTATCTCCGTCCCCGAACGGCATTATGAATGTCTGCTCTGGGGCCTTCCCATCACCATAA
>Ga0080004_1117310_pt1 | contig 12155 bp, 12 predicted proteins | sample WasSprMetagenome_FD_69207 | JGI IMG/M metagenome (GOLD analysis project Ga0080004, IMG submission 69207) | Sulfidic aquatic microbial communities from Washburn Spring, Yellowstone National Park, USA - WS (SPADES assembly) (version 2) | ecosystem: Environmental > Aquatic > Thermal springs > Hot... | reverse complement strand
CGGAACCTCAATCCTAAACAAATTTGGGAGTATTTTAAATACAGACATAAAAACTCTCTCCACCTAACATATCTGACCAGCCAACCATAATAAATCTTTCTACTTTAATATTGCGTTTCACGGTTTAGATGATTTTTCCTTTAGATTTAGTTGTATTATAATATACTCCTTCAAGAAGGAATTAAAGGAATGCGGACTTCTCAAGAGAGAAACATGACATCATTGGACATCAAGATCTAAATTAACTTTTAATAATGAAAACCAATATTAGAAAACATATGGTCAAAAAAGAGCACACATCAAAGAACCATACAACACCACCGCTTTTTCCAAATCTGAACATTTATTCTTTCTTCATCAATTCTGCTCCTTGTGGAAAATGTTTAATCTCTTTTTATTTCTGTACTATCTATGAAACTTGAGGACATAATATCGTTATTTATAATAAGAATTAATCTTATTTAATATATTACATAACCAAGGAAAATAAAAATTTTATGTACAATTAATGACACTATGTAAAGAGACTTATAGAAATATATCTAGATATTCTAAAAAGAGGATAAGTTTTTCTTTTTATTTTTGTATTACCTTGATTCTCTCAGGGTCTAATTTTTCGAGTCTCGCTATTTCTCTTTTCATTATATCAGGGTTTCGGATTTCATCTATAAGCACAACAATAATCTTTCTGAATTGGTCTTTATATCTATCTACTTGTCCAAATAGAGAATCGAATACGCTTGTACTCCTGACAACCTTTAATTCTATAGCAACATCATCCTTACCTAAAACAAGGTCAAATCTTGCACCTTTCCGCGTACTCTCATGTTCAACAGGGTAACCTTTACCAGATAACCATTGATAAAGTTGAATTTCATATCCCTTTTCTTTCTCTGAACGAGTAAATGAGATAGCTTTTATTTCCTCTAATAGCTTCTTATCATTTATCTCCGCTGTTACTCGCTTTCTTATAATCTCCCTTTCTGTGATTCTTTCTCTGATATGCTCCTCCTCTAAAGATAACTTTTTCTTACTTGTAGTTGCTTTCGCCTTAATATCCTTAGTTTCCCTTTTAGCAACCTGCAGTTTAGTTTCACGTAAAAACTGTATTATATTTGCTTTAGTTAAAGCCTTAGACTTAGCAATCTTACTAATCATTTCATCTTTTGTCATTTTTGGAGAAACAGCTATTTCATACCTTAAAGCTAAATCAAATAATTCATCCTTAGAAAGAGAATCAAGCAGTTCACGTTTTTCCTTATACTCTCTAACTTCATCAATAACCTCTTTAGCTTTCTCTTTAACTTTTTTCCACATAAAACTATCCCAATAAAATTTTCGTCAAACTAATATTTAAATATATAGCTGATGACATCTTCATCTCTCTCATAGACATTAAAGAACTACGCAACACAACAGTTAAAAACAAAAATTAATGCTCAGAGTTCTCTTTTAGTGATGAAAACTCATTAAATTATTTTATCAATTTACCTTTAATGTTGACCTTACCTCAGATCTCTTTTAACTTTTCTGAACTATAAAGCCTTTTTTTATCAAGGAATCACACAACATACCGGTGAAAGACAAAAATAGGTACAGAAGGAAACACATAATTTGCCAGTATATCATCTTACAGCAATGGCACTATAGAAAATACATGAAAGGATAGTCAAGTTAGAATTGGTAAAGCCTAGAGGGTTTGAAATGTGAAAAATTTGTAAAATCGTCGGTATAGAATTTGATAATAAAAAATATGAGCAATTAGAGAAATTTAAATATCCTAAAAATTAATAAAATATGATATTAAAAATGCGCAAAGGTAGAAGACTAAAAAAGTATAGAAGACGTGCTATAGGCTTTTATACAGATAGACAAGGAAGAATTAGACCAATTACCTCAACAGGTAGACGCAGAATATGGAAGACATTTAGCAGAAATATCATTAGAACTAAGTCATCAATTACCTTAAAATCTTCTCGCCCAACTTTACAAATTCATACCCAAGTTAGAGAAGAATTTTTAATCAGAACCATGAATTTAGTTCTATATCAAATACCTATTATCAGAGAACTTCAATCAGCATATCTTGTAGCAGATGCCATATATACTAACCGAGATCTAATTAAAAAACTTTATAATAATTATCAAAAAGGAGATTTGACAGGAATCGCGAAGAGAGTTGAAAATGATACACTACATAACGCTTTATCCTCAGCCCAAACAAATATAGTTTGGACAACCATTAAGGAACTCATACCCAGAAGTTATCATGATTCAAGTTTTGACATACTCTCAACAATAATGAATGAAATAACCGATGAGGAGATAAAATATGTCAGAAGATTCCTTGAACAGACTAAATGAGATTATCAATCTAACTCAAAAACACGGAAAAATCGGTATTAGACTCCTCTTCCTATTTAAATTATTAAAAATCAAAGTCAAAGAAAAAATCGAAAAAGATTATCCAACTATAACAATTAAAGAAGAGAATTTAAATAGACTCTGCATACAAAAGGCTCAAGAATTAGTTAAGCTTGAAAAGGACGAACCAACTGAGAAAGATATTAAAGAGTTGTTATCAAGACTCAACGCACAAGAATAAAGAATTTCAAAAGGATGATAACCTATTCCCTGACACTATTAAAAAGTATATTGAGCACACAAGCTTAGACTTAATTTTTAACGAATACCCTTATACAAACTAATTTATTTGTGAACAACAAAATGTTAGCAATTTTTAAATGGACTTATTGGTAGATTCCTTTTGTCTATTTTTATGACTACTATTTTTCTTACTCATAACTTGAATAACGTTCTATGTTTCTTACACATCTTCATCAAATGCCCTTTCATAGACTCTAAACTTCATTATAAAGACTTTAACTTGCTAAAACGTTTGTTTTTAACTATCTCATCAGTTTTCCTTCTATAATATATATTCTTCAATGAGCATGCCAACTTAACGTACTAATACTTATGTTGTGCTAAAATACCATATCTGGGTTTTAGATCGCAAGGTTTATAAAACTCTTAAAACGTGTATATTGAGTGAATCTCATGGGGAAAGTTAAGGGAGGTAAGAACTTTTACGGAGAGGTATTAGGCATATTACTCCTTGAGACTAGATTTCCCCGTTTGCCTGGAGATGTAGGTAACGCCACATCATACGATTTTCCAGTTAGATTTAAAGTGGTTAAGGGGGCTTCTCTTAAGAACGTAGTACTCGAGACTGATGAAACTTTAGTGAATAAGTTCATAGAGGCTGCCAAAGAGCTTGAAGTTGAGGGAGTAAGAGCTATAACTACCTCTTGTGGCTTCCTAGTCCTATTCCAGGATGAAATAGCACAGGCAGTTAGAATCCCTGTGTTCACATCATCTTTGCTAATGGTTCCATTAGTTCATAAAATGACCGCAGGTAGGGTAGGAATCGTGACCGCAAACTCAAGAAACATAACAGGAAAACACTTAGATAAAGCGGGAATAGATACGAATAAAATTCCTATAGCAATTGCTGGTTTAGAGAATAAAGAGGAATTCTCTAAGTGGATACTGCATGACAGTCCAGAAATGGATGCGGAAAAGGTCGAAATGGAAGTCGTGGAAGTAACCGAAGATCTAATCACGAAATATGATGATATTAAAGCTGTAGTTTTCGAATGTCACAATCTATCCCCTTTCTCTCATGCAGTTCAGGAGAGACTTAGCATACCGATATTTGACTTTATAACATTTGCTAATTTTGTATACAATGCCGTTGTTAAAAGAAGATTTATCGGGTACTTCTAACTTACTGTTATTGCAAGAGAAAAAACTCCAATAAGCTTATATTTTATGTAAAATGTAAAAATCAGCGTGAGGGAGCTAATGTGGTAAAAGCTGCTCGTACCTTGTTGGAAATGTTAAAATTGTATGAAGTAGAGTATGTCTTTGGTCTACCTGGGGAAACTACACTGCCTTTGTATGCTGAATGGTTTGATATAGATAGACCTAAGCACGTAATGCTCAGAGATGAGAGAAGCGCTTGCTTTGCTGCTGATGCGTACTCGAGAACCTCCTTTATGCCTGGAATCTGTGAGTCTCCAAGTGTAGGCTCTACACATGTGATTCCAGCAGTTGCTGAGGCATATTATTCCAGTACACCCATAGTGATTCTGACAACAGATATTCCTCTACATCTTCATAGGAAGAATATGCTTACAGCAATAGATCAGACTTCATTGTTTAGGGGGATAACCAAAGAGACCATGACCATAACAAGAGCTTCTGAACTCCCCCACGTTATTAGGAGAGCGTTCAGATTGGCTACAACTGGAAGACCTGGGCCAGTTCACATTAGAATTCCCTCAGATATTCTTGAAGAAGACATCATAGACCCGGACATTTATGTCCAAAAGGACTTCACTAGATACCCTGGTCACAGGTTCATAGCAAACCCAGATAAGGTTAGAGAAGCCCTCGAGCTCCTCTATAATGCTGAGAAGCCAGTTATAATCTGCGGTCAAGGAGTTCTTTACTCACAAGCCTGGGATGAGCTAATTGAGCTCGCAGAGCTTCTCGGCATACCTGTTGGATCGACCATAGCTGGTAAGGGGTGCTTCCCGGAAACTCACCCACTATCTATAGGTGTGATAGGGTCTAGAGGCGGTACTGACTTCTCCAATAGTATATTAAAGGAGGCTGACCTCATATTTTATATTGGATGTAATACTGACTACACAGCTACAAACGGATGGACACTTCCCTCGCCGGACGAGGATAAGATCATAATTCACTTAGACATAAGTGAGGCTGAAGTTGGAAATAATTACCCGATAAAGGTAGCGCTAGTAGGAGATGTTAAGGCTACTCTTAAGTATATGTTAAGCATAGTCAGCAAAGATATAAAGAAGAATTGGAAAGAGATGCCTAGAATAAAGAAGCTTATTGAGGGGTCAAAGGAATTTTGGAATAAACTCATGATATACATGAACTCCTCGGAGAGGCCCGTTAATCCCCTTAGGTTCATAAGGGCTCTCTCCGAAAACCTTCCTTCAGATCATGTTCTAGTCGCAGATCCAGGTGTTGGAGCGATATACCTTTCAGCTTTCTACAAGGTCAAGAGGCCAGGCAGAACTATACTCTTTAATTACTCCTTAGGCGCCTTAGGCTTTGCAATACCAGCATCAATAGGGGTACGTTTCGCTAGACCTGAGAGCTACGTTGTAACGCTAACAGGTGATGGAAGCTTTGGTTTTACTGTTGGTGAACTGGAGACCATAAGTAGGGTAGGTGGTAAGATCAAGGTGATTCTGTTTAACAACCAGAGCTTCGGGTGGATAAGAGCCTCCATATACTTTGAGTACGGTCCTAAATATTTTGCAACGGAATTCAAGCCCATTGACTACGTGAAGATAGCCGAGGGCTTCGGCCTGACATCCTTCAGAGTAGAAGGACCTGAGAATCTTGATAAGGTTCTCTATGAGGCGTTCAAGCTGGAGGAGCCTACATTCGTGGAGGTAGTAGTGGAGCCAGAGGATAGATTTGTGCCCCCAGTTCCTTCGTGGGTCAGGAAAGCTAAGGAACTTGGACTACGATACGTTTATTAAAAGGACTGTCCAAAAAATATATTAGAAAAACAAGTGATATGCAAAAATTAAGTAACTTCATTGTCCTCTTTAATAGTATTATTAATAAATTTAATACTCGAGGTTCCCATTACCTAAAGGCGCGAGGGAAGGAGCGAGATGAATAGGCTATAAAAACTTGCTACTCAAACGCTCAGATTATTTTTACTACAAAACGACACTATTGATGATCTTAATGATGTCAAGATCATTAATACTCTTGGTTAAAGAAAAGTAAGATTGTATAATTGATGATGCTATACTGCGGGTCTACCAACTTTCCCATTATCTTATTTTTTAGAGATATCAATATCATATTTATTATTTATATATGAATCTATTTATGGTAAAAGGTTTTAGTATAGGTTCGATTTTTCCGGATATTATACTTTTGGCCAAAGCTTTTCCAACTACAGGGGCCATCATAAAACCATAATGTCTCCATGCAACGTTTAAGTATAATCCTTCAGGATTATCTAGAGCATCTATTATTGGTTTTTTGTCAGGAGATTCTACATAATGACCAGCCCATTGTCTTAGGATGTTAGCTGTTTTTAAAGTTGGGATAGTTTTTATCATGTACCAAATGGTTTTTTCAAGTGATTCTCTTGTTGGTGTGAAATCTGTTGGTGAGCATTCGTATTCATCATGATAGCCTCCGAGTATTTCTCCTCTAATTGTTTGTGCTATTGGACCCCATGGTACTACGATCATAGGTTTAATGTTTAATGGTTGACGTTCTATGGCTAATGCTTGTCTTTTTAATATTTTTGCTGGTAGATTAATACCTAGAGTTAATGCAAGGTCTATGGAGCCTGGTCCTGCTGCTATTACTATTATATTTGAGTGTAAGGTTTTTTCTTTAATTTTTACGGAGAATGTGCCGTTATTTTCAAGCTTTAATTTATCAGCATTGGTATATTGTAGAATGGTTCCTCCTAAGTTTTTAATGGCTAAATAAAAAGCCCAGATAGCGGCAAATGGATACGCTATGCCATCGTTTATTCCTAAAAGTCCACCTATTACTATTGATTTGTTTAAATAAGGAGCTATTTCTAATACTTCATTTTCTGAAAGAAGTTTTGCTTTAACACCGTTTAGGTTCATAAAGCGCCATCTTTCTTTTAAATTATTTAGTTCTTTTTCATTTGTAGCAATATATAAATAACCATCTCGTCTAAAGAATATATTAAAATCAAGTTCTTTGCTTAGTTTACCCCAAGTTTTTGTTGCTTCTTTTCCTAATGCTATTTCTTCAACTGTGTCATGCGTCTCTCTTACCCCTCCTAGGTTTCTTCCACTGCTTCCTGAACCTATATATGATCTTTCTATTAACAAAACATCTTTGACACCATTTGCTAATAAATAGTAAGTAGTTGATAAACCCTGAAGACCACCGCCTATTATTATAACTTCATATTTTTTCTCCCAAACAGTATTATTGATGCTCATAAATATTCTCACCTATTATATATGCATGTAAGGGTATTATAGGGGGTCTTATCTTCATGATATTTGGTGCATTTACTCCAAATGCATTCATCACTAGAATTGTTGGTAGCATGCATATGCGTCCTTGGCACTCTCCTGTTCCAATTCCTGTATACCTTTTTATTGTTTCAATATCATTTAAACCTAATTTGAGAGCTTTTAAAATATCCTTAACCTTAACATCATAACATGGGCAAACAATCTCATTTCCATTAAGTTTTTTATTTAGAACTCTCATTGTGAAGAGTTGTTCATTCATTTTTTTACAATTTATTACCTTATCAAGCATGTTCTTATACTCATTATGGCTCATGTTTATTTGAATTCCAGAATCTATTAGCGCTGATAATGCGGAGAGTTGACCGCTAATGTAAGCTTCTCTAGGATTTACACAACCAATAACACCACCAGCTAAATAAATATCATTTATTTCAGTTCTGGTACCATCAATGGTATGAACGTTTAGTCTTGCCATTTTATTTATTTTATCAGTTATTATTTCAATGGTTATACCAGCCTGAGCTGGAAGATTATATCTAGGCACAAAATGTCCACAGTAAATTGCTGTATCCCCATTTATATAAAGTTTCTTATTATTACAATATGCCTGAATTTTTATGCGCTTTCCACTAAACATCTTTTCAATAGTATCACATTTAAATATGTGAATTCTTTCAAGATCTTTTTCTGTTTGTAAATACGAATCATAAATTTTCAATTTAGCATCATCAAAGATGATTAAATTAACTCTTTTTACTCCCATTTTAATTGCAGAATGTAATATGTGTAAGGAAACTTTATTTAAATCAATTATTATTATTTCATGCCATGGCATGAAATTCCAGTAATTAATAATTTTTAATGCTCCAAGCCCTCCTATAAGACCTGGTAAATCATTGTTAACAAAAAGTGGCCATCCATCCATAATTCCAGGAGCTATTATAATCTTATGTGCTTTTATTAAGTAATAATTATTCTCAGAATAAGCTGTAATTACATAAATATCTTTTTCTTTATAAATACCAAAAACCTCCCCCTTTATTCTCTTTATTGCCTCACCATGTTTTTTCATATGATTCTTAATGATATTAAGATCATCAATACTATTTGTAGAACCAGCTTTTATAGATTCATCATTATCAATATATTCACCTATAATTTTCAAGCCACCACCCATCTCATTATTATTGCCTATAATAATCACCCTTTGATTATATTCAGCCAAAGTTAGTGCTGCTCCTACACCAGCAGGCCCATCACCAATTATTAAGTAGTCAGTTTCAATTGAGACCCTTTTTGGTTTATAACTCTCATTAGTAAAGCTTAATTTAGAATTTTTGATTGATACTCTAGAGAGCATTCTTATAATCTTAATATATAATTTATTTATAATTTCGAATCGCGGAACTATATAATAATAAAGATCACCATAACCTAATTTTTCAAAAAGCTGTTTCATTACAAGTTTTAATAAAGGGTCTTTATTAAGTAAAATCTCCTTATTTTCACTCATAAAATCCTTACATATAAGCACTTTTCCCTTATTCGGGATATTTATTCTACATTGCATACAATCTCCTCTAAAACAGTAAAAAGAACGCGCTCTACCATATTTAAAAGAAGTCGATATACTAGGATTAACATATTTTTCTAAAAGATTTTTTATTAAAAACTCTTTATCACTGATACACTATCACCTTTTCCTCTTCAATATTTTAACAATTTCCATCTTTCTATGACACGCCCATCAGGTAAAAATCTAGGTTCCCCTACCATTTCTGCTCTCATATTAAATTGTTTAAGTGCAGCATACATTAAAGATGTTGAAATATGTGCTGGTACACGTCCCTCTTTAATTAATCTTTTTGCCCCTGGCGTGATTATAGGCTCAAACATAACATATTCTATTTCATCCTCCGCAATTTTATGCAACTCTATATCATTTATATAACCGACTTGCTTCAACCATTCCGCCAATTTTTTAAGTACCTTAAATGGATCCTTTTCACCCACCACACCAATCTTATCCTTTATCTCATCATATACTATCTCACCAGCCTTCCACACAACCTTCCACGTATCCTCCTTAACAAGATCATATACTGCATGATAGATTGCATATATTTCAAGATCAAAAAAATCTGGATCAACACATGTTCTCCTTTCACGAACAGACATTTTACACCCTAATACTTAGAAACCTAAATCAAATATAAAATTTACTAATGGTCATTGTGACTTAGTAACTTAAAACATAAGTATCAATATGCTAAATTGCCACATCCAAGTAGGGTAAAATTTAAATATTTTGGCATGCAAAATTTTTGTGGTGAAAACATGCCAGTATCTCTATTAAGTTTTATAGTGCTACTAGGTGTTTACGCAGTTGCTATAATAATTGGTATCTGGTATTTTTTATATGGTAAGAAGGGGGAGAGTGAGACTAGTGAATGAAGCAGGTATTATAGTTATTTTATACAGTATACTAACTGTAATAATTGGAATAATAACTTCAAAATACGTAAAAACAATAGAAGATTTTATCGTTGCAGGTCGTAAATTAGGACCATGGCTAGTAGCACTTTCTTTCAATTCTACAGCATTAAGCGGATGGCTAATATTAGGAGTTAGTGGATGGGTTTATAGACAGGGATATCAAGCAGCATGGACACTCTGGGGTAGTGGCGCTTTTGCAGTTTTAGCTAGCTATTTAATTTTAGGTAAGTATATAAGACGATTTTCTAAAATAACTAACTCATTAACAATTCCAGATATGTTAGAAATTCGTTATTATGATCAAAAAAGGCATATCCTTCGATGGATTTCTGCAATAATAATATTTATTTCTACAGTAATTTACACTGGAGGATTAGAAGCTACTTTAGCAAAAGCATTTAAATATGTATTCGGAATAGGAGCAGTAGAATCAGTTATATTAGGGTCAGCTGTAGTAATCGTGTATGTCCTGCTCGGAGGCATGCTTGCTGCAGTATGGACTGATGTCCTCCAAGGAGCTTTAATGGTGATAACATCAATAATGTTATTAATAGTAGGGTTTCAAGCTGGTGGAGGTCTAGATCTCTTTTCAAAAGTTGATGCTATGGCTGCTAAAGATCCTAATATAATATTAACTCCATGGCAATCACCATCAGTTATACTTTATGGTATAAGTCTAATACTCTTTGCTTCTATTTTGTCATATATGGGGCAACCTCAACTATTAAATAAATTCATGGGAGCAAAGGATGATCCTACTATTAGAAAAGCAAGCTTAATCTCATTAATAACTCAAATAGTACTTTTCATTGGAGTTTTAGTAGCAGGTTTTGCAGCTAGAGTATTATGGCCTTCTGCATCAATGTTACCTAATAAGGATACCGAACTTGTAGCTCCATTTCTTATTGAGAATTATGCAGGAGGTATTGCTCTTGGAATACTTTGGGCCGGAGTTCTTGCAGCTGTTATGTCCAGTGCGGATAGTTTAACAATAATGGCTACATCATCCATCGTTAATGATCTTTATTATAAGATATTTCGCCCTAATGCTTCTCCAAAACAATTAGTAAACTTAAGCAGAATAGTAACGTTACTTATAGGAATTTTAGGCATAATCGTTGCATTTCAACCACTATTATTATTATGGAGCATATGGCTTGGATGGTCAGGATTAGCAGTATTCATAACACTTCTCCTTCCAGGATTATTCTGGAAGAGAGCTACCAGAGAAAGTGCAATAATAGCTTTAATAGTCAGTTTTATAGTCGGCATGTTATGGTTTTACTTCGGATTACAAAATATCTTACATATAACAATGCCCTCTCTACTTGCAGGATTTGCAATTGTTATAATAGTAAGTTATTTAACCAAAGAACCTCCAAAAGAAATTAGTGAACTAGTAGAAAAGATCAAAAGAGGCCACTAAAGTTTCTAAATAAATATTTTTATTTTTTACTTATCGTATCTTAATTCTGTTGTGTTAAATTTATGATTAGTATTTTCCTAATTTGTTATGGATTGGAAGTCAATCAATACCTTTTATTCTCACATCTGTATGACGAAGCAAACAATCATTAGGGAAAAATAATAATTAGCGAAGTCTTTTAATGATGTTACGAATCATCTTAAGTTTTCATAATTTTTTGATGTATTCTGCTATTGCTCTGCAGAATAGCAGAGCAGTGAAATGACTTTACCTTATTTAGACGTAATTTACTTATAATACCTTTAGAAGTTTAATTTCATATGCTCGTTTGTCAAAAAGATAGCTATACCAGAAATCCTTAACACGAAAAAGGAGTACCAATCTCTCCTAATAAAAATGCTTGCATAGTGTCATTATCCCGCTGGGCGTTAAATCCCCTTTTAACTCTTATCTCCTTTATGATCTCTCTAGCCCTAGGTTCACCATATTTCAAAGAGACTCTCAATCTGCTCATATGAACATACCTCTCCTTCACATTCAATTTTAAATTTTAGATCCAGAATTATATCAAAAACCAATCTATTTGTTAATATATCTTTATGGTCCCGCTGGTGTTTATGGTTATCGTATATTGCTTATCTTTATTTTTTTCATAGCAGTTGAGAAAAACCTTCTCATCATACCTTTTGGATACATGGCCATCAAGGGACTCGCAAGAATTTTCCTCAGGACTCCGGATTACCTTCTCGTCCCGCTGGTGCTCGTGTTCTGTATCATTGGGACTTATGCTGTGAATTACAGCGTCTTTGACATCTTAATTATGCTCATCTTCGGAGTGATAGGCTTCTTCATGGAAGAGTATAGATTTTCCTTAGCGCCGATGGTCTTAGGAATAATACTTGGTCCGCTAACCGAGCAATATTTCATGATGACAGCACTGAAAAAGGATCCAATGGTCTTTATTTCGAGACCCATATCGATTAGTATAATACTAATCATGATATTGATATGGATGGCCCCCATTGTAGCCAAGAAGCTCAGAAAATAATTTTCAAATGCCTTGAAGTTCGCATTTAAGAGCTGTGATTGATAATGTAGTGTATGCTCCTTTCAACGCTCACCTCTATTCATATAGT
>Ga0080004_1093996_pt1 | contig 12162 bp, 16 predicted proteins | sample WasSprMetagenome_FD_69207 | JGI IMG/M metagenome (GOLD analysis project Ga0080004, IMG submission 69207) | Sulfidic aquatic microbial communities from Washburn Spring, Yellowstone National Park, USA - WS (SPADES assembly) (version 2) | ecosystem: Environmental > Aquatic > Thermal springs > Hot... | reverse complement strand
GGCTTGGTCTATGCCCAGGCTGGCTGGGAGAGCTGCCGATGAGGGAATGCCCTACGGATGAAGCAGGAACCTTTAGTACCCTGAAAGGGGAAAAGTCTCCGCAAAACGCTCCCCGAGCAGAGGCTGTGAGGGAGTAAGTGAAATGAAATGGAAGGAAAAGCGGAAGCCCCATCCGGCAGGGTGGGGAGGGGGTCACCGCTAAAACCTTTAACATTTTGGGCTTGAAGACCCTTCTCACTCCACAGACTTCTGCAAGAGAACATTCACGATTTTATTCACTTTAGGAGCGTGTTTGCTCTTGTCTTTATCCACCTCAGAAGAGGATTTGGGTTTTTTGACCCTCGTTCGTAAATATAACAACATCCATTCCTCTCTCACCCACAAATGATGTGGAGTCTCCCGCTCACAACGTTAATTTTCTCCCCGAAAAGTATTCTTCGTTTACGTATATCTCGAGCTTTTTTGTTTTTATGCCTAAATCACTTAAAATACCCATAACCTCTTCGGCTGCCTCACTTGGGACTAAAATACAGCCTTCGTTAAGCTTTACCCCTCCTGCCTTGGCAACCGCTCCACCGCCCCCCTTCCTATAGAGAGCGTAAAGAGCCCTCATCTTCTCCTTTTGACACTCTCCACGACTGAAGCCGGGAGATTCTTGCTTCCGGGGTGATCATCGGTCGGTTCTTCACAGCCCTTTTAGGCTCCCACCTCATACCATCCCACCTCAGAAGCAATGGGTATGCCACCACCCCGTTATCCCTACCCCAGGAGGGGCTCGGGATTATGGTTCCATCATTTCTCGCAATGTTCAGCGCTCCAACAACGTCTGCATTCATTGCCATGTCACATTTTCTACAATAGAACTGCCCTCTGTGCCTCCTCGTCCCTTTAGAGTGACAGAATGGACATTCGCTTGACGTCCCGTATTCGCTTTTTTCCTCGACTTTTATGCCGTACTCTTCGGCTCTTTCTTTGAACCTTTTAACTATGTAGTTGAAGCTCCAGAAGTTGTTTATCATGGCGTTTGCTTTACCGTTTTGGCTGTTGTTTCTTATGCCCTTCAATCTTCCAAGCACTATTTTTGAAATTCCGAGCTGATGGGCACCTTCGACTATCCTTTTAACCATGGCGTTCACAGCGTGCCTGAACCTTTTCTGCCTGATCCTGTAAAGCTTCCTGAGCTTCCTCGATGTCTTGGTGCCGTTGGTTCTTGCCAGCCTGCTCTGCTCTCTTGATATCTGCCTTGTCCAGTACCACCAGTCCGATAGAACTGTTCTGCCTGAGAATGCTATGGGCTGTTTCAAGCCTTCAAACCACATGGTCGTCAGGTTTATCACGCCAAGGTCTATGTAGAGGGGCTTTTTGCCTCCTTTAGGCGGAGGCTTCTCGACTTTAACGGTCATAAAGCCCCTCCACACTTCATCCACCTCGTCGTAGACTATTTCAAGCCTTCCCTGCTTGCCATTCCACTTCAGCTCTCCCTTATATCTCAACTTGAGCCTTTTGGGCAAGTATAGGTATTCATCGCCAACACTGTAGCAGTCGTTCCTAACAATTATCCTCAGCTCTCTTCTGCCGTTCCTCTTCCAGTACCTTGGCATTGAAACCCTTGTTATGTGCTTTGGAAGCCTTCCTTCAGCCTCAAGCCTCTTCAGCGCCAAGAAGCTCCTCCAGGCTTCATTATTCTTGTTTATTATCTGCTGGGCTGTTGCAGAGCCTATAAAAGGGGCATACTTCCTGTAGAGATCCTTGGGATACCATGAAAACTTCCTGTAATGGATGTATGCTTGTCTCCTTTCAAAGTTCATCTCATTCCATAGCCTGGCACAGTTCTCCGCGAGTTCCCATAGAGCAGGGCAGCCTTCAATTACGAATGTGTTCGTTCTTTCCACGCCTGGATCATCCTCTTGATCACATCGTCGTAGGTTTCCCTAGGATGAACCTTCAGCCTCTTTAGCTCCTCTATCGTGTCTTTCTTTATCCGGACTGGCATGGACATGTTACATCAGACTACATTAGTAGCCATAACATTATTTAAAATTATTGGCGATTCACCCCACGGTTAAAACCGTAGGCTTTCTCGCCGAGCTTTCAGGTAAAATCGCCATGAAATGAGGTATAGGAAGGATTTGAGGCCCCTACCAACGGTTTGCAAATCTATAGAAGGATTTCCATTTTCTATGATAAGAGCAAATAATTTGATAATATCAGCGACTGAAAAAAGGGTTTTCACTTTCCACAATCGTTTTCAGAGTTATGTGTAGACTTGATGGTAGAGTAATGGTTGAATGTTCTGGTCAAGATCCTGCGAGTTTCGTCGCCGAAAATCCTTTTGGTCCTGTAATCGTCATGGGCACATATCCAAAGAACTGCTTATCCAGAATCTTACCAAATAATCTCGAAGGTAGAAATGTTCAACATGCACACCTAGTGCAGTTTTTTAATTTGTTAGACTATTTCCTAATTTCACTTGCGTTTCTGTGCAGTTTTTATCCCCTACTCCTTTTGGATAGCCTTCGCAACGAACCTGCACACTGGGTCGCCCTTCGCTATGCAGGACGCCTCTATGACGTTGTAAGTCCTCCCAAACAGCTCAGAGAGTGTGCCTGCAATTATCCCGCGGACGAACTGGCTGTAGGCGGTAACCCTCCCTCTGCCCAGCTCACACTCGAAGGAGTCACGCACAAGTATTTCCACCCCGTCCGGAGTAAAGTTTTTAGTCTCGAGTATGCCGAAGCCAGCCCATTGAAACATAGCGGTGCTTATGTTTTCGTAGATCTGGATGGGGTCCGTGATGCCCAGCCTTACGGCTGTCTCTCTGTGCAGCTCGCCGAAAGCCAAGCCCGTCCTGTAGCCGACGTGGTAAAGGAAAGCCTCGCCGCCAGCCCCGAACCACTCCCGCAGCCCCACCAGCAGCTCTCTGTACCCTGGCTGCCTCATGATAATGCTCCTCACCCCGGCTGCGGTGAGTGGGTGAGAAAAGGTATCGCTCAAGAAACCTTCTAAGGGCGGGGTTAGAACCGCCTCGACCTCGATCAGCCCCTGCCGTGTGTACTGCCTGAACAGCTCGTCCACTGAAGTCTTAGACTCTGTAGTGTCGAGGAAAATGATCGCCCTAGATTGCGCGGTATTTTCTACACTCGACATGTATATCTGGCGGAGCTTTATGCCGTGGCTTTCGAGGTCGGACAAGAGCCAAGCCAATACATCAGACTTAGTTTTTATTTTCCCGACGACACCCATTAGCCGCCTGCCAGGGTAGACCAGGGAGCGCCCTAGATCCAAGGGTACATTCATAGTGTCACCCAAAAAAAAATCAAACGTTCTAATATGATAAAAAATTGTTGGTTTGCTTGTTAAAAACACACCCCACTTCCCTTCGTAGCTACAGTTGTGTAGTGCTGAGAAGACAAGCCCACCCAGACAAAAAATACATGGAACTCGATGAAGAGAAACTGACTAGGAGATCGATCTAATCCAATGAGATCGATCTAATCCAATTATCTCAGATAGAGTCAAGATATTACCAACTTCACAATTAAAAAGAACACGTCCTCGTTCCAGATCCTCCTTAACCCGGTGAGCACTTCATCAATAAAGGCAAGTAGCGCTCATATGATCCGATGCGCTCTCTATTGAACGTTCAATTAATTATTTCTTTGACTGTCAAATATTTACAACCTATGAGGTTTGTTGAGTCTTATTCCTTTCTCGAGAAGCTCAGGTCTTTGATGTACGAACTGCTGGAGCTTTCAGACAAAACGGAAGGAGAGTTAAGGGAAGCCAGCACATCCGTGAAGCTGGGGCTTCCCTCTATGCTGAAGAATGGAGTGATAATGGATGTCACAAACTCCGAGCAGGCTGGGGTGGCAGAAGATGCAGGAGCAGTTGCCATCATGGTTCTCGACAAGCTGCCCTACGACGTCAGAAAGAGCGGCGGTGTTGCAAGGTCCGCCGACATCAAAGTGATAGAGGAGATTATGTCAAACGTAACCATACCTGTGAGCGCCAAGTGCAGGATCGGTCACTACCAAGAGGCCAGGCTTCTGGAGGAGGTTGGAGTTGATCTGATAGATGAGAGCGAGGTCCTGACGCCGGTGGACGATAGAGGTCACATAAACAAGTGGTCCTTCAGAGTTCCCTTTGTAAACGGAGCCCGCGGTCTCCCCGAGGCGCTCAGGAGGATCGGAGAAGGATCTTCTATGATAAGGACAAAGGGCGAAGCCGGAACGGGTGATGTCTCAGAGGCTGTCAGACACATGAAAGCCCTCACAAATGACATCAAGTTCCTCGCCGAGTCTATCGAGAACGGGGATGAAGTGATCAGAAAGTACTCAAGGAGAAACGCAGTGCCATACGAGTTGGCACTCCTGACCGCTAGATTGGGCCGCCTCCCCGTGGTCAACTTCGCCGCTGGTGGCATAGCCACGCCTGCCGACGCGGCTCTCATGATGTGGCTTGGGGCTGACGGGATATTTGTGGGCTCTGGAATATTCAAGTCGAACGATCCCGAGAGGCGGGCTGAGGCGATAGTCTTGGCAACCTCTTGCTGGTACGACCCAGAGAGGGTCTTAGAGGCCCAGAGGATGGTGACGGAAGGATCAGCGCTCACTGGATTGAATGTAAGGTCCCTCAGACCAGAAGATTTGCTCCAGGTTAGAGGTGAGTGATTTGGTGAGGGTTGGAGTGCTTGCACTTCAGGGAGACTTTTTGGAGCATCTTGAGGCGCTTCAAAACCTAGCCGAGAGAAGGCTCATCAGGAGCTCTAAAGACCTCAATGCTGATGGAGGCATAGATGCATTGGTTCTTCCAGGAGGGGAGTCCACTACCATAGGCAGACTTCTCGAGGTCGCAGGCCTCAAAAGCGTACTAGTTGAGAAAATAAAAGAGGGCATGCCTACCCTCGCTACCTGCGCCGGCGCGGTCCTGTTGGCAAAGAGAATAAAAGACAGTGTCATCGGCGAGACGAACCAGCAACGCCTCGGGATCATGGATATTTCTGTCATCAGAAACGGATTCGGGAGGCAGTCAAGCTCGTTCGAGTGCAAGGTCGACCTGAAGGGTATAGGCGCAGTAAAAGCATCCTTCATAAGGGCGCCCATAATCGACGCGGTGTGGGGTTCTGCCGAGCCCATAGGATATATAAACCATCCTAAGGTGGGAAGGACAATCGTCGGAGCCATTCAATCAAACATTATTGCCCTCACATTCCACCCTGAGATCCATGGTGATGACAAAGTCCATAGAGCCTTAATAAGCATGGTAAGGCGCTAGCTATCTCTGATCCTGGCAAATAGGGTGTTTGCTCTTGATATTCTCGAAGTGTTCGGTATGCGGACATGCAGAGGACGGTGTTCATATCAGGTGCAGGAAGTGCGGCGGGATGGTGCTATTTGAGTACACTGATCTGAAATGGTCCGTTCAACGCGATCTTCCAAGCATGTGGCGGTACTGGCGCATGCTTCCGCCAACAGAAAAACGTGTGACCCTGGGCGAAGGCTACACGCCTATTAAGAAGGTGGGCGGAGTTTTTGTGAAAAATGAGACGACCAACCCTACGAGGAGCTATGCTGACAGGGCTTCATCAACTATTGTAAGCAACCTAGATGGCACGTCGCTCAAATATGTGAAGGACTTTGCACTATCCCTCACATATTACCTCAAGTCCTCAAATAAACCTGCAAGGGTCTATGTAGATCAAAAGGAGGCAGATCCTCAAGAGTTGATATTCCTCCATCACCTCGGCGCCGAGATCCTCTTCCAAGATGCGCCCAGCCTCTCTGTCCTCAATTACGACAATCCCTTTACTGTTGAAGGTCTGAAGACGATAGCGTTTGAGATCGTCGAAAGATTGCCAAAGATTGAGGAGATATACGTCCCCGCCAAGAGTGGATTGTTGGCTCTTTCCATAATTAAGGGTCTGCGTGAGGCATCAGAGATGGGAGTGGATTCTGCCTCAAGCTACTCTGTTGTCGCTGTAAGGCTGGGGGGTAATGAAGAGCTGCCTCATGGAATCAGGACCATGAACGCGGATCCACGTGAGGCTCTCAAGAGCTTAGTTGACCTTGCAAGGGTCGGGATCCGTACCGAGCTACTCTCAGCCTCGGCATATTCGATGGCTGCCAACAGTGGATCCGGGCTGGCTCTGCTCACGGGATCTTCGAGAATAGACATTAGGCTGGGAAGAGGAAGATGTTCACCCATAAAATCGGATGTGAAGAGAGCGCTGGAGAGGAGGGGCTCTGCAACAGCCTATGAAATCTGGGAGGATCTTGGCACATATTCCCTGAGGGGGATCTACAAGATCATGAGGACGATGGAGATAGAGGGCACTGTAAAGGGTGAATATTTTATGCGCGGAAGGAGGAGGGTAAAGCGGTACCGTCTGCTTTGATTAGCAAGAGTCGCCACTTTTAAGCTACAGCGAATGGACAACGCTTTTTTCCAATTTGACCCTTCCAGCAATGAAGTTTCCCTATATTGTGCTGCAGCTAATAGTTGATATCAAACCCGCTTCACTTTTGAGACTGACCACCAATGAAGATGGAAGATTATTACTTCTAGAATGCCGTTGGTTTGTTGTCAATTGTCCTTTTAGGCTCCAACCTCAAATCGTCCAATCCCACCGTAGAAGCAGGGCAGTTTTCATAAGCCACCACTCGGTGAATGCCACCTCCGTTGATATAGCCTATATTTAAGACCGCCTGTTGCGATCCTATTCGCCTTTAATCCGAAGTAAAGGCATTTGAAGAGCCTTCCTTTTGTGGTTGTATATTCAGAGTGGCAGAAAGGGCATTCGCTTGAGGTTCTGTACTCGCTTTTTTCTCCGGCTTGGTCACCTTCCTCCCTTTCGTGGTGAGATAATGGAACCTGCAGGAAGGTCTTTTCGAGCTCATCGTATGAGGAGGGGGAAGTAGACGGCGTGACCTTCCGTGAGCGGGATATAGAAAAGCCCCCTTGAGGACTTTGGCGAGGAGCTGCCGAGCGGCAGGGTGAGGTGCAGGTACCGCGGCTGCAGGAGGGTCTGCACCTCGTGGAACGGGCTGGTGATCCATTTAAGGAAGACGCATGGCGTTTCCTGGAGGGACCGGGGGGTCTGAGGGTGGGCTGGAGGGAGTGCGAGGGCGTCCTGGAGCTGGCGCTGGTGAAGATGAAGGGGTGCGCCACGGCGGAGGAGTGCAGGCGCGCTGTGGAGGAGGTCCTGGCGCTCGTGAAGGAAAGGAAGCTGGAGCAGCTGAGGGAGGAGCTGGGAGTGCTGAAGTGAATAAATGAATTTATTTTTATGGTGAGAAAATAGTATAGGGGTTATAGTGTTTCAAACCAAAATGAAATTGGAGGAGGCGGAGTATTTCCTACAAAAAATGTCAGAAAGTATTTCCGATTCGCGGGTTTTCCAGTTCAACCTTAGTGCTTTTTTGTCTGCTTTTAGGAGCGTTACCTTCATAATGCAAAAAGAATATCAGCACATTAATGGTTTTGATTCTTGGTATAACAAAGTACAAACTAAATTAAAGTCTGATAAAGAAATGAAGTTTTTAACTTATGCAAGGAACATGGTTTTAAAAGAAAAATACCCTAATGGACGAATTGAAATTACCGTTGTTGACATATTTACTATTAGAGACAGTGTATTAATCACGAAAATTGATAAAAATGGCAATATTGTAGAAAACTTGTCCTCGCCACCATTACCAGCTGTTCCTACAGAGCCAGCAAGGTCTGAGACTAAATGGTATTTCCAAGATTTTCCGGAAAAAGATGCAATAACTTTATGCAGGGATTGCTTAGAAAAAATGCGCACTATTGTAGAGGAGTGCGAAAGAAAGTTTCCGTTGAAAGAAAAGGTAGATACGTCGCAAAATTAGTATGGTGGTGCGGCTGTCCTTGAAGAAATACCTTCGAATAGTAAAGGATGGCGATATTTACAAAAAATGTGAGATTAGGAAAAACTTACGATACGGACGCGGGAAAAAGTGCACTCCTGATGAGGCCCAACAAATTATTTCTTCTGGCGCTTCTTTGATTGCAAGGATAGCAATTGGAAAGTGGGTTTATGAAACCTACGAGTTTGAAGAGCAAATGTCCCTTTGAGTATAACTATTTCTTCTAATATATGGAATATTTTAAATATATATAAAATACCTATTAAATTCCGTGGTAATGCTTGGGTAGAACAACAGGGATCCCTTCAGCAGAAGAAATAATTGATGAAGTACTAAAATCAGATCCAGACGTCGATGTAAATACCCTGCATGCCAAGACTTTTGAACTTATGATTAAGTATAGAGCCATGTACTACGAAAGAAGGGTAAATGAAATACTAGATGAGCTTAACCTTCCAATGGACATCTATAATAAAGTGAAGAATAAACTTCTTGAACCTGTCATTGTAAATGGTCGGGAATACAGCAATTTTATGGAAGAGGTTTCAAGGAGGGTTAGCCAGGCGTTTCAACCAATTTCAGGGAATATTGCTGAGCTTTGCGTTGAGAGAGAGTTGATTAAGGCAGGCTTAATAAAAAATATACATTTTACTAAAAGAAAAGATAGAACGGATTTTATCATTTACCATCCTAACATAAATTCTTGCAAAGTTAAGCATAGAGTTGAGGTAAAGAATGTAAGTTTGCGAGAGAGAGCAACAAGGGGTCTAGCTTTTGACGGCGATAGCTTATTTGGATTTTTTAATCAACCTAATGAATTTACGGAATCAAACATAAAAGTTATTGAAGATCTTTGTTTAAAAACTGGAGGGTATTGTTACATCCCCCCATCAACCCTACATAAAATACCTTACAAAAGAACGCGGATTTTGCCAAACACGATCTTTGGTGCAGATATGGCATATTTTGTGAAATTCGGAAAGCTCCCCTAGGGAGGCTTCCAGAAATCTAAAATATACTCGAATGTTGTTCCAAGGGTGATATAATTACTTGGCCAGCCAAAAATGCCTACTTTATTGACCAGATCGCGCCTATCCCAAATAATTATATTTCTCAATTCGTACCCTACTTTTTCAAGCTCTTCAATGACATAGATATGGACGGGTATTCTTTTTCCGTATTTTCCTTCCTTCCACCATAAGTCTGTAACGTTAATTATGGAATGTGCCTTAGGCTTTAATAATGGTAAAATTCCTTTATAGATTTCACCTAATGATTGAGCATACTTCTTTGGTTCCATCGTACCTAGGTCTCTCGGGTCGTTCGAATATTGTTGAACCTTTAAGAAGTGCTCATTTTCTCTCAAGTCCCCTCGTATACTTTTGTTTAGCCTCGGGCGGTTCAACATGTTGGCATAAGGTGGGGATGTTACAGCTAAGGCGACAGTTTCTGGTTCTAAATATTCTGGTATATTGCGAGCATCATCACAGATAGCTATCTGTTGAGTCTCTGGCTTACCTGTCCATGTATCTAATTTACATTGTGCAACCCGTTTGTTCGAAAAATCAACATACTCTTTTTTAAGGTCAAACCCAACAGCATTGCGATTTAGATCGAAGGCTGCTAAAAGTGTAGTACCTATGCCGACGAATGGATCTAGTACCAACTCGCCCTGGTGGGTAAATAATTCGATGCATTTTTTTGGTAACCCTATCGGAAAAACGGCTGGATGAATGTTCTTGTCTCTTATATCTCTCTTTTCATAATAAAACTCCCAGATGGCAACCTGACTTTGGACCCATTCTTTTGGCGTCATACAATTAATATGGTTCGGTGGGCAATTGCACGTCCTTTGATACCCTATTTTTAGGGGCTTTGTGATAGCGCTAATCATCGTTTTTCTCACACTACTATATTATTGCAAGATATTTAAGTTTGCATGTTCTTATCAAATTAAAACTTTGGGTTGAAGACAATATCTTAGAATAGCCGAACAATCGTTATGGTATCAGACTCGGAAACGAGAAGAGTGAGCATGAGAGTCGCTCATTCGTGTAGATTATTAAAAATAAACGGCATATATTTCTGACTTTTGTAACATACTTGTTAACACAATATAAAAATAGTAGTAAAGATTTCAATCTACAATAGATAACAATGTCCATCGATTGGGTCTTATCAATAATAATAGGTGCTATTGTTGGTGCAGTGCTTACAATCGTTGTCCAAGAAATATTACATCCTCCATTAAAATATAAGATTAACAAGACAATAAAATCGATTACAAAACGAATTCGAGATCCAACAGTTCCAACGAGATATTATCTCAAATCTGAAGAACTAATAGGCACACATATATCTGAAGAGGATTTTATTACAAAAGTGAAGAGCCTGCTTTATGAAAAAGGTTATCTACCAGAAGTTATTGGTGGAAATCTTAAAATTAAAAATTTTAGGTATGAAAATACCAACGCAGAAGTTACAATCACCTTAGGCTTCGGAACACTCAGATTGAATAAGGAACCAGAAGTTAGGTATATCGGAATTGAAGTTTATGGTCATCCGCATTATAATACCTTTTATGAAGAAGTACTTGCCTTTTCACAAATAGGCAATCTAATAAAAGATATTATTGGGAAGGCAGTGGGAATTCCTATTTCGATAATTCCCTCAATCACTTGCGAGATTAACCATCTGGATAATATTACTGCAGTTCTATCTGATATGAAAATGACATATGTGGCTTTACGGGATGGTTACAACATAGAGCTTGGAAAGAAGACTGCAACAATATATAGAATGGTTGGCCCTGAAGGCATCAGATCTCTCAAGACATTAATACAGTTATATCATTAATCTAATCATTACAAGAACTTCTCAGTGACAAAGTCTGCCAACTGACGGAATTCTAAGTTTTTCCAGCATACGACCTCCCCATATCGTGTAATTCCAATTGTCCATCCATTTTCAGATAAGGTCCATATAATGTAACCTTCGCCATCAGTTGAGTGCTCTCTAATGAAATTCACCATTTCTTGAGATCTGGTTAAGTCATCACCATAAATAGTAAGCGAGTCCCATCCTGGCAGATCTATTCCTTTATAGTGCCCGGTTTTTATAGTTCCAGGGTTTTTGACCATTATCTCATCTATTCTATGTTTTGGGATGATGTATTTGTAAATTTCAGGGCGAGTTGTTTCTGTTTCAAGTGCATATCTAAGATATTTTACGGTTTTCTCAGCATGTTTTGAAGGATTGATTAGTACAAAAGTTTTAGATTTTACTCTGAAATCAAGATTTGCTTCATATGTATTTATAATTGGTTTTAGCTTCATATCAATATCATAGCTATTTATAAGGTCCTGAAAACGCAATTTACATACAAGTCTACCTTGAGATAAAGTAACCTCAAAAAACTTCACAGTTAGCTCATATGAAACACCGTCAATTAATTGTGTTCTTGATTTAAGGATTCTATTATTTAATCTATCGTATATTATGTTCAAGTCATTAGGGGAGTTGACATAGAAAATCTTACATGAAATAGGCATTCTAACCACTCAACTCCTCTTCAATTTCTTCCAGCTTCTCGGCCACCTTCCTCCCCTTCTCGGTGAGTGATATCAGTCGCCTGCGGGGGAAGGTCTCTTCGAGTTCCTCCTGGATTAAACCCATTTCTAATAAGCGTTTAACATTGTTGTAAACGGTTTGATTGCTCAGGTCTGATTTCTCACGAAGTTCTAAAAGCGATAATCGCCCATACTTGAGAAGAGTGATCATTAAAACACCTGCTTCATCTATTATGATCTTCCTTTGCATTGCTTTCACTACTTATTGATATGCAGATATTAGATTTTAAAATAGATGATTGCTATCTACATTACAGATAGCAGAAATGTTTATATACTGTCATCTAATATTTAGATAGCAGAAGGTGAATAAAATGTCTAAAGTTGGAAGACCTGGATTCTCAGGTCAGAGAGTTATCGTAAAAGTTCCCAAAGAGCTCTTGGCAGAGGTCGACGAGCTCTGGCCCAAGGCGCAGTGCACAAGCCGGAACGACTTCATCCGCCGGGCTCTCTGGGAAAAAGTCCAGAGGGTCAAGCTGTTGATGGAAAAGGAGGCTGCGGTGCCGTGTTCCTGAAGCTGACCAAGACGGACGGAGAGGTCACTAGGTGCGAGCTGAGGAAGCACCTGCGGTACGGGCGGGGCAGGACGATCCCCTACGAGGAGGCCCTGCAGCTCACGAAGAACCTCAAGCCCATCCTGGCGGTCAGGA
>Ga0080004_1131479_pt1 | contig 12167 bp, 6 predicted proteins | sample WasSprMetagenome_FD_69207 | JGI IMG/M metagenome (GOLD analysis project Ga0080004, IMG submission 69207) | Sulfidic aquatic microbial communities from Washburn Spring, Yellowstone National Park, USA - WS (SPADES assembly) (version 2) | ecosystem: Environmental > Aquatic > Thermal springs > Hot... | reverse complement strand
GGGGGGGGTTATGAAGAGAGGGCTGGGGGGGTTCAGGAGGATTTTGCGGGTGTTTTATCTTCTTTTTTTATCTTTCTCTTTCTAATTTGGGGAAAATAGGGGGTAGGGGAAGGGGGGGAGGGTAGGGGAAATAGAGGAAGTGGGGGAAATAGAGGAAATAGAGGAAAAAGGGGAAATGGGGGAAATAGGGGAAATGGGAGGGAGAGAGGGGCTCTCGGCTCAAGCCTTGGGCTTCGGTATGGTCCAGGTCCTCTTTCCTGGCGCGGAGTACACCATTATCCCCTTTCCGCAGTTGGGGCATTTGAAGTGTTCTACCTCATAGAACCTGAACTTCCACTTTTTCATCGGGGCGGACTCAAAATCCTTCCCGCAGGATGGACATTTGATCATCATATAACACCTCTTGCTCAGATCTTGGTTTGCATGTTTTATTTTACCTTTGCTTTATCCTCACTGCGCTGAGCCCGTGAACCTGTCGAGCTGTATTGAAATCTTCAGCTGCCTCATACCCACGTCACTTCACATCTCACACTGAGCCTCTCTGTTGCGCTCGTCGGCTACTCAACAGCGAACTTTTCAAATCCGTTGAGTGTGTAGAATGGTTGCCAGATCACCCTCACGTCCAAGTTCCTGAGAGGATCTGGGACAGAGTACCTCCTAACAGTGCCCCCTTCCTCCCTGGCTATGAAGAGGATGTAGGACTCTTTGTAGAACTCGGCCACGGTTTTCTCATTCGGCGTGAGTTCAGGGCAAGTCCAGTTTCTCAGCCCCTTCACCTCCACCCTGATGATCCCGTCCTCCCTTGAGCACTCGAGGTCGTACCCCCTGTTCTCCGCCGACACGTCCATCACCCTGTAACCCCTCTCCGTGAAGTATTTCGTTGCCTCTCTCATCGCCATCATCTCGACCTCATGCCTCTCCCTCCAGGCTTCCTCGGGTGACTTGACGAACTCCACCACATTAGCCCCCTGGGATCCTGCACTAACATCTGCGCCAGTGCCAGTGCCAATGCCAGCACCCGCACCTGTGGTTTTGCCGGAGCCAAAGCAGACCTCCACGTCCAGCCGCACGTCCCTCACCTCAACGTCCTCCGGCTTCGGCTCGGTCTTCTTCCACTGCTCAAGTTTACTCCTGATCCCCTCCCTCCTGTACTCGTCCTTCTCCTTCAGGTACTCTTTCTGTATGCGCGTCAGCCCTTCTTGCCAGAGCGCCCTGGCGTACTCCAGCCATCGCCTCTTCTGCGCCTCCTCGTATTCTTTTACAGGCTTGAACCTCACCGGCTCGACCCTGCCGGTGAACTCGGGTGCCAGGCTGAGGACTCCCCTGTAGGTCAGAAGTCCGGCCGGAGTGACGATTACTGGCTCCCTGAAGACCACCCTCCCGCCCACCGCGACCTCCTTTATCACGGCTTCCCCGCCCATATCAGTGCCGTGGTTGAACCTCACGCGCGGTAACCTTCCGCCGGAGAGGATCGCCTTCCCGGCCTGTATCGCGGCCCTCATCCCGCTGCTCTCGAGGTAGAGGGAGTCCACCCTCACGTACTCGTCGCCGAGGCGGACGTGGTAGTTCGATGGGAACTCGCCAACGGCTGCGCCGGCGTCCTTAAGGTACTGCAGGAACCTCTTCAGGTCCCCCTCCACGACTATGTCGTTCAGGTTCACGATGTTCAGCCTCTGGAGGGACTCGGCGTTCACGACCCGGGGGAGCGCCATGCTCCTGTTCAGTACTTCCAGGACCTCCCTCCCTACCTTCTCGGTCGCCTCGTGCGCCTTCTCCAGCTTCCCCTCGGCGTCTCCGCCCGCGTATGCCTCCCTGACCAAATCCTCCAGGGGCCCCAGCTCCTTCCCGAAGACTGATAATCCAACGTCCCCGAACTCCCTGCTGATCCTGGCTATCTTCTCGAGCATTATCTCCATGACCCTCTTCTCCACGGGGAAAGGGGGAAGGAAGTTCACTATGAGGAGGTGCTTGTGCTCCTGCTTCAGCCTCCATATCCTGCCTACCCGCTGGATGTATGCCACCGGGGACCAGGGAACCTCGTAGTTCACCTCCACGGATGCAGCCTGCAGGTTCAGGGACTCCCCCATGGCGTCTGTCCCCACTATGACCCTGTGCTCCCCGCTCTCCGTGAAGAGATCCACGACCGCCTTCCTGCCCTCCATGTCCACGGATCCTGTTATCTCGAGCGGCCCGAACTCCGCCAGGATCTCCTTCAGGTACTCCACCGTCTCCCTGAACGAAGTGAATATGATGGCTTTCCTCCCCTCTCCGTTCATCTTCCTCACGATCTCCAGGAGGCGCTTCCCCTTGCTGTCAACCGGCATCCTCCTTACGAGCCCCTCGCCCTTCTCTATGAGCGGCCTCAGCTCGGCGAGCTCAACCTCCAGCTCCTCCCTGCTGGCAGCTGCGCTGAGGACCCTCTCGATGTCCTCCTCCGAGAGCTCCTCGCCCTCCCGCACCCTCTCCGTGATCTCATCCGCCTCCTCGTCCGTCAGCCCCTCGATCTGGTTCAGGATGATCTTGTCCCTCCTCCTCTTCAGCAGCCTGAGCCCGGCCCTCATGCTCGAGGATATGGCCCTGCTGACCACGACGCCGAGGAGCCCGTACCCGCGCCCACCGGCGTAGATCCTCCTTATGTAGCGCTCGGCTGATCTGTAGAAGTCCTCCTCCTCGGGCGTGACTGGCGGCTCCTCCTTCCGCTCCTCCACAATCTGGTCGAAGAGGGGGCGGTTGTTGAGGTCCCTGGCCTCCCTCTTCGTCCTCCTGATCACGAGCGGGTTCGGGGCGATCGTGTTCAGGCGGAAGCTGTACTTCTCTGAGGAGCCATCGTGCGGGGTAGCGGTCAGCGCTATGAAGTGCTTCGTCTTTCCCGTCAGGAGCGACACTAGGTCCCCCCTCAGGTTGTAGGGGGAGACGCGGTGGTACTCGTCCACCACCACAACGTCCCACTCCTGGGATGAGAGCCAGCCCATCCACCGCTTGGTCTTCAGGGTCTCCATGGAGGCTATCATGAGGTCCGCGTAGGAAGGGTTCCCCGGGTCGAAAGTAGCGAACTCAAGACCGAACTTGTCCTTCATCTCGGCCCTGAACTGCGGCAGCACCGACGGCGGCGTGACTATCAGTACCCTCTTGGTGGATGGCGCGAAGCCCCCGAGCGGTCCCTCCGACCTCCCGAGAAGCTCCTTCAGGATCATGCCTACGAGGATGGTCTTCCCGAGCCCGGTCTCGTAGGCTATGAGAGTCCGTATGCACCCGCCCCTCCTCTCCTCCTCAATGAGCTTCGCGAAGTCGTGTATCTGGTACGGGACGGGGTCAATCTTCGAGGAGGAGAAGACTGAGAGCGGATCGTACTGCGCCTTGCACTCCAGGTAGTGGGCGGTGAGGAAAGCCATGAATTTGGCGTAGTTGCGGTACTCGTCGGACAGTATGCCGGATGGGCCGCCGTCCTGGCGCACCGGCGGCGAATCCTCGCGGATATTTCCTGAGATCATCTTCGGCGATCCCCCGCTCAGAGGTACTGCTGGAGGTCCATCCTGCTCACCTTCTCCCAGTCCGAGAGCAGGTCCCTGCAGACCTTGCCCTCCTCGTAGGACTGGTTCATTGAGCCCGCTTCCGCGAGCGCCCTCAGCACGCCGAGTATCGCCCTCTTGCCGTAGGGAGACGCTTCCGCGTAGTTTATTGCCGCGGTCGCCCCTCCCCTCATGTAGGCCCTCAGCGTCAGGTGGACGGCGTCTATCAGAGATCCTGCCACGAGCGGCTCGGTCCCCTCGACCTCAAGCGAGCCGCGCTCGTTGAACTGCAGGAGCCTGACCCTCCCGCCCGCCCTCTCTATCAGGGTCGCCACCGCCTGCTCCGAGACGCCCAGGGCCTTGAGCGTCTGGTTGAACTCCGAGTAGTCGATGTCCCTCTCGGGGGCGTGCCTCAGCCAGGTGTAGACCATGGTGGGGGCGTCAACTTGCTCCAGCCTGAGGGACTTCCTGGCGAAGGCCTCTATCAGGAACCTCTGGCCTGTCTCAAGCGCGTAGTCCGAGAGATCTCTGGTGAAGGAGGTTATCTCTGAGTAGGAGGTTACGACCTCCAGGACCAGCCCGGAGGCGGCTACCATGAGGTTAGTCCTGTCCTTACCGTAGATCTTCTCCAGCTCGTCGTACCGGTCCATTATCTTCTTCTTTATCTCCTCCTCTATCTCCACGATGTCTCCCTTTTTCTCGCCTCTTCGCTTCCTGGCGGTGAGCAGAAGTGAGTGGAATATGGAGCTCTTTCCCCTAGCAAGGACGTTTTCGGAGCTCTCGGTCATGAGGGCTATTGTGGAGGTTACTATGAACCCGCTCCTCCGCAGTGCCTCGAGGAGGTACTTCCACCCCTCTATCTTCTTGTGGGCGTAGAATATGGTTGCGATTCCGTCCTCGTCCAAAAGCTCGTAAAGTCGCCTTATTGCAATCAGCATCCTCTTTTCGAAAGTCGTTTCGTCCCTGTACCTTCCGACGCTCAACTCTTCTGCGGTGTCCGGCACCGGTTGAATCCCAAGTAGGTGCCCGACGCTTCGCGCGTGCCACACCTGGAAGAACTGCATGATCTCCGGGTACTGAACGTCGTCGTAGTAGGGCGGGTCGGTGATGATGAACTTGAACTTCCTGTTGCCCTCAGGCTTCCATGAGAGGATCGAGGCATTGATTATCTCAGCGCGTTTTGGAGTCCGGGCATTATCCTCCAGCCCTTTTTGGTTCAGCTCATTCAGCGCAAAATCTAGCCCATCCAGCACATCATGGATCATCCCGCCGAGAGAGCCGGAGAACTTCACGAATGGGTTGGTCTCCGCATGGTTCCACATCATGCCGATCCCGCGCATTGTCAGAGAATGTGCGATTACCATATATGAGCTGTCCCAACCTGCTGACCTAGAATTACGATCCATATGTTTAGCGAGGACCATAGATAGGTAGGACCCAATGGAAGCCGCGTACTCGTCCCCCTCCCTCGCCTTTATTTCATCCACTGCCTTCTTTATCTCACAGGTTAACGAAGCCAATACCAACAGTTGTCTCGGGTTGAAGACCCTGTGCCATTGCTTGAGGTACTTATGTGCCCATAATGATCTGTTATCATCCGCCATACTCTCCGTCGGTATGAACGATGATAGTTCGGACAGGTGTCCCTTCAGGTATTGCCTAGCTTCCTCGAGTGCCCTCTTCTGCTCTTCATCCGCAACCGCGAACTCTCCTTTACCTAAGTAGAGCGCCAGCAGGTGCTCCCTTTCATTCTTTGAAATATCCTCCACAATATGGTCGTTCTTTATTGATTGAGTGCAGAAAAGGCAGGTGGCTCCTCCCTCCTTCATATTACCTTCTGGCGCCTCACCCCTCTTTACCGAGTATGTTATTCGGTCTCCCTCGATCTGATATCCCAGATAGAGTCCATCTTGTGAAGAAAGCCACCAATTCCCAACAATGGGCGTCTCCCTTCCGCAGTAGGGGCACTTCACCGCCCAGGCGTGAATATATGCCTTCACCTCTTTCCCCTTGTAGGGCGGGTAAAAGCGAACCAGTTTCTCCTTCAATGAAGAGTATATCTTTTCAGCGTGAAATTTGACATCGCTGTACAGCCTGAACTGCCCGTCTTTGTTTATCGTGTTGTATTTCAACGGATACTCCAGGGTGCACCTCATGATTAGGCAGGCAACGGGGTTGTAATCTATTCCAACAACGTCGCAGCCGAGCCTAAGCGCCTCGAAGAGAATCATTCCCGTGCCGGCGAAGGGGTCCAGCACCGTGACCCCCCCAGGGTACCGCTCCCTTATCCTCCTCAAGAGATCTGAAGGTACCCTCCTGTAGCCCCTCTGAGCCAGCGTGGTGTCTAGCCCCATGAACCTGTAAAATGTTTCTTCTTCGACTGGCGCATCTTCTGCCCCCAGCAGAGTTCCAGCAACCGCAAGTCGCGAGATAATCAAAGGCTTTCTAGTGTGATAGTAGTGCATCTCAGATATAGGTGGCTTTGCGGTCCCAAGTTTTTCCTTCTTTGCATCTGTATTGATCAGTGCAACGGGAACGCCCCGTTCTAGCAGGCACCTGCCCTTCGCCTTCTTCTCGTCTACATCTTTCTCCTTTTCCTTTTCCTTTATGTTTTCAACAGTTTCACTCATTGACCATCACCAAAAATTCATATAACAACCTTTTCCTCCAACTGCTGGCCGGCCGGTCATAAAGCCACTACCTCATGTGGATATGCTTCAGTGCCCCGATTGCACTGTTGCCGTATGAGTGGTACTGCCAGACCCAGAATATGGTCTCCTCCAGCGTCAGCGCCTTGAGGGCCGAGAGCGCCCTGTAGCCCTTCGATGGCTCGACGGTCGGCAGGAGCTTCACTGCCAGGAAGAGCCTGTACCCCCTCTCCCTGCCGTCCCTGTCGGCGAAGTGCCTGTCCAGCTCCGCCAGAGCCGCCGCCCTCCAGCCTCCGACCCTCCCGACTATGTGCTCCTGGCCTGTGAAGCTCTCCACAAGCACGGCTACATTCTTGGTCGGGTCGAACTTTACAAAGTACCTGAAGTTGTCGTAGAGGAGCCTGCTCCGGCTCCCCGGTCCGTGCGCGCGTGTACCTCCTGTCTTCTCCTCTTCGAGTGCCTTTCCTTTGTTTGCCTTCAAATTTTCATCCTCCGGTCTTCTTTATTATGGTCACGGTGCACTTCACGGAGGGCATTATTATCGCCGCCCTCGAGAGGGCCTGTATGAGGTTCATCATGGCTGAGTTCTCTTCGTCGGTCCTGGCGGTCAGGCGCCCGGATATGGCTCCAACAAACTCCACGATGAGCTCGTAATTCACTCTCTCAACCATCAGCTCCGCGGTCTTATTGCTGAGGGTTTCGTACAGGTCGGCGATGTCAGCAACGAAGATTTCCTGTTCCACTTCAGGTGGTTGTGGAGGTGGAGGAGATGGAGGTGGTGTTGTTGGTGGATGCTCTTCACCTCCGCCTTTTATCTTTCTCAGTTCCTCTATGATCTTCATGGCCAGGTCCGGCTTGAGGATGGTGTCCCCGTCCTGCACAGCGTAAACCTCCCGGAAGTGGCACCTGTTGTACCCCGACAGTTTATCCAGCGGCGGCAGCACACCTTCAAAAGCCCCCACGACCCCTTCCCTCACACCAGCGCTCAGGATCTTCTTCAGGTCCTCCCTGAACGCAAACGGGACCGTTGTCATGGTCTCCGCGTCCCTGTACAGCTCCCTCACGGGCACGCTCTCCCGCACGCCCATCAGGGCCGGGATGTAGACCGTCGGGTCTACCGTGGAGGGATCTGCGACCTTCTGCTTCTTCCTCAGGTGCTCTATCAGCGCGTCCGCGAAGGTGCTTCCCTTTGTGGGGTCTATCTGATCTTCCTTTACATCGCTCCCCCTCAGGTACCTGACCTTGGTGTACATGTTCCTGAACGCGCCGATGGCTTTAGCCTCGAAGTCGGCTTTCAGGGCTTTGGCCTCGTTGAAAACCTCCTTCTCCGCCTTCACTTCCTTCATTACCCTGTCGGCTCCCAGCACCTGCCGCGCGTGGAAGGTCAGGACCCCTGCCTGCTCTCTGCTCGGCAGGACAACCACGACTGTGTTCTTCTTCTCGCCGGTGATGCTCAGGGCACTCTTCACGATGGCGTCCGGGTTGTCCTCCCAGTACATTATGACAAGCACGTTCAGCCTGTTATCCGATGGGGAGAAGAGGCTCGGCTCGCTGAAGAAGGCGCACCTGCCGTCGTCCTTGAAGACGTCCGGAAACAGAATTCTCTTAACGTAGTCCCTCACCTCCTGGTCCAGCACCTGGTTCGCTCTGGTCTTTATCATGTTGGGAACGTTCTGCTTGGCCTTGAAGAGGTACCTGCCCCCCTCCTTCCACATGAAGTCCGACCCCTTGTAGAATTCCTCGAGGAGCCTCTCCGCGTCCTCCTTGCTCTTCACCTTCGGCACCATGCACTTGAAGACGTCTGCCGGCAGCGCCCCCCTCTTGCCCTGCTCGGGGTGGAGCGAGTACATGAAGACCGCCGAGGCGGCCCTGGCATAATCGCCGTAGGGGGCGCGATCGTCAAGCCTCCTCGCCGTCTCGTTTATGTCCTTCGTCACCGCCTGCTCGAGGTTGGTGCCGAAGATCTTGTCGTTGGTGAGTATGGACTTCAGGTCCGGGTCGTCGAAGGGCATCTCCGACGGCGAGATCATGTAGAAGTCCGCCCTGTCCAGGTTCCTCAGCACCCCCTTCACCGCCAGGGCTGCCACCTTTAACGAGTCTCTCGTCTTCTGGAAGCCGGGGAACTGGGACACCCTCGCGTACAGGACCTCGGTCAGGAGCGGGTGGAACGGGTAGCACTTTTCAAAGTTTAGGTCCGCTCCGCCGACCAGCCTCCCGAGGTATTTCTCGACGTCATTCGCCGTGTAATCATCAACGTACTCCACCAGCCTCTTCTTCAGTATGGACGGGAAGTCCCCCGCCTCCACGGGGACTATCGGCTCCGTGACGCGGTTGGCTATGGAGACGAGCGATACGGCGGCGGATGCGACCCTGCTCTTCTGGACCACCTGGTCCAGGAGCTCCGCCTCCTTCCCGTAGGCAGCCGAGCCGCTCGGGCTGCTCAGCACCAATAGGCAGTTCGGGGTAGACTTGACCGACTCTATGAGCGTGTGCAGGTGCGCCAGCTCGGACGAGGCATCGGCCTCCCTTATCTTCGCCAGGTAAACGACCAGCTCGTCCAGGAGGAAGACCACGGGCCTGCCGGCGGACTCCAGGGCCGCCACGGACTCATCCTTGGTGGCCCTCATGTACTTCCCGAGAAGCGGGTGCGATGACATCGGGTAGGAGAGGTTGTGCCCGTCGATTGCCACGACCTCGACGTCGGGGATCTCCTTTAGGGACAGCTCCTCCAGGATGTGCGGGTCTATCACTTTCTTAGACTTGAACGTGTGGTACAGGAGCGCCAGCAGGTGGCTCTTTCCGCCCCCGAAGCCGGTGGCCAGGTGAATTATCCCCTTCTCCGAGTGCCCGGCAGCCCTGGCCAGGCACCACTTCAGGACGTCTCTCATCCTCCCAGTGAGGTAGGTGTTGGAGAAGAGTTCGTCAGGATCGGAGTATATCTTCCCCCTTCCGGCGATCACGTCCGAGAAGTTCACCTCGAATATCTCAGGAGTGAATGTCTTGATCCAGTCCTTGAACGCGAGCTTTCCTTTAATTATGGCTTCGCGGATCATTAGTGGCATAAATCCACCTCATTTCCATTGTAAATTATTTTATATGTATTATTTAAAGAGGTTATTGGTGCACTTGTCATTATGAAAGCAAGATCAGTGTTATGTGATTGAGTCCACGATGCGGTCCTGGAGCGCGGCTTCCCTTGCACTGCTCAAGGTGTTTCATCCTATCTTATTTCTTGTCCTCTGTCTCATATAGGGTTGGAGATCCCCACATTTAATTAAGCCAAATTTTCTTAATCTTTACTTGGCAGGCTACTTCGGGACCTCTAGACGAACTCTGCCGCTTTGTCCGCGCTCGCCTTCCTACCCATCGGTCAGTAAGGCAAGCCACTAGGCTGATAGAAGAAGCACTACAACAAAAGTTAATATATCAAAATTGACAAATCAAAAATTGACAGAAGCTAAGGTGGAATCCTTTTTAAATTTAAAAACTCAGAAAGTTGAGGCGATATGACCCTAGTCCTCATCGGGAGTAAGGAACGCGGACTGCTTGGCGAGGTAAAGCAACGCGAGCTAGGAGTCATACGCAATCTGGCGACTAAGGCTTTGAGGGAACCGCTCACAAAGTATTATGATAGCATCGGGTCGAATAAGTCGACAATAAAGCTCCTCTTCTATCTCTGCATGCTCGAGGCTTGGCATTACTATGAAGAAAACCCTGACCAACGCCAATTCCGTGTCTTCGATAAGGAATCGCTGGATGAAAATTGGCTGTCTGAGGAGGAGAGGAAGTCCTTAGAGCAAATGTTAGTTAGGGTGGATCGCGCTGAAGTGGTCAATGTGCCTGAAGTCGTGGTGAGCGCGTTTAGCGAATTCTCGGAGGAATTTGATGGTCCGCCTCGATTCAATTATGCTTCAATAGTTGAAGTTGAAGAGGAAGACGAACTATTAATAGCGCTCGATTATCTCCGCGAGTGGGTCGCTGAAATCGAGGACGGCAGCAATTACGAAGCGCTTGATGTTGCTTGCATAACATGCCTGTATTGCTTAGTTGAAGTTATAGAGACCAAAAGACCTGTTTTTAACTCGAGGGACTGGCTTCGGAAAATTGACAGAATTATGGACAAGGCGGCGGAGGACTACTCAACAGGAGCGTGGAGTCACCGCGTAGATTGGATTCTAAAAAAAGGAGAAGGAACGAAGGATGAGTGGTGTGGTGAATACAGACAGAGTGTAAAAATGAAAGGTTAGATGTTATGCTTTCGTAACGATGTAACGAATGAAACCTACATATCACCCTAAGAGCTCAGGGTCAGTCGCTGAAAAAGGGAAAGTTTACGGAGGTTCAGATTTCCGCCCTCTTTGCATTGTAGGTCTTCTGAAAATGGTTGGACGGTTAGTTTGAAGTAAAAAAGTTAGGACTCGAAAATCCTGATGGTTGGTGAGGGTTAATACCGCGATGCTGATCTTGCCTTTGGTAATTCTTAAGCATTCGGTGCACAAGGTCTTGATTGATGGTTTTCTTTGCGCGTAAAAGAAGAGTCTTCCTCGAAGGAATTCGGCTAGATGCTATCGAGCGGGATGATGAGATGTAGCAAAGCTACAGGGAAGAAGTTCACCCTGTAGCCCGATACACAGATCACTCAGGGGTTCCCGTCACGGTTGGATGCCTGTGGTTGAACTTTTATCCAAAAATCACATGAAGGTTCACGAGGCCGGATTTGAACCAGCGACACTACGGTCTTCGGCCAGATATTTAGAAAATTTTGCATTCAAAATCTTCTTGAGATAATCAGCAATTGAACTATTTTTCAAATTCCGTGTTGAATCTTATTCTTTCGTACAGATCTGATGGTACGGTAATTGATTTGTAGCCCTTTTTAGGTATGGAATAATATATCTTTCAACTAGCTGAAATACATTTCTGAGGTGTTATAGTTTGTAATTAAATTATTTTATAGCTTTTAAATAATCACAAACACGCTACAAAATAGGCCTTGAATTATTCAGTTATTACAAAATCAGTTATTATAAATATTGGATAAAATCAACTTTCAACAATCTGAAATATCAATAAGCGGTCATTAAAGCGACATCTAAAGAAAGCCATAAAATTTGGCCTAAAAATTCTATATATAAAATTTAGGCCAAAAAATTTAAATATATCTGAATGCTAATATTTTTCAGGGGATTAAATTGAAGAAATATCCTGCCCTTAAGATACAACAGTGGGGTACGGGCAAGGATGCACCAGCTACAGAGATATACTTAACATCAATGCCCCTTTACGATCTGAAAAACGCTGATTTTGACAGATGGACTCCGATGAACAGAGACGGTTACCAGCGCCCTCCTAGTCCATCTAGATTTGGAAAGGGAAAGGGAAGCATTACAAGATATCTTCTAAAAGAATTGGGTTCCTTTCCAACTTCTGTGCTTCTAAACGTAAGAGGCGAGCTTCAATTTACTCCACAGAAAAAAATAGCTGAGAAGATCGAGTTTGGCGAGTTGGCTATTGATGAAAATTCAAAGATTATTGTCATAGACGGGCAACACAGAATCGAAGCCTTGAAGCAAGTGGTGCACGAAAAACCTGAATTCAATGAATATCCTCTTCCTGTATCTATAATGAATTTCAAAGATAAATTTTATGAAATGGTACATTTCTACATCGTGAACTCCAGACAGAAATCTATCGCGACGGACCTTGTTTATAAGAATTTACAGACCCTTATGGAAAAAGCCGTACTTGGAGGCAGAGAATGGATAAAAGAAGTCATACTCGGTCCGGTAGAGGAAAGAAAAGCACTCTCGGCCAATATTGTCGACGCTCTTAACGAGCTTCCTAGTAGCCCATTCAGAGGTAAAATACTATATGCGGGTGAGACAAAGACAGAGGGTCGAATAGTTAAGGACTTCTACTTGGAACGATTCATAACAAAAATTTTGAAAGAAAAAGCTCTATCAGGAATTGGTGTAGATGAGTTGGCAAGGCTGCTAGCAGAGTACTGGAG
>Ga0080004_1131458_pt1 | contig 12169 bp, 16 predicted proteins | sample WasSprMetagenome_FD_69207 | JGI IMG/M metagenome (GOLD analysis project Ga0080004, IMG submission 69207) | Sulfidic aquatic microbial communities from Washburn Spring, Yellowstone National Park, USA - WS (SPADES assembly) (version 2) | ecosystem: Environmental > Aquatic > Thermal springs > Hot... | reverse complement strand
GTGGAACGGCAAGACCTACCCGATAACAGCCGTGGACGCTCTCTTCAGCATATGGCGCGCAGTAAGGCTCAACCTACCAGGCGGACCCCAGTGGATGATTGATAGCTACATCGATGTCAACGCCTCGAGCGTGCTGACCGAGAGCGAGCTGGACAACATCGCCAGGACAAGCGGGCTAGTCACCTTCTACCTCGGCAAATCCGCGGAAGTGCGCAGCCTAAGCGAGCTGCTCAGCTTCTTCAAGTACAGCGGGCCGACGGCCGGAGTGGTGAAGTTCAAGCTGCGCTACCCCTACGTCCCGATACTCCAGATCTTTGTGACGGGCGTCGGCTCCATCATCCCGATGCAGTACGCCTTGGGGGGCAAGTACCAGGCTGCTCTCGCAGACTCGAACAACGGCAGGAACCCGGCCGCCTGGGCTAAGTACGTGGGGGTTGGCGAGGAGGATGCGACGTTCAAGCTGCTCTCGACGAAGCCCGTGTCGACAGGCCCGTACTACGTCGCCGACTACAAGGAGGACAGCTACATCCTCCTGAAGTACAACCCCTACTACTGGAACGCAACCCTCTGGCAGCAGCTCTACGGCTTCAAGCCCTGATCAGGAGGAGGCTTAAAAATGGTTTTTCTCCTCTCCCGGGTGAGGTGTAGATGGGATTAGGGAGCTACCTCGTGAGGAGGCTGATCACCTTTCTACCCAGCGTGATAGGTGCCCTGCTGATAACGTACCTCATCGCCTACATCATACCAACAGACCCTGTGCGAGCCTGGGTTGGGGAGAAGCTGATGGACCCGTCAACGCTGGAGAGGCTGAGGAAGGATTACAAGTTCGACGCTCCCTGGTACGAGCAGTTCGCATTCCTCGTGGAGAAGCTCCTCACGGGGACTCTGGTGGACCCAGTCCGCGGGGTCCCTGTTGTCCAGCAGGTTGCGCAGAGGTTCCCTATAACCGCTGAGCTGGCGATATTCGGCATGCTCTTCACAGTCCTGATAGGCATACCACTGGGCATAGTGGCGGCAGCTAGGAAAGACAGCGCCGTAGACTTCTTCGTCAGGATCTTCGCGCTCTTCGGCAGCTCCATGCCCGCGTTCGTGCTCTACTACTTCCTCATCCTGGCCTTCTACGTCTACGTGAGGGCCTCCCTCCTCGCGGGGGTCCCCACGCTGTCTCCAGGCTGCGCAGCCGCCCTGGAGAACGTGAAGAACGCGGTCCCGCTCCTCGGCCACGCTATCTGGGCTGTTGGGCAGGTCCCGCTGCTGGGCGGGCTGATGTGCATGGATGCAGGCGTTGTCTCCACCACGGTGGCGAGGATGTGGCTGCCCGGCCTGGCGCTCGGGCTGCTATCCGGCGGTTTCGTCGCAAGGATAGTGAGGAACAGCCTCCTGGACGCGCTGAGCTCGGACTCCATACTTTTCGCCAAGGCGAGGGGGCTGTCCAGCTCGCGCGTGTGGCGGCACGCGCTCAAGAACGCTTTCGCGCCGATAGTCACGATCCTGGGGCTGAACTTCGCTGGCCTGCTGACAGGGGCGATCATCGCGGAGACGGTGTTCAACATACCCGGTATGGGGCTCTACATCTACCAGGGTATCACGAGGCTGAACTTCCCGATAATCATCGCGGGGACCTTCCTCTTCTCGGTGATCTACATCGTGATGAACCTCGTAGTGGACCTGGCTTACGCGCTGATAGACCCGCGCGTCAGGTACTAGAGGTGGTTCCGCGTGAACCCTCTGTACCGAGCTGGAAGCTGGCTCGTGGACGCGTACGCGAGGCTCAGGGACAAGCTCAGCCCGGGCTGGCTCGAGAGGAACCGGTCGAGGCTCGTGGAGACCAAGCTTTCGATCTACGTGTTCACCTCGTCTAAGATAGGTGTCACAGGGCTCGTGCTCGTGGCAGTCACGCTGTTCCTGGCGATCTTCGGCCCAGTGATAGCCTGGGAGCCCTACGACGTCTACCCGGTGCTCCTCAACCCGGACCTGGCGGGCAGGTTGCCGCACCCGCCGTGCCTAAACAGCTGCGGGGGGCTCCCAGTGGCGGGCACCGACCACTACGGCCGGGACGTCCTGAGCCTCGTGGTGAGGGGCTTCAGGATCTCACTGGTCATGAGCGTGATAATCGTCTTGACGAGCGCCATCATAGGCGTGCTGCTGGGCCTCGTCTCAGGGTACTTCGGCGGGGTTGTGGACGAGGTGATCATGAGGTTCACCGACATGATGCTCGCGTTCCCAGGGCTCGTGCTCGCGATAGCCTTCAGCCTGACCCTGAGGCCCGCCCTCCGGGACTTCATGATGGCCAACCCGGCCTTCACGCACGCCGTGGCGTACATCTTCGCCCTGAACCCCGAGGACGCGCCGAACCTCGCGAACCTGCTCTCCGTCTTCCTCGCGCTGATAGTCGTGTGGTGGCCACCCTACACCAGGGTGGTTAGGGGGTCTGTGCTGACAGTGAAGGAGCAGGGCTTCATAGAGGCTGCCAGGGCCCTGGGGCTCTCGGTCAGGAAGATCCTCCTGCGGCACCTGCTCCCCAACATCATGTCGCCGCTCCTGGTGATGGTCACCTTCGACTTCGCCACAGCAACCCTGAGCTCTGCCGCCCTCTCCTTCCTGGGGCTCGGCCCGCAGCCCCCCGTCCCAGACCTCGGCTTGGTGATCTCGCAGGCAGGCCAGTACTTCCCGGAGAAGAGCTGGTGGATAGTCGTCGAGGCGGGCACCGCGCTCCTGCTGATCTCGCTGGGCTGGAACCTGGTGGGCGACGCCCTGAGGGACGTCTTCGACCCGAGAACCAGGCGCTCGATCGAGCTGAGGGCGAAGATCGAGGTGAGACCATGAGCGCGGAGCTGGGCGAGAAGCAGGTGCTGGCCGCGCGCGACGTCACCGTCAGGTTCTACACCTACGCGGGGGTGGTCCACGCGGTCTCCGAAGCCTACCTGGACGTCTACGAGGGGGAGAGCGTGGCGCTCGTGGGGGAGACGGGCAGCGGTAAGAGCGTGTTCACGCGCGCCCTCACGGGCCTGATAGAGCCCCCGGGGAGGATAGAGTCCGGGAGGGTCTACTTCAGGAGGAGGGATGGGAGAGTGGTGGACCTGCTTAAGCTGCCTCCCGGCGAGCTGAGAAAGGTGAGGGGCGACGAGATCTCCTACGTGTTCCAGGACCCCTCGAGCGCCCTGGACCCGCTGTACACGGCTGGCGACCACATCGCGGAGACGATTATCGAGCACAGGGCCGTGAGCAGGAGGGAGGCTCTAAGGGAGGCTGTGAGGCTGCTCAGGGACGTGATGATCCCCGACCCGGAGGCGCGGGTGAAGAACTACCCGCACGAGCTGAGCGGGGGTATGAGGCAGAGGGTTGTCATAGCCACCGCGATCGCCAACAAGCCTAGGCTCCTCATAGCCGACGAGCCTACCACGAACCTCGACGTGACCGTGCAGGCGCAGATCCTCGACCTGCTCAAGGAGCTCAGGGAAAGGTACGGCATGAGCCTCCTCCTGATAACCCACAACCTGGGCATAGTGGCCGAGACCGCGGACAGGGTGTACGTGATGTACGGGGGGCGAATAGCGGAGACGGCCGACGTGTACACGCTGTTCGAGTCCCCGCAGCACCCCTACACGCAGCTGCTTCTCAACTGCGTGCCCAACCCCCTGAAGAAGTTCGAGAGGCTGGAGTCCATACCCGGTACTGTGCCGAACCTCATCGACATGAAGCCCGGCTGCCCCTTCGCCCCGAGGTGCCCCCACGCCATGGACGTGTGCCACAGGGAGAACCCGCCCAGGGTCGAGCTCGGCGGGAACCATGTTGTCCACTGCTGGCTTCACTGGAAGAGGTGATTGGGCATGTCCGAGCTGCTGAGAGTGGAGAATGTGAAGAAGTACTTCAGGGTGAGGGGCTCCCTCTTCAAGACCCTGAAGGCTGTCGACGGGGTAAGCTTCTCGGTTAGGGAGGGCGAGACGCTGGGCCTCGTCGGCGAGAGCGGGTGCGGCAAGTCCACCCTGGGGAGAGTGGTCATACGCCTCATAGAGCCCACCAGCGGCAGGATCCTCTTCAAGGGCAGGGACGTGACCTCGCTCAGGGGGAGCAAGCTCAAGGAGTTCCGCCGGGAGGCGCAGATCGTCTTCCAGGACCCCAACACGTCCCTGAACCCGAGGATGACCATCCTGGAGACCCTCATGGAGCCCATCCTCGAGCACAAGATCCCCGTGAGCGACCCCGAGGGCTTCATTGCCGAGCAGCTGGCAAAGGTCGGGCTCGGCAGGGAACACCTCTACCGCTACCCGCACGAGCTGAGCGGTGGGCAGCGGCAGCGCGTGGCGATTCTCCGTGCCCTGCTCCCCAACCCGTCCTTCATAGTCCTCGACGAGCCCACCTCCTCGCTCGACGTCTCCGTTCAGGCCCAGATACTGAACATCCTGAAGGACATACAGGCTGAGCGTAAGCTCTCCTACCTCTTCATCTCCCACGACATGGGGGTTGTGAAGTACATGAGCCACAGGATTGCCGTGATGTACCTGGGGAGCATAGTGGAGCTAGCCCCCTCAGACACCCTCTTCGAGAACCCACTCCACCCCTACACGAAGTTCCTCCTCAGCGCCATCCCAGTGCCCGACCCCAAGTTCGCGAGATCCAGGAGGCGGCTCGAGGTAAAGGGAGAGCCCCCCTCGCCCATCGACCTACCCCCGGGGTGCAAGTTCCACCCAAGATGCCCCTTCGCCATGGACAGGTGCAGGCTGGAGAGGCCGCAGCTCGTGGAGGCTGAGAAGGACCACTACGTCGCATGCTGGCTCTACGCGAAGGCGTAGCGCCCCTCGCTGAGCTCTTTCTCCAGGAGGCCGCCCGCCTAGGGATAAATAGGCCGCCGCCACGAAGCACTAGGGGCTGCGCCACGTGAAGTGGGTGCACTGCGAGGAGAGAGCCCTCAGGAAGGTTCGCGGAGCCTCTCTCGCCTGGTATCCCTACTCGTGCTTCGCCCTGGCAGGCGGGGGCAGAGTACTCCTGGTGGATTGCGCGATCTCCAGCATCCTAGGCGACGCGGGCATCAGGGTGCTGCTCTCCCGCACCCTACCGGCCAGCCTGCTGCGCGAAGCCGAGAAGCCGCCAGTGGAGGCGAGGGTCCTCGAGCCGCGCGCCTGCGGAGCGGAAGTTGCAGAGGAGCTGCGCAGGCTCCAGGCCGCCGGGCCGGAGCACCGGCAGCCCTCGATCTTCGACACCGCAGACTACCTGGCTGTCAGGTTCCTCGGAGTACCCTCCGCGATGAGGAGAGTCGAGGAGGCGTTCAGGGCGCACGCCACCGGGGGGCTCGCCCCCTCAATCCTCCTGGAAGGCCTGGATCTGGGAGAGCTCGAGTACCTGGGCGTGGCCTTCCAGCTACTAGCGCTCGACGCCAGGAGGGGCAGGCTCTACCTACTGGCGGGGGGCGAGGCTAGGAGGCTCTACCTCGCCGAGAAGCTCCTCAGGGAGGATAGGGGGCTTCGCAGCCTCCTCTTCGGGCCGGAGAAGTAGACGATTTATGTAGACAATCCTTATATGCTTCTACTGTACACCTCTGCCGTGGGCAGCGAGGTGCTCAGCATCAGGGTTAGGAGGGAGCTCAAGGAGAAGATGCGGGAGTTCAAGGGTGTAGACTGGAGGAGGGAGATAGAGAGCTTCATCGAGCGCAGGCTGAGGGAGCTCGAGCTGGAGAGGGTGCTCGACGCCGTGGGCAGGGCTCTCGAGGGCGTTCCCGAATCGAGCGAGCCGGCCTGGAGGGCGATCAGGGAGGCGAGGGAGAGCAGGTGAGAATAGCGTACGTTGCCGACTCGAGCATCTTCGCCAGCATCATAGTGAAGGACGAGTTCCACGGAAGAGCTCTCGACTTCGTGCGGAGGTACCAGGGGAGGATGGCCACGCTAGACCTCGCCTTGGTAGAGGTGGCTAACACCCTGTGGAAGCATGTTCACCTCTTAAAACGGATACCAGAGGGTGCATACGCGGTCCTCAGGGGCGCCGTCAAGCCCCTGGTCTACAGCGCGGCCAGGGTCCTCAGGGCGGATGAGCTGCTGGAGGACGCTCTGGACAACGCTGTGAAGCTCGGGATCACGGTCTACGACTCACTCTACGTGACCCTAGCCCTGCGCGAGGGCTGCGAGCTGGCGACGTTCGACGACAGGCTCCGGAAGCAGCTGCTCGCGAGGGGGCTTGACATCGCGGTAGCCCCGCAGTAGCTCGCGCACGGAGAGCCGCCTACCCGGACCTGGTGCGGGACAAGGCTTAAGAGAGTCGCGGAGGGTAGGGCTGCGGCACGGGAGCTGGGCATGTGCAGGCTACTCGCCCTGGTGGCAAGGGAGGGCGCTCAGCCCGGCCGATTCCTCGAGGCCCTGAAGTCCGCCGCTGAGCGCGACCCGTACCTGCCCTCGGGCGGCTCGCACCGCGACGGGTGGGGTCTCGCGGCAGTCTCGCTCGAGGAGGCCTCGGGCGGCGAGCTGCTGCTCTACAAGTCCGGGAGGCCCATGTGGGAGGACTCAAACGTCAGCGTGCTCCAGCAGCTCCTCAGAAGCCCCCTCGCAATGATAGCACATGTCCGCAAGGCCAGCTCGGGCATGCCCTGCGGCGTGGGCGCTGCTCACCCCTTCGCAGTCAACCTGGGCGACGGCGGGCTCCTTGTGGTCGCGCAGAACGGCACTATAAGCGTGGACGGGCTGCTCGGGATGATTAAGAGAAAGGTGGAGCCCGGCAACGTGGACTCCTACCTGTACGCGGTAGCCCTGGCAGAGCGGCTCGAGGAAGCTGGTGACCTGGCGGTGGCGCTCGAGGAGCTCCACGGGGAGCTCGAGGAGCAGCGGGCCGTCATGAGGATGGCGAACACAGCGGTCCTGCTCCTCCGCCGCGCGGGCAACGGCTGGAGCGCAGAGGTGGGCGTGGTCAAGCACGTGGTTGACGAAGGGCTCGCCAGGTACGGTGAGCTCCACGTGCTCAGCAGCCCAGGCCTCTTCGCAGCTGCCTCCATAACCGTTGCCGAGAACCTCCACGGCGAGCTGCAGCTCGAGCCCCTCGAGGGGAACTCCGTCCTCGTGGTCGACGCGGGGAGCCTGAGGGTAAGGCTCAGCCCCCTGAGCGAGGGGCGAAAACGATAAGCGCGCTTGCCGCGCCCGCGCGGTGGAGCTGCATGCTCGTCGTCACAACTCCCAGCATCCCCGGGTACAGGATAGTCAGGGTTATTGGGATCGTAAGCGGGATGAGCATCAGGACGCGCGGCCTCCTCGGGAGGCTGGGTGCCAGCGTGGAGGCCATCGTGGGGGGCAGGAGCGAGGCGTACATCACGGAGCTTAAGAAGGCGAGGGAGGAGGCGCTCAGGGATCTGGTGGAGGAGGCTCAGCGCCTCGGCGCTAACGCTGTGGTCGGGGTGGACTTCGAGACCTCTGAGGTGCTCGAGGGCTTCCTGGTGGTAACGGCGACAGGCACCGCGGTCGTGGTCGAGAGGGAGGGCTGAGCAGGCTTGAGCCTGAGCTACGACGAGCTCGCCGAGAGCTACGACGAGCTCTACGGGGAGGAGCAGAGGGCGAAGTACAGGCTAGCGCTGGCGCTGGTGGAGCCGCGGGAGCCCGTGCTGGACGCAGGCTGCGGGACGGGGATGCTCCTGGGGGAGCTGCGGTGCTACTACGTCGGGCTCGACGTCTCGCGCGGGATGCTAGAGGTGGCCAAGAGGAGGGGTAGAGGCGAGAGGGGCGACCTCGTCTGCGGGGACGCGGAGCACATGCCCTTCAGGGACTGCTCCTTCAGGTCAGCGTACTCCGTGACCGTGGTGCACGAAGCACCTGGGCTTGTCAGCGAGCTGCTGCGCGTGCTAAAGCCGGGCGGCAGCGCGGTCGTGACCCTGCTCAGGAAGCGGGCGGAGATGCTGGGCGAGCTGGCAAGGCGGGCCCCCGCAGCGAGGATCGTGGACGAGAGCTCGCTCAAGGACGTAGTCCTGGTCCTGGCGCGCCACGCGGCTGAAAGCTTTTTACCAGGAAACCCCTGGTCTCCGTGTGACTGGCAGGAAGCTCGCGCTTCTCGCCAGGGAGAGGGTTAGGGAGGAGCTCGGGCTCAGGAGGGTGAGAAAGAGAGGGAGGGGGCCGGACCTGGGCAAGGCTGCTGCCCTCGCCCTGCTCTACTGGGAGGTCGCAAGGGGGGTTGAGTGGGTTGATAGGGGGAGGCTTAGAAGAAGAGCTCGCGGAGAGAATTAAGAGAGCCCTGGAGCGGGGGGATCCGCTGGAGCTCGTAGCCGAGGTAAACTCCTTCCTCGAGGAGCGAGGGCTGGGCAGGGTCATCGTGGTCGGGGGTTTCGCTGTCGAGATCTACTCCGGCGGGGCCTACCGCACCGGCGATATAGACATCGTGGTGGAGGGGGGCGGAGATCTGCTGAGGAGGGCCTTGAGCATGGTTGAGGAGTGGAGGGGGAGGGTGTGGGTCCACAGAGCCCTCAGCTACGCCATAGACATCGTGTCCCACTCGTACAGCAGACCGAGAGAGCCCGTAGTCCTCGAGGTTGGCGGTAGGAGGATCTACGTTGAGCCGCCCGAGGAAAGCATTGTGAGCACGCTGGCAGCCTGTGTTTACTGGGGTTCCGACATTGACTGCGAGAAGGCTGCCATGGTGATGGCAGCCCAGTGGGAGGTGCTCGACTGGAGCTACCTAGAGGAGAGGTGCGTGAGGGAGGGAGTCTCCGGAAAGCTAGCCGAGGTCAAGCGAGTAGTTGAGAAAGTCAGGAGGGAGCTGCTGCGGTAGAGCCATGCAAGGGAAATTTCAGCTACCCCGCGGCTGGGTTGCGAGAGAAGCTTTAAGAAACGCTTCGTTAAAGCCCCTGTGGAGGGCGGCCGCGGAGGCTTCCCGGAAGGGGCACGTATGCAGCACGAGAAGAGGCTCAGGAGGAGGGTAGGCCTCCTAGGGGTCTTCAGCTTCGGTTACGCGGATGTAGGGGCAGGAATCTACATGACACTGGGCCTTGTAGCCGCTCACGCGGGCCCGGCCGCCCCGGTAGCTTACGCGGTGGCGAGCATCTCGTACTTGTTCACCGCGCTGAGCTACGCGGAGCTTAGCTCTTCGATCCCCGAGGCGGGGGGTGGGATGATCTTCGCCGAGAAGGCCTTCGGGAGGGCGGTAGCCTTCCTCGCGGGCTGGAGCCTCCTGCTCGACTACATAGTCACAGGGTCCATCTTCGCCCTCTCGACAACAGGCTACCTGGGGCACCTCTTCCCCGTCCTCAAAGCGGACCCCTACTTCGGCGTCACAGCCGCTCTCATCGTGCTCTCTCTCGTCGTGCTGAACATCATAGGCATCAGGGAGTCCGCCACCGTGAGCTCCCTACTCGTTCTCATGGATATCACGGGGCTAGCGGTGATAATGCTGGTCGGGTACGCCACGAGGTTCAAGCCCTTCTTCAACCAGGTATCCCTGGGATCGAGCCCCACGTGGGAGGGCTTTCTCTACGGCTCCACCCTCGCCATGGCGTCGTACCTCGGCATAGAGGTGGTGTCGCAGGCCGCTGGGGAGACCAAGAGGGCTGGAGCCACGATCCCCAAGGCAGTCAAGCTCGTAAGCGCGATAGTGATTCTCTACTCGATACTGTTCTCCTCCCTGGCCGTGGGCGTGGTTGGCTGGGAGGTGCTGGGAGCCTCCCAGAAGGACCCAGCGGCGGTGGTCGCCGAGCACCTCCCCTACGGCGAGGTGCTCGCAGTCTGGATCTCCGTGATAGGCATGACCGTGTGCTACGTGGCCACGAACACAGGAATAGTCGGCGTCTCCAGGATGGTCTACGCTATGGGCAAGGAGGGGATGCTGCCTGAGTGGCTCACAGCCCTGCACCGCAGGTTCAACACGCCCTACAGGGCCATAGCCCTCTTCGCGGTATTCCAGCTGCTCCTAGCCTACGCCGGCCACCTGGGGTTAGCGGCAGACCTGTACAACTTCGGAGCACTACTCTCGTACATGATCGTCAACCTCTCCGTGGTCGCTCTGCGCGTGAAGGACCCGTACCGCTACAGGCCCTACATGGTCCCGGGAAACCTCGCGGTGAGGCACAGGGGCAGGAGGTACCTCGTACCTCTGGGGGCGATAGCGGGCTTCATCGCGAACCTTGCCATGTGGCTAATGGTGGTTTCGACGCACTCCGAGGGGAGGCTCGTGGGCTTCACCTGGCTGTTCGCCGGCGCCCTCCTCTACCTGCTCTACGCGAGGCACAGGAGCGGTCGGGCCAGCGCGAGGGGGGCGAGGCCGCTCAGCCCTGGGAGGAGCTTCTGACAACCCTGTAGACCTCCCGGAGTACTCTCGAGCGAACCTCCTCCACTCTCTGGGGGTTCAGGACCCTGACCCTAACCTCGACGCCCACGCTATTCTCCTTGAGCTCGGTGATGCGGAGCTCGGGCTCCCCCACCCCCTCCTCCTTCGCATCGTCTGCGATCGCTCTCCGAATTCTTCTCAGCAGCTCCTCGAGGTTCTCGTGGAGGGGCAGTGAGAAGCTGACGCTGACATCCACCCCCGAGCTCCTGGAGAGGTTGCTCACAATGCTCCTCACGATCACAGAGTTGGGGATGTAGACGCGCTGGTGCGAGTGCGTGACAAGCTGCGTGTAGAGGTCGTTAACCTCGACCACCCTGCCCACAAGGTCGCCAACCTGGATCCAGTCGCCGATGCTGAAGGGCCTGTACATCTCTATGAACTGCCTGGCGAAGTAGTTGGGGAGCACGTCCCTGAGCCCGAGGGCTATCAGGACGCCCATGAGCGCCACGAAGACCAGTATCGTCTCTAGCTTCAGGTTCAGGAGCTCCAGGGAGAAGAGGAAGCCCGCAAGGTATATCGTCCAGGACCCGTACCTGGCGATGATCTCGGCGAGCAGCGGGTTGTACCTCCTCAAAGACCTCCTGACAATCAGGGAGAACACGTAGCCCGCTGCGAGCGTGGCACCAACGCTACCCAGGAACACGAGGAAGGACTCCAGGCTCGGAAGCAGCTGCATGCACGCCACCGAGCCTAGCAGCACCCCATCAAGATAAACCTAATACCGTTAAAAACGCTGCACACTCACTCGAAAACCTCCTCGATAAGCTTGGAGACCTTCTCCTCGGGGCCTGCCACAACCACCTCGTCGTCGGACTCGAAGACGTGGTCCTCGTGCCCTGCTAGCCACGTAGAGCCGCGGAGGACTGCGACCACGCTTAGCCCCTTCTCCCGCAGGGTGCTAGTGCTCGCCCCGACCAGCTTAGAGTCGGGCGGCACCCTTACAGCGGCCACCGCGAACCCCTCCCTCCTGAGCAGGAACCTGTAGTCCGGTTGCACCACAGCCTCTATGAGGCGCTCGGCGGCAAGCTCCTCCAGGCAGACCACTACGTCGGCTCCAGCGCTCCTAGCCTTCTCGACGTTCTCCCTCTGGTTCACCCGGACCACGACCTTCGGGATGCCCAGCTTAGCCTTAGCCACGGAGGCCACCCAGAGGTTCACGCTATCACTACCTGTGACCGCGAAGAGGATGTCCGCCTTCTCCACCTCAGCGTCCCTCAGCAGCCTGGTGGACTTCACATCCCCGCAGTACACCACCGCGTCTATGCTCTTGACGAGCCTGTCGCAGAGCTCCCTCTTCTTCTCGATGACAACCACCCTGTCACCCCTCTTCGAGAAGTACTCAGCTATGGAGGCTCCAACACCCCCACCCCCCACAACGACTATGAACACGCTCTCCCACCCCTCGGCGCCCAGCTGCCTGCTGTACAGAGAGCGAGGCTGAGTAAGCTTATATCGCTGCCGCCGCGGAACCTCACGGATGATGAGTACTCCCCAGCACGAGCGGTGAAGCAAATTCCTTTAGCTGACCCCCAGGAAATTCCTCCTGTGCTTAGCGCGCTAAGGTCCGGGAAGCAGCCTACGTCCTGGGCAAGGGACCGCTCGGCACTTCTTCAGGGTCGTGGTGCCTAACGCTGTCTACGGCATCCTGGCGGGGACCATCTTCTCCTTCATCGAGATGGTGAACGAGCTCACGGCCTCGCTGTTCGTGTGCAAGCCAGGCTGGGAGACAATCACCATCCAGATGTTCGTCGAGATCACAGCTGGGCGGCTGCCCGTTGCTGCAGCCTACGCTGTATTCCTCTTCCTGGCGTCAGCCCTGCTCGCGGTCGCCGCGATGCGCCTAGCGGCGCGGGGCAGGTAGAGAGGAGTAGAAACGGATTTTTAG
>Ga0080004_1139562_pt1 | contig 12171 bp, 10 predicted proteins | sample WasSprMetagenome_FD_69207 | JGI IMG/M metagenome (GOLD analysis project Ga0080004, IMG submission 69207) | Sulfidic aquatic microbial communities from Washburn Spring, Yellowstone National Park, USA - WS (SPADES assembly) (version 2) | ecosystem: Environmental > Aquatic > Thermal springs > Hot... | reverse complement strand
TATTTACTTCAGGACTTCAGCGCTTCAGCTCTATATTTACTTCAGAACTTCAGCGCTTCAGCTCTATGGCACTATATCCGTCGCAATCCCCTAAAAGCGGGTCAAGTCATTCCGACGTTCAAAAGATGGTGAGGAATTTTGGATTCCTAAAAGTGTCGCAATCCCCTAAAAGCGGGTCAAGTCATTCCGACGTTATCAAAAATGATAACAGAAATAATAATATTTCCCCTGTCGCAATCCCCTAAAAGCGGGTCAAGTCATTCCGACCTATTGGCTCTATTGGTGTTGATACTTCTTATGTTTATTGTCGCAATCCCCTAAAAGCGGGTCAAGTCATTCCGACGGAGGGCAGCCAGGAGCTGCCCTATGTTATTGAGGTTATGGGTCGCAATCCCCTAAAAGCGGGTCAAGTCATTCCGACAGGAGGAAAAAATGAAAATAGTGAATAGAAACACGAAAAAGTCGCAATCCCCTAAAAGCGGGTCAAGTCATTCCGACGATTGGGTGCATCGTAGAGAAGAATTCAAAAAAGCGTCGCAATCCCCTAAAAGCGGGTCAAGTCATTCCGACCGGAAAAATTGTGCAAAGAATACTTGTTGATTGATTGATTGTCGCAATCCCCTAAAAGCGGGTCAAGTCATTCCGACTGGTTGGATGAAGTATACATGGGTCCCGATTGGGAAGGGTCGCAATCCCCTAAAAGCGGGTCAAGTCATTCCGACTGTAATTGTGTTTTTTTTAGCATTGACTTTAATAATAATGTCGCAATCCCCTAAAAGCGGGTCAAGTCATTCCGACAAAGAAAAGAAAAATGCGGTGGATGGGGATATAGCGACAGGTCGCAATCCCCTAAAAGCGGGTCAAGTCATTCCGACTTGGAAAATTCATACAAAAAAGCAGTTGGCATTTTCTATCAGTCGCAATCCCCTAAAAGCGGGTCAAGTCATTCCGACTTTCTTTAATTTTTTGTGGTTTTACTTCTTCTTTTATCTTGTCGCAATCCCCTAAAAGCGGGTCAAGTCATTCCGACTCCGTATTGTCAAAGAGCAAGTGTATCAATGCTTCCAACCACCGTTTCCGCAAATCCCCTATTTTTCAACTTAATTTTTTTATATCATAAAACCTCAACTCTGTCAAATCCCTTGTTTTTCAATCAATCCCTCTTTCCGCAAAACCCCCCTACTTTTTCCATAAAAACACATTTGCGCTAAATTATATAAAAATCCAAATCCCTTGTAACCTCTCCTATCCCTATTATATCAATTTTCTTAAGACAGTTCTCGCAAATTATATAAACCCTTATGCTATCCTTCTCTTTATCTATTATATTTTTCGTCTTTTCTTTTATTTCTTTCAGTTGCTGTTCATTTATTATACATTCAAAAACACTATACTGGACTCTTGTCCCATAATTTTCAAGAATCTGGCTTACCTTATATCTTTTCTTATCATCCTCAATATCATAACTTATAACCACAAACATTTTATTTCATTTCAAAGGGTTGATATTCTGCATTTTCAAGGATTGTCTTTTCAAATTTTTTTATTTGATGATATATGAGTTTCCTGTAATTCATCTTTTCCTCTTCATAAGTTATTTCTGTTAACATCCTTCTTTCATACTGGCCAAGAAATTCTTTTATTGACTTTTCATTCAAATATATTTTATCTTCCTCTTCTTTAAACCCATCTTCTTTTATTATCTCCTTATTTATTATTTCAAGAACAAGCCGGTCTATTAATGGCTGTCTGAATTCCTCCATTAAATCAAGTGCTAAAGCAGGTCTTCCATAATCAACTGAATGTAAAAAACCAAGATATGGGTCAAATCCAGTTGCACATAAAATTGAAAAAACTTCACTTGTTAAAATAGAATATCCAAAACTTAATAATGAATTTACAGGGTCTTTCGGGTTTCTTGGCTGTCTTCCTGGAAATGAAAAATTTTTAAGTATCATTTTACCAAAACACTCAAAATAAATTGCTGAACTCCTTCCTTCTATTCCCATTATTGAATTAACTGAATTTTTTCTTTTTAACTCTTCAAGATTTCTATCTATTTCTTCAATATGACTTGAGAAATCCACTTCCGGATGGTTTCTCTGATATTTCAAGAGAGAGTTTTTTGCATTCTTTATTTTGCCTTCAACAATTTTTTTTGATATTTCAGTTTTAAATTCTTCTGATTTATATTTTTCAAACTGACTAATTCTTAAAAATACATTCTTTGACTCAATTGGCTGAAGTTTACCAATAAATTTACCATAAACTGTGAAAAATGAAGTATCTATTCCAGAAGTAAGTAAAAATTTTATTGCCTGAGTTGTAATCTGAACATTCCCAAAAATAAAGACCTTTTCAATTTTAAAGTCAGGAATTTCAAAAATTATATTTTCATCTTTTTCAATTACAATCCTTTTATCTTCCTTCTTTAATTTCGCACCCTGTTCTGTAATATAAAGGCAAGCCACTTATTCAAAATTTTATAAATTTATAATGTTCAAGTTTCTCTTTAAAGTCCCTGTCAAATTTTAAAATCCAGTGTTCTACATATCTTTTGAATTTTAAATAGTCATCTTCTGAGGCACTTTTATTTTTATGTTCAATCCACAGTAAATCCCTTATATTTACCTGGTCCCTCATTCCCTTCAAGAATTTAATATTTTCATTTATAACAATTTCGTCTTTTAAACAATAAAGCAAAATCCATGAATGTAAAAGGGCTATTTTATCAGGAATTTCAGATTCTGCTCCAAATATCTCTTTGGTTATCTTTTTAAACTCCTCATTATACTTTTCTTTAATTTCCTCGTTAATGTTTCCAGTATCTATATCTCTCTGGGCAAGTTTAATCTGGGCAATAAGTTCAAGGGTTCTATAAAGTAAAATAACAGCAAAATCATAATGATTAATTTCTGCATATCTTTCTGAAGTCGCAATCAAATTTAAAAGTATTTTTTCGGAAAATTGAGGGTTTTTTAAAAGTTTAAAATATGATTCACCGGAAGTTTCATTTTGTTTTAAAATTTCAAGAATTTTAATGTATCCTTCAAGTTTTGATTGCAATTCTGTTAATATTCCATACTGTCTTATTTTTTCATAAGCATCAAGGAAATTCTTATATGCTTTTTCAAAACCAAACTGATTCCACCAGTTAAATCCCTCTGTTATCTGTTTTTTTATCTCCACTCTTCTCGGGTCAGAAAGTTTTTGTGAAAGGAATTCATAGATTTTTATTGCTGGTCCAAAGTTATATTTATTAAAAAGTTCATCTGCTTTCCCCTCTTCAAGAAACCCTGTCTGTTCATAAGCATTTCCTATATATACTAATTTCATATTCTGACTATCCGGCTTTCCATTTACAAAGGGAGCATCAACATAAACAAGATTAAGCCCTTTAAGAGAAGAGATTATATATATACCGGCACTCATCCATTTTCTTCCACCTGTAGGGTCAACTGCAATCTCCTTATCATCCAGTCCTTCCTTTTTCATCCATTCGTAAATTTCAAGAAATTTATGAATTATATCTTTCACTTGATTCGGATTATCTTCTATATATTCTATTTTTACCTTTGTCACAGGAAGTTTTGAATACTGATAGATTTCGTCAATTGTCTTTTTACATTGTGGAGTGTCTGTTCCTATTAATCCAAGATATTCAGGTTCTATACTGCCAATTGAAAATTTAATCTGTTCTCCCTGCGTCCCCACCGTTAATATCAATCCCTTATATTTTTTCATTTTGATTTTTAAGTATTTGTTTCTTTTAAAATTCCATATCCTAAAGATGTCTTTGCTCCTATTCCGTATTCCTTTAATGCCTCTAATAACAACCTTTTTGTTTTATCAAGAAGTCCCTCAGAATTTTTGCTTTTTATCCCAAGATAGAATTCAAATTTCGTATTTTCCACTGTCAAAAACTTTATAGGAATTGGATTTTGCCAGTCGGTTGGTGGTTGTCCTTTTGAGTAATATTCCGAATAATGAGGATTCATTACATCTATTTTTAGATTTATCTCTCCAACAGGATATGCATCAAAAAATATTACTTTACCTTCTTGTTTTTGTGTCCCAAAAATTTCAATTAGTTGGTTAAATTCTAAATCCTCTACTTTTAGATCCATTTTTTCTCCGTTTTCTAAAGCCTTACTAACCTTCTCTATTGCTTTTTCAAATTTTATATTTTCACTTTTACTCATTTCTTCTGCAAATTTCAAAACCGCCCAGTGTCTTGTAACACCTTTTATAGCACTGCCCGGAATATAAGGAATTCCATAAATATGATGAAGGGTCATAGATGTTTCCTGTGGATGAGATGCTCCAAGACCAATTATGAGACGCCAGGGACAGGTTAGATTATCAATCTTTTCTACTTTATACCCATTACTTCTTAAATCACCCAGATAGCTATCAACTCTTTTGTTTATTTCATTTAAGATGCCAGAATTAACCAGTTTATTCATTTCATTAATGACGAGCCTTAAATATTTGTCTTTATTATTATTCTCCTCATTTTTATCCAAAGTATACGGAATAAATTTCCCAAACAATAAGGATGGATTTTTAAGGAAATCCCCCTGAGATTTATAATACCAATCCTTTTTTTCTTCTTTACCTTTTCTTTGATTATATTCATATTTTTCAACTTTAACAATTGTACTTTTTAAATTTATTGTACTGTCTGAAGGATTATAAAGTTTATAATCGTCTATTTTTTCTTTCATTCTCCTCCCTCCTCTACTTCAATCAATCCTTCTGCAAATCTTTTAAGCCAGTTTAAGAATGCAAGTATTTCTTGAGTTATGTATCTATATTTTGAGGAATCACAGGATATAACCCATTCTACAAGGTCGTTTTTCTCTATTAATTCTTTTTTATCCTCCGGGGTTATTCGAATAGTATTTTCACTTTCTATATATTCTGTAAGTTGTTTATATATTAAATCATAAGCGTTTCCTTTTTCAGATTTTGCTTTAACAAAAGCAAGTGTTTGTCCGAGACCATTTGAAAGAATCATTGTTGGAATTTTCCGAGCGTATGATTTATATTCTTTCTGTTTCTTAGAATTATCTTTAAAAATTTCGATTGCCTTCTCCACGCATCTATACGCAAACTCTGCTCTTCCTTTTTCAAGTTTAGTTATTATTGTTTCCTTTGTCATTTTTACCCTCCTGTTTCAAAATTTGAATTCTTGCAAGACCCTTTCCAATTGTCTGATTTCCACCAATCTGGATAACTCCTGGAATTCCCAGTTCAAAAAACTGAAGAACTTTTTCTGCCTCTTTATCAGGAGTTTCAGCCTTAAAAACCCCTTTTGCTTCATCTTTTTCAACCCTTACTGGCGAAGCCATTGCAATTGAGTAAAGGATCGTATCTTGGGGTAAATATTCTTCAGTCCACAATGAACCGCTTTTTACTGTGCCAGTTACATCGTCAATTCTTGTTCTTGTAATAACTTCTACGGAACTTGTGACAAATTGCTCAAAATCTTCATCTGATAGAATTACCAAATCCTTTTCAAGTTTTTCACGCCAGAATTTGTAAACATCATTTTGCTGCTTTGGGAAAATCTTTTGAGCAAAAAAGGTTGCAATATCTTTTACTTCATTCTTTTTTTCAGCTTTAAATGTATACTCTTCAAGAACAATTTGGTCATCAATAAAGATTGTTGAGCCATCCGATATCCAGCAATTGCCTCCCTTAATTTTTTCTGGAAGTAAGTTATTAAATTTTTCGCCTGTCAATTTCAAGTCCTCTTTGAACCTTTCGAGAACCATCGGGCAAATAATCCAGGCAAATACACCTTTCAATGACTTTACAGGGAACAAAAGAATTCTTGCTTCAGTAAAAGCAAGGGCACCTGCATGGGCTTCTTCTGTATCTTCTGGACCGAAAACAAGGGAAAGATAATCTGTTTTCTTTTCTTTATTGTCTTCTCTATAAATAATTTCGTCTTTCGGCTTTATTTTCTGTCCATTAATAGTTATTTCGGGATTTAAATCTTTAAATGCTTCTCTTATGCATCCTTTTAACCCAGATGCTTCAATTTTTGGAAAGTTAGTGTGCCTTTCCCTTTGAATTGGCAAATCAACAAGTCCGGTGACCTCTCCACCGCTTCCTGGATGAAGTGGTGTTTCAGCAATTATAAAAAATAGTTTTGATTTTTTAAACATCTTGCCCCTCCTTTCGAATTTTGTAAATTTTTGACTTTTCTATTATTTGCTTTCTAAAACTTTCGTCAATTTCCGTCTGGTTCAAATAATTTTCATATTCTTTGTGGTTTTCAAATGTTTTATAAATGTAAATTTTGCCTTCGTGTTCAAAATAAAAAATTCTATATGGATTATCTCCATCATCATAAACATAATGTCCGTTTTTAATTTCTGTCTTACTTTTTCTTTTTTCAATATCACAAAACTTAGAAGTTAAAATGCGCATAATGTTATTTTGTCTTTGAATTTCATCGTAAACCTCTTTTGGGGCATAAAAGATAAAAAATCTGTTTTTATACTTTCTCCATAAAATTTCTCCAATTGGACCTAAAGTAACATAAGTAATGTTATCAATTTTTGTTTCTTCATAAAGATTACTACACTCATTTAAAAAATCACGCTTAAGGTCTTCCTTAGAGATAGAATTTGGATGTGCTATTCTTTCAAAAAATTCCCAGTATTCGTCAAATATATCCCAATTTATATCAATCGGGATATAAGGAATTTTGATCAAAGCATCCGTATCTTCAAAAATATAATATATTGGGCATCTATTTACCTGAGCAAGAATTGTTAAATATGGTATTGTAGCTTTATATCCACCTGTTATGTTGATAATTATATTTTTCCAGTATCCTTGAGAGATATTTTCAATTCTTTGTATTAAATTTACCATCCCTTTGTTAAACTCACTTCTATTCCAGATTTGAAGCCCTTCAATTTTTATAGGTTCCTTTATCTCACAATCTTTTAGTTCATCGTAAGGTTGATACTCGCTAAGAACTTCACATAATATTTCAGCAGCGAGGCGACTTAATGCGATATCTGAATATAAGAGGTAAATCTCCAATTCTTCATTTAATTCTTCTTTTAATTTTATAAGGCTTTTGATTTCTGCAGATGCATTTTGATTGTTTTTAAAGTAACTTTCCCTTAAACTTTTTTCAATATTTCCCCTTCTATTCGGCTCTTTATCTAAGTCATCTGCTTTCATTTTATTATTTTTAAAATGATTATAAGCATTTTTAAAATTGGTATCGTTGCTGTGATCCAAATAATTTTCAAAAAGTGATGTCCCAACCATTGTAATCACTTTTTTCATTTTTTCACCTCCCCAACAAAACTTAATCCAAACCCTTCTTCAGGGTTGATATCAGAAATATTTTTAAGATGAAAGGTCTCTTTAATTTTTTCTGCTGGTGTATCATCTAAAATTTTAAAATAGTAAACACTACCCGCAGGAACTGCTTTATACATCATCTTAGGTTTTTTATTTGCCAAATCCCATCCACCTATTAGATTGAATTTACCAATGGAACAGGAAACAAGTTTTAATTTTATTTTTTCGTGGTTCCCTTCAAAAGTTGTCTCATTAATCCAATCTGGAATCCAGCCCTTTTTAAAAATCGCAGGTGTTGCAAAATAAACTTTAAAGATTTTATTATTTAATTGAAAATCTATTTTTCTTAGTTCCTTAAGTAAATCTTTTTCAGTTTTTTCAATTTTTACAATCTTCCAGTCAGCCCCAAGTTGAACCTTACCTTCCTGAGGGTAGGAATTTAATCCTTCAATTTCTATATAAAAAGATACTCCTCTTTCTAATCTTATCATAGGAATTTTGTATAAATGCCCTTCTTCAGAAGATAAAGTTTTTCTACTTCTTTTGATTCCCGTCTTTTTCTCTTCTAAAAAGATTTCCTTTTTTTCAGTAAATTGTAAAATTCCGTGGCTTTGCATTAAATAACCTTTTAAAGAACTTATATCTAAGAACCCATCACATTCTTTAAGTTCAAAATCATTTTTATTAACTAAAATCCTTTCCAATGGATAATCTGAAATAAAGATTTCAGGTTTGTTTATGTAATCAATATAAAAAAGATTATTTTTTTCACTTTGCGGTGCACCTTTCTTTTGAAGCAAATCAAGTGGCACAGGGAAATATATATTATTATCTAAACAGATAAAAGGTCCTTTAATCGTTAAATTCCCTTTTTTTACTTCCTTAAGATTGGTTTTTTCGTCTTTAATTATTCTACCGAGTTCATCATTATATTTACCATCTTCAAATTCTTTTAAACTTCCTTTTTCAAAAATAAGCCATGTCCATATTGCTCCATAAACTGTTGAAGGATAAGGAGGAAATATTGGTTTTGCCCAGGTTTCAGCCCCCATTGAAAAAGGTCTTCCATCTCTGAAAAATAGTGTATCAAGAGGTTTAATTTTATACCACATTCTATTCCTCCTTGTTCATAAAACTTGCAATTTCAAGGAGGTTTGTAAAATTGTCAATGTTTTCACCGGTTTTCCAGAAAAGTTTTTTGGCATTTTCAACAAATCTATTTATAAACTCGCTTTTCTTTTTATCTTCAGGTCCATTATAAGCCCTTATAACAAGTCTTTTAAGTTCTGTATTTATTATTCCCTCCGAAACCGAAGTTCCTTTCAATTTGATGAATTCCATTTTAAATTTTTGGGTAAAACCATCGGAAATATATCTTTTTTCTTCTCTATTTCTATTCATCCAATCCTTTAAATTCTTCAGTATTTCTGTTGTCAATTCGGTATCAATTTTCCATTCAGCAATTCCCACTCTTTCCTCTCCAGAATGTTTTAATAAGCAAATACCAAATCTGTTCTTCCCCGCCTTCTTTGCTTTCTCATTCATTTCAAAAACCTTATCAATCACAATTTTTAATGGTTCTCTATAATGTGCAATTACAACACCCATTGAACATGTTGCATTTTTACCCATTGTTAGGTAATAAACACCATCTTTAAGAACAAAACCAGAGTTGTTCGTCGTATCAACTCTTATTTCCCTATTTTCAAATTTTATGTGTCCAGAAAAAGCCCATCTTAATTTTTCCATAACATCAAAGAGGTCTTTTAGATTTACAAAAGCAAGAACATCGTCACCACCAGCATAAATTAGTTTTCCCAGATGTTCTTCTTCAACAATTTTTCTTACAAATTCAATAGCATAATTTCTTAACGCAGTTGATATTGCAGAATGAATTGCAGGAGTTAGGATTTTTCTTGGTATAAGCTGAATAAGCCTACTTTCTTTTTTATCTTTATTTTCTCCCTTAAATTCTTTTGGTAACTTTCCCCACACCTTTGAATTGTATGCGTATTGAATTTCTGGCAAAAGTTCACCAGAGAGCCATTTTCCCATATTGTCTCCATCAAGATAAAGAATTGCATAATATTTTTTAGGTTTACCTGCTTGTTCATAAAGTTTGTTTTTTAATAGGTCTTTCAATTTTTTAATTTTTTGAATATCAATTTCTACTCCTAACTCATCTTTTATTTTCTTTTCTGTAAGGTTTTCTTCATAAAACCAGGAACCTTCAAGGGTTTCTTTTAAATTCAATTTTGGTAAAGAATGAATCTTAAGATATGGCATTCGAGTATACTCAAAAAATTTATTTTCATATTCCTTAAATTCTGGCAATTCCTTCGCTTTTTCCTTAAAATCGGCACCGGCAACTTCAGCAACTGAAGGAAAAGAAAAATATTTAAAAATGGAATCTACTTCTTTTTCCAAATATATTTCAAATGTTCTTTTTAGGAAACAAAGGGCACAAAGACCTTCACCGTCGGTTAAATATTTTTGTTCAATTTTATTAGTTAAATCGTAAGCCATCGGATTATATTTTAAAAATTTATTTTTGTTTTTACTTTCCCAGAAAAATAAGACATTTCTCTCCCCACATAATGAGCATTTTCTTCCTTCTTCTTGTTTCTGTTCAAATTCCCTTAAATTTTTCCTTGCACCCATTGATTTTTCGAGGGCTGTATAGAAAAACTGATAGAGAAAACCGATGTTGGGAGAATGCTCTCCTTTTTCGTTTGCAAATTTATATAGTTCTTTCCAGTTATTTATTTTGTCATCTGTGAAAAAGTCTTTTAGATCGTCTATCTGTATGTCGTTATCTCCCCTCCTCCAAGGAATTGCAATCCAATATATTTGTGGAAAATCTGAAAGTTGATTTTGTAATATTTCCTTTTGAGTATCGGACAATGTTTCATTGATTTTCAGTCCTTTTAAAATTTTTTCTTTTGCATTTTTGAATTCATCTTCAATTTTTCTCACCATATTTTTTGCGAGTTCCTCAATTTTATTTTTATCTGTGGTCCCAATAATTGCCACAAATCTATTAGGAATAGTGGGAAGAAGAATGTCATCTGGATTAAATTTTTTAAGTTCTAATCCTTTATTTTTTAGATACCAATCCATCAATGGCTGTTTGTAAAGGTCTGGATATATTATTGATGTTGGTCCATATTTTTCAATTACCTCCTTCATTGCAATGAAAGTGAAATAAGAAAGCATAAAACTTCCCATATAAAAATCTTGTGCCTTTCTTGCCTGAGAAATAAAGGATTTAACGGGACCAATTGTGAATAAAAATAGAGAATTATTTTGATATTTTTCAAAAGCGTTTATTGCTGTTGTTACTTTTAGATGTTCCCATACTGAATGGTCTGGAACTCTTGTATCTGCTGGAAGGATTGGAAAATATTTCTTTAATTCTTTGTCCTGAATTTTTTCTAAAATTTCTTCAAGTAAATTCCTCCAGATTAAAAGTGCTTTTTCTTCATCAGATAGATTTTTGTAAGAATTGGAAATTTCTTTTAATGCGAAGGAAATTTCATCTATAGCGTTTTGACTATCTAAAGTAACATCTATTTTTACCTCGCTCAACGGATGCCTTATTTCAGTGAAATCCTGCATAATGTCCTTCGGTAATAAACTTCTCTCCATGCATGAGGCAATTTGGTCGGAATATTTATTTTCGTCAATCCCTGAAACACCGAAATATTCTGCATATTCTTTCGCACTTCTCTCATGTCCTGGGATATTAAAAGGTTTATCAATTGGATCATGGAAAAACTTTTTTAAAAAATCTTCATACCAATTCATGATAATACCTCTCTTTTAAAATCATTCTGCTTCCTAAAGTCATAACGAGGATAATTTTGAGGAAAATAACTATTTAATGTAGTGACGATGGGATGAAAACCATCTTTTAATTTCACTACAGAAACATAAATTGGGGATGCCATTCTTGGAGATGAGTTGCCTAAAGATGGATTTTTATGATTATGAGTGGCGTTACCTATTTTTTTCAATAGTATTTCCCAATCATCATGTTTTTTACCTATCTCAATTTCTTTTATCCAAGGATAATCTCCACCTGATTTTTTATTAACTATTTTTGAGGTCCTAATTTCATAGTGATTATCTATTTGATTCAAAGTGTCCAAAATTTTACTTAAAAGTTCTTCTTTTTGAAAATTTTCTAAATTTAATTCTTCAGGTTCAATTATTGAAACACTTCCAAACCCTCTTCTTGACCTTTTCCCAAAACCTCCTAAAATTGTGGTCAGAAAAAAAACATTTTTAAAGATATTTAAAAACTTTTCCTCCCCTTTCAGAAATATCTTAAATGTGGAAGAATTTACATCAATGCATGAAAATGTAAATCTCTTTGTTTGAGAATGAGGCAAGGGTCTATAGGAAGAAAAACTTATTTGTTGTGGACAAACCTTTATCATCACTTTACTTTTCCCTTCTTTTTCTCCAGTTCCACCAAAAATTTTTGCTTCTTCTTTCCTCAAATTTTCAATATTGTTATCTGCCCTTATTGCTCTCCACCAGAACCGCATCATTCCTTTAAACTCGGAGGGTCTCAATTCAGGAGTTTTGTTATCCGCCCCAGCCATAAACATTGGTGTAATAACTCTGCAAGTAAGTTTTAAAATTTCCATCTTATCTCCTTTTTTATTTTAACATTAATTTTAAATTTTTCAAACTTCCAAATTTGCCTCATCCCCTAAAAGCGGGTCAAGTCATTCCGACTATGAGATGTGGAGGATAAAAATTTTGAAGATAAAAAGAGTCGCAATCCCCTAAAAGCGGGTCAAGTCATTCCGACGTTAAAAGAAAGGA
>Ga0080004_1069226_pt1 | contig 12173 bp, 27 predicted proteins | sample WasSprMetagenome_FD_69207 | JGI IMG/M metagenome (GOLD analysis project Ga0080004, IMG submission 69207) | Sulfidic aquatic microbial communities from Washburn Spring, Yellowstone National Park, USA - WS (SPADES assembly) (version 2) | ecosystem: Environmental > Aquatic > Thermal springs > Hot... | reverse complement strand
TGGAGAGAAAAGAACACCCACCCCCACAACACCCACCCCCACCGCTGGTTAAAAGGTTAGCTAACAGAATAACTCTATATATATATATAGTAGTATAGAAGTGCGTCTGAGAGAGACTACGGTTTCTCAATCTATTGGATTTTCTATGTAATTGAATGTGATTATCATGAAAGCTTATTAATCTGGAATGAGTTGAACTGTTTCCTCTTTTTATAGTTGAATGTAATCTACATGAAAAATGTATATTTTAATCACTTTTGCAGAGAAGAATCTCTACAAAAGACGTAGGTAAAACCAGGAAAAAAATGATTTTTATCCTCCGAATAAGCTGTTCTCTACGCATTCTATTGGATTCATGCTTTTTCTGCATTCTCTGAGTATCTTCTGCACATCTTCTATGCTTATGCTTTTCCTCTCTGTCTTTGGCTGTGCTGATTGCTGTGCTCTCTGCATCATTGCTATGAACAGCAGCAGTATTAGTATGTCGCTTGTGCTGTCCTTTGTCTTTCTAGCTAGTTTTCTAACTGATTTCTCCAGCTCGTCTACTGTCATCAGTATGTAGTCGGATGTTATCCTCAGCTGGTCTATCGCATTGGCTATGTCTTGTGCTGTTAGTATTCTGTATTGATGTTTTTCGGCTTCACTCATCAGCTTCTTCTTCTTCTCCTTGTTCTCCTCCTCTTTGCTCAGCTTCAACACCCGGTGTAAGCACATTTTTACAGACACTATAAACTGTGTATGAGGTCTTCATTATCTTTATACACGCTTCTCTATCGCTTATACACAGTCTTGCGACAAATTCAGCCAGTTGCTTGATGTCATTGTTGCTCATCTTCTTGATTCCGTCAATTAGGTAGGCAGCTATTTGATCAGGTGTTATACCCATCCTCTTAAGGAGCCAGCTCAATGCTGTTCACCCTCTTCACATGCGTTCAGAACTCTGCACTCAGTTACCCAAATCTTGGAAGTCTCCTCCAAAGCCTTTGCCACGGCTTCGTTTATGATTTTAGCTGATTCTTCGCTTGGCTGTGCCAATACGTTTGGATTGATTTTTGGCGGTTGCTGTGGTGCTGGGGGAGGCGGTGGAGGCATTGGGGCGGGTACCGAGACCTGCATTGGAGTAGCTCTGCCTCCGGTGAACAACTGCATAAGCATCTGCATAATCATCATATCCTTGTCCTCAGACTCATGGAAACCGCATAGCCAGGGAGCCTGTTTGCACAGGTTCTGAATAGTCTGTATAAACGCTATGTTAGAAGCCAGCACCTCATGGGGATCAAGCCTGTTCTCCCCCCTAAGCTTGCTGATAGTATCAGCCAGCTGGTTCACTATCTCTGTCAACTGCTGTACTTGGCTCACGACACTCATTGCGTTCTTCCTAATAGCGTCTTCAGCTGTCTTGTAGTACCTCACCCAAACCTTCTGCCCCCTAGAATCCTCTAGCCTAAACCTTGTGTAGCCATCCTCCTTATACTCCTCGATAATGTCTTTCAGCTCACTCAGTTTTTTTGGCACATTGAACGTGTCTATCTCTTCCCACTCCCCTGCTTGTGCGTTATAAGCCTTCAAGGTGAATGGCGGTTTGAATTCTCTGTTTCCCTTTCTGAATACATTTATTATTGGGTTAGGCATACATTGACTCACCTATTTTTACACATCTATAGAGTTGGTTTTAAACGCTATATAAACTTTTTTATTCAATGTATAGATTGGTATTGCTAAATACACATATATAAACCTCCTAGACACAGAGAGTATACGAGGTGTAAACATGCCTACAAAGACATACACAAGAACTATAACAACTCTGTTCTCAAAAGAAGAGATGGCAAATCTATTGAAAGAAGCACACAGCTACTGCAAAGACAAAGTTAAACGTACATATCACAAGATCGGAAGGACAAGACCTAGGAGCGTGCTAACAAGGAACAGAGCAGACTATCTAGCGTGCGTCAAGGAGTACATCAACCAGAAGGTTCAGGAAAGAGTTAGAAGCGAAGCAGGTGGAGCCTAGGGGGTGATGTAGATGAAATGGATAACATTGCTAACAATATTCTTCTACAACACCATCAAGGGAATGGTTAGAAACGTGCTTCCAGCTCTAGGAGTGCCAGAGGATATACTGATGCTGATAATAGGATGGTTCTTATCGAAGAGAACAGGTGTGTTAGCTGATCTTGGAGAGGGGTTGATATACGGAGCAGTAGCGTCTCTAGGAGCGTCTGGCGGGATAGCGATTGGAGGGCTGTTTGGAGGAGGGGCAAAGGCACAAGAAGTAGATGTTGTAGCTGAAGAGGCTGTTCAGTACTAAGGGGTGGGATAGATGAGCACACCTACAAGATCTAAAATGGATGTTTGGACAGTAACAGTGCAACTACCAGTAAACGCACCACCATACTCTAACAACATAGCCACAATTCAATATGCAGATCAATTCGGCAATGTTGTTAGCACGAACAAGTTACAGCTTCCATTCGGCTTCAAGATAAAGGATGTTGTTGTTGCATCAGCTCCGATACCTGATTGTGTTGTGATAGTTGATAAGAATAATGGGGCTAAGCAATGGCAAAGTGTGCCACTATCACAGCTAGTGATCCAAGCAGGAAGACCAAGGCTTGACCCGTTTGGCAGGGATGCTCTAGGGAGGAGGGTTGTTCCAGCGTTCAACAAGTTCGAAATAATGACAGTAGTTGTAAGACCGCTCGACAAAGTAAGTTCTGATGATGCTGTTACAGTAACGTTTCAGCTATACGTAGAATATACATAGAGTTTTTTGGGTACCCAATGAGATGAGGGAGGGGCTTGTGGAAACTGTTGCCTCTCCCGAGTCAAACACAAAATTTTTTTAATAGCAATATAGGGTGGTGAAATATGAGTGTATTACCTCCTGAGTTATGGTATCAGGTTGCAGCTATCAAGACGTTGCAGGCAGCGAGTAGAATGAACTATGTTGAGCAGACGCATTCATACGAATTATCTGCACAGACAGGGGCGGGGTGGCTGCCGTTTGTTTTTGAGAAGGAGCTCACGGTTGATCTTTCTCAATATGCTTCGCCCGATATAGAGATTGTTGATGCTCAGCTCTATCTAAGAGTTGATACTGGTTGCTGGTCTGCTGATGGCATAGTTGTTGAGATTAATGGGAAGAAGGTGTATGATGGTGATGCTAGGAGCTTTCAGGGAAGCGTTAAGCAGTACATTGTTGCTGGTATTAATAGAATTGTTGTCACATTGAAGCCTCAGATATATACATTAGTTGTTCAGCTATCTAGATGGTGCCAAGGGGCTTCTGTCACAGGGAAGCTTACAGTCACGGTTAGACAGTACTACATGGTGCCAGAATATGCGACAACAAGTGATGTTCAGAACATTGTTAATCAAGCAAATGAAAATCTGAGGAGTGCTTACAAAGGCAATGTTGTGAACACATACCAGGTGCAGGGGTATCAGGTAACAGGTGTTAGGGAGACGCCTACAGGTCTTCAGGTAACTGTGCAGAAGCCCACGGGGGAGACAGAGACAAAGAGCTTTGATATCGGAGGCGTATTTGGTCAGATTCAGAACATCATACTTCTAATAGTCTTTATTTTCATAGTCATTGAACTAATAAGAGCTTTCAGGCGTTGAGGTGAGCGGTATGAGCCAGAGAGGTTTAAGTGGGGAGGATGTAATTACAATTGGTGCTCTAGGTCTTGCACTTCTTGCTCAGAGAAAGCCTAGGGAGGAGAAGCCTGTGGAAGAGGTAGGGGAAAGGGTTATACCCTCTGTATCGTTTAAGGATGTTGTTAATGCTATAAACGGCTTGAAGCCAGCTAGAAAACTCATTGACCATACAGTTAAACAGCAAACCATAGCCCCTGGCTCAGCTATCGAATTTATGATGAGAGCTGTAGATGGATGGGGTGCAGTAGCAGTTGTTGTAAAGGTTACTTACTCTGCTGATGCTTCAGCTGGTGTCAAGATTAGGTGGCTTTACAGTCCGGATGGATCAAACTTTGATTCTCCAGAGGAAGCTGATGCTCTAGGAAACTATCATGTTATGACATACGGCTCTAATGTGGTGAGGCAGGTAACGGTTGTTGTACCATTGTTGACACCATTTGTCAAGATTCAAATATTCAATCAAGACGCTAATCCAGTTGTTGTTGATGTGTGGACAGTTGAGGTGAGGTGATTTGTCTAGCACACTTTCATACTATCTTCTAGCTCTCAAGAAGTCGTTTGCACCAAACTTTGACTATGTTATTGACATCAACAGTAGCAATGTTGTTATAAGAGATGCATATGGAAATGCCGCGATTCTTAACTCGGTTAGCGACCTAAACGATTGGCTAAAGAATGTCAAGGGGAAGAAGATAAGGATAAACGCAAATACAGTTGTTGTAGATAATTTGTATTTGACGCAAAACGAGTATTGGATCTTTGGTGAGCGGATAGCTTCAAATATATACCTGCGTGAGAAAAACATAACAATTATATCATTCGCTCCTCTTACTGATTATGTGACCGGAACCTATGTGACAAACTATGATCCAGATACAAGAAGTTATAATATTGATGTTAACGGTTTCAAGCTCTTTGCTGTGTATGCAAATGTAGACATTGAAAGTGTACCATTTACTACCGTAAGCGATATAAGTATACATGTATTGTCATCATCATCAATAATTCTTGATAGCGTGGATGGTGATGTATATTTGGTAGGCGACGATATAAAGATCTATAATTCGATACTGAGAAATGCTTTCATATTTGCATCTAATACACTAATTATGGACTATGTAAGTGGTGGAACTTCAGATTCACCTGCACAGGGCGTTTGGTGTATAGTGTCACAACCATCAGTTGTGTCATTCTTTATTGTTTCACTCGACCACGTGGCTAGGGCATACATAAGCATAAGACATGCTATACTTACTACACTTGGTGCAAACAGTTCAAAGACATTTGATTTGCTGAAATTTACACAACAAACATCAACAACCCGCTATGTGAGATACACAGTTGAAGCTTTTGGTCTATTGCGTGAAGCTTATGCTGGAGTAACCAAAAATATCAATATTAGAGCAGTTGATCCACCGCCACCAGGCGTTACATACAGCATTGATCCAAGTGTCCAGCAGGTTACAATAACAAACAGTACATCAAATGCAGTAAGCGTCATGCTTGTTTACAGGTTTGAAGTATTTGCCGACGATATGTATACGTATAGATGGTGATTGTATGAGGGACACGACAATTATCATTATAGTTGCAATCATTTGCATTACTATTCTAGAGGCTCTCAACATCATCTATCTCAAGATAGATGGAAGCATCTTAAGCTCGGTTATAGCTGCTATCAGCAGTCTTGTTACGTGGTTTACCACAAAAGTTTATTACAGGTCTAAGCAACAAAACAAAACTGGTGGTAAGAGTGCCTGAGAAAGAGGATTACATTATACTTGGTCTAATAGGTCTGTATCTCTTGAGCAGGGCTAGGACTGTCAAAGCTGAGCGACTTCCTCTGAAGACGGCTCAGAAGGTGGAGGAGGTTAGCGAAATTTCTAGAGAAGCATTGAAAACCATTCCTGAGCAATCACCCGAAATTTATCAGCAACTTGATTTGGAGATTGAGGAGGTTAAGCGAATAGCAAGGGAAGAGGGTGTTCCGGAGCAGGTAGTTCTACAGGCATTAGCACAGCAAACAGCTCAAAAGCTTCAGGCAGAGGGCTACCAAGTTGTAACACCTACACCTACTCAGATAGTGATTACGTATGATAAGGCTATTCTCCACGTGAAGGTGAGGGCACCATTTATTGCTGTCCCGGATCAAACCATGCTCTATGTATATATAGATGATTTGTACTACTCTGTTCCAAAGATGAGCTTTCCATATTCATGTGGCACGGATTGGTGTGAGGAGAGCTTGACAATTGATTTAGATTTTAAGGGCTTTACTGAGAGGAAGGTGCTTGTTCGCTATGGCTACAAGACGTATGCGTATGGTCGGTACATAGATGTGCCTACAGGGGAAGCACCCCTTATATCGGCATCTGTTGAGCCTGATGTGTTCACGGTTGTCACGTTTGGCAATGTTGTTGTGGTGCGTAGGAAGATATGAAGCTAACGTCATTGGCTCACTACTTTTTTGGCTTTCTCACAGCATTTGTGATGAAAATCAGCTTTGTTTTTACAGTTATCAACTCATTTGTGTTCATTGTTTATGAGCTTGATGAGGATTGGAAGATAAGCGATTATGCGTATAAAGATATTAGGGAGTTTGCAATAGGTTTAGCAATTGGTGAGATCCTATTACTTGTTCTGGCATTGTTGAATATCTTCTAAGAAGATACAGAGTTAAGGATGCGTGGAGAGTTCACCAAGTAATTGAACTTAGCCTGAGAACAAAAAATGAAAAATGATTTTTTATTCAGTATTCAACTTTTTCTAATGCTTCTGTTTCTAATGCTGTTAGAACATCTTGAAATATCTTTGAATTACTGCTTATCACAGCTATTGCTCTCATTGCTCTTATCAAAACGCTTTTCGCTAGTTTTGCAACATTTTTGTCATCCACTTCTATCTCGATTCGGATTTTCATGTTCTCACAGATTTTATTGTTGAGGTAAAAAGTTTATAAGCTTTCAGTGTATGGAGGGTAATTATAGTTGAACTAGTTCATGGGATGAAAGAGAATGAGTGATGCAATAATAGAGGCAATAATATACTTCTTGGCTGGATTTGCAGCAGGTATGATTGGATACTTGTTAGTGGCTGTAATGGATGATGAACTGGATGATGAGGATGTTTGAGCTGTATTCTTTGGAGTGGTATGTGTTGCTGTTCATTGTCTTCTTTTTCTCAGTTGTTGCTGTGTCTCTCTATGTGGAGGATGCTAAGGAGTAGCATATCCATTCACGAGAATATTTTTTTCCTTTTCTGTGCTTCCATTTGAATGTGACCTGCGGATACTTCCTTCTTTTCATATCTATCTCAAACCTGTTCTCATCATCAAGAAGGTAGGCTCTGAGCGTCATTATCTTGTCAAAGCTAACAGCTCTATCTAGCACTATATATAGATGTATTCCGTGCTCTGTGAAACAGATGCTGCATTCATAAGCTGCAGCACATACATATCTGAATCTCTGTAGAGCTATCTCTAGCTCTAAGTCGCTTATGGCGTCAAAGTCTATGTCTACCGCAGCTGTTTTTCCATACATTCCATGCATTGCTTAATCACCAGTCTCTCATAGATTCTTCTATCTTCTACTGTTTCCTCATAGTAGTCAATTCTGCCACTAGCTCTCATAACCTCATATTCGATTTCGAAAACGGGCTTGATTCTCTTCCTAACAATACCATTGCACCATGTAGGCTCTCTTTCAAGCAACTCATCCACAGTAACTTCGCCACAGCCCTGAAACTCATATTCTCCTTCTTCAAAAGTCCACCTGATGTATGACTCAAACGCATATATCTCATGTCTTGTAGCGAGAAGCACATCTATGTATATGCTGTCTGAGATGTCCTCTAAGCAGTCGCATGAGCATGATATTGGTACAGGAAAGATTATTCTAACACTTGTTCTGATTCTCTGTGTGCTACTTCTGGAATCAGGCGATTCTTCTGTTGTGTACTGCAACTCAACTAGTTTTCCGTACCACATCCACATAGCATCTTCTTGTACAATTATCTGAGCTGAGGCACTATAGTCCTCTATGTCTCTATAGTCTGCCCTGTATAATCTGGCAACTGTTTCAGATGCTCTTCTACGAGAAAGGTTCTTAAATGTAATGTAATATCCAAGAAAATCTGATAGAATTACATATCTGTCATAATGTCTCTTCAAACGCTTTCCAGTTGGAAAACATTTGACGTAATCCGTGAGGGGGTCTAGCAAACAAAAATTCTTTGTTTCGATATACATTACGCATCTCCAAACAGCTCCTTAGATATATTCCCCCTTTCCATCACCTTAAACCATGTCACCCGCGTGAGGTTCACAAACGCTATTTCCCCCCCTGTGTCCACTGCAATTCTTGAACCATGACGCAGAATATCCACAATTGTACCTGTAACCAATGTTCTTCCAATCGAGAAAGCAACAACATCACCAATACAGATATAGTACCTTGATGTTGCGAATAAGCAGTAGTCAAGAAGTTTGTCAAGCTTTTCTTTGTTCTTTGCATACTTTGCGATTCCCTCTATAATCGCTTTATTCTCTTTCTCCTCCTCTTCCTCCGCTTTTTCAGCCTCCTCCTCAATCTCTTTAAGAGTCTTTGGATTAGAATCTTGACTCACATTCTCACCTAAATATATTTGAAAAAGAAAAAAATTAATTAGTTTTTAGACAAATTAACGGTTATACAACATAGTTGCAGTCAATGATCTTCAGTGGCAGGAACACTGGATAGGGCTCTGTGTAGTCGGCTCTAACCTTCTCCACCTTCTCCCTTTTCATTTCAAAGCATCTTCCTACAACTACGTCTCCTTCCCCGAATCCCAGCTTCCTCAAAGTCTCTACAAGTAGCTTGGCTTTCTGTGGAGAGTAGTTGAATACAACAGTGTTATAATTAGAGCAGTATGCAAATATCTGCAGAACCTTTCTGCCATACTTGTCAAATTTGCTTCTTATGTTGTCTATTCTGCACACAACTTTGTCTTCTTTTATTTCGCTCGATAATCTTATGATGTTTTGCTCAAGCTCTTTAAGGCTCATTACTCGAGCACCTCTATTCTTGTCAATGCTCTGGCGTATATTATTAATGTTTTGCCTTCAGGTGTTTCTATGACTATGTAGCTCTTTGTCGCTTCTTTTACTTTTCCTTCGATTTTGTTGTTTATTCTCACTTTTTTTCCGACTAAATCCATTTTTTCCACCCAGTGCTCTCTTATCTCTTCTGAGTTTATAAGTTTTTCTCTACATATCTCATGTTATTGTTCTCAATGAGCTCTCCACATGTTTTTCTCTATGGCTGAAGCAAAGAAAAGTTTAAAAATGTGAGAGAAAAGAATAGTTCTTGTGAGAAACATGCTGGTAATACTCTGCGTGTGTAAGGATAAGAAGATGTGGTGCTATGAAAGAAGCGGAGGAAGAAACCTTTTGCTCGGAAGTTATGATAGCATAAGAATCACAGGCGTAAAGGAAGATACTATAATGTGTAGCGATAAAGAACAGATAAATGTTCTTGTAGTGCCCCAAGTGGTGATAGAGAGAAAGAACAGCGATTACAGTGAAATAGAGGTGTACACGGAATGGTGAAGTTTGTTCCAAAGATAGTTCTCTACAAAGACTATATAGAAGTGTGGATGACAGGCATAAGAATATCCGCAAATGGCTACGGCACAAACTTGTTGAAGAGAATGTGCAAATCTCAGTATCCATACATCTGCCCCAAAACATCAGATGTTCTACATGATTTGATAAGAATAGCAAAGAAGAGGTATGGGGAGTTATTCATATGTATCGAAAGTGTTGAGAACTGCAAACAAATAAAATTCTAAAAAAAAATATTTTTTACAATGCAAAGAAATTCATTGCATAGTTTTCGATAAACTTTATTATGTTTTCAACAAGTTCTTCAAAGTCTTCTGCACTCATTATCTGTTCAATTGTGTCTCTATAGAGAAATTCTGGCGTTTCTTGAAGCACAGTTGCATCAATAGCTATCCATCCGCATTCATCTCTTCCTGAACCGTCCCAGTTTATTCTTACTCGATATGCTTTGAATTCTATCATAGTTCCATGACTTGTCACTTCAAGAACATCACTTACATAATTGCCATAACTTGTGTTTGGATACCATCTTCTCAACAGTTTCATGTAATACACATAATATTCATCTACATTTGCTTCTAATACATACTGATAATGCTTTCCATCCTTCACAACTTCGAATTCTTTGATTATGTTTTGATTTGAAATTTCTTCTTGTATTTGACTCATGTTTCTCACAAGTTCTCTATTTTCTCTCAGAGTTTATAAGCTTTCAAGAAAATGAGGCACTTGACTCCTATATATACTATATATAGTATATAGCAGAACTGAAGAGCTGCAGCAAAGAAGGAGAAAGAAGAAAAAATTGTTGAAAAATTGAAAATAATTTCATTTTTGGCTGGTACTAGCTGACAAAACACACACTATTTCAACATCTTTATAATACGTCAAAATTATTTTATTGTTCTCATAATCATAAATATATATAGCATTCTTGAATATAACATCAACGTTAGCATCTTTACACGTTAAGGTGTTGAACTCTTTCTCATATACATTTGCCACCAAGTTGTCCGTTATCTTGATTCTTTTGTTTGGCTCTGCATTCTCATCATATCGGAACTCGCAATCTACTACATTTTGTTCTACAAATTCTTTGAAATCAAACACATCTGTTGGAAGTTGTGCCTTAGCGTTTTGGAAAAATTCTTTTATTTTATTTATGTTTTGATTTGAAATTTCTTCTTGTATTTGACTCATGTTTCTCACAAGTTCTCTATTTTCTCTCAGAGTTTATAAGCTTTCAAGAAAATGAGTCACTTGTTATATATACTATATAGTATATATAAGCTGCAGCAAAGAAGAAGAAAGAAGAAAAAAATATTTTTTTATGTCATGTGCAAAAGTTTTTCAATTTTTCAACAATTTCTTTTGCGTGACGGCTTCTTGTCCATGATTTGCATGACGTTATCATTCTTATCAGTTCGCATGCATCTATTTCAATTATCCACACATCATTGCTGTACAGCATTTTCATCCTTGCAAATGAACTATACCCCCATCTTCTTTCCACTCTATGCTTTCCATACTTTTTTGTATATTCGACTATTGGTTCAAGCCATTGCTGATAATCATAGAACACCTTTATTTTTTCTTTTTCCTCAGTCGGTATGTAAAATGTTACTATTTTGTTTGCTCCAATGTAATATCTTACCTTCACGTTCATGTTTCTCACAAGTTTCTCTTTTTCTCTCAAAGTTTATAAGCTTTCAAGAAAATCGAGTCACTTGACTCCTATATATACTATATATAGTATATAGCAGAACTGAAGAGCTGCAGCAAAGAAGAAGAAAGAAGAAAAAAGAAGAAAAAAAAATGAAATTTTGAGTTCGGGTTATGGATCTTCGCGATAGACTATTCTCTCTTTCCATCCATTGACAGTATTATCAATAACGCCAGTTCTATAGATGGCATGATAATGCACACCATACTCATTTCTATGCTTTAGTTCTATAAATGCATCGGCAAATTTCTTTGGTATTACTATCAGTTTCACTCTATATGTTCTTTTATCAATATCATCCCTGTCAATGAATTTCGCTATTATTGCACCGTAAATCCTCGCTATGTCAAAGTCATCAAATACCCTATCACATTCGGTATCGCTGCATCGAGAAATTTTAATGTATTCTATCTTTATTGCAGTATCGAAGTCCAATTCATCCAATTTTGCCACGTTTATCCACTTCAATGCTTCTACTATTTCATCTCCTGTTGGTACTTCAATTGTTACTCGACAGTGATCCTGAATTTTATTTGGAATTTGATTTGACATGTTTTCTCACAAGTTTCTCTTTTTCTCTCAAAGTTTATAAGCTTTCAAGAAAATCGAGTCACTTGTCTCCTATATATACTATATATAGTATATAGCAGAACACACGAAAAGCCACAGCAAAGAAGAAGAAAGAAGAAAAAATGGATTGAGTTTACAATTCAGGGCAATATTCTTGGATGTCTGGCTCAAGTAATATCTTCACATTCTTCTTCTTCAAAGCGTCATTCAAAATTCTGCACATCTCATTGATATCTATCTCATACTCATGACAAACTGTTTCTGCACCGTAATTCAGATGCATTATAACTATCATTTTCACCTTTCCATTTTCTAAGGAGAATATTGTTCGATACTCATCTGTTCTTCCATATTCAGCAATCTCTGCAACCGCATTGATGTTATGCGGTAGTACAACAGTGTCATGTCGATTTCCATATTCATCCCTCCTTCTTCTACAGTAACTCATTTCTCTCACCTCACTTCTCTATTTTCTCTTCAGGGGTTAATAAGCTTTTCGGTCTCTCTCTCTCGGGTGCACTTCTATACTACTACTATATATATATAATATATAGCATTGGCGTAAGTTTCGGCTGGGTGGTGGAGGTGGGTGTTGTGGGGGTGGGTGTTCTTTTCTCT
>Ga0080004_1124399_pt1 | contig 12177 bp, 10 predicted proteins | sample WasSprMetagenome_FD_69207 | JGI IMG/M metagenome (GOLD analysis project Ga0080004, IMG submission 69207) | Sulfidic aquatic microbial communities from Washburn Spring, Yellowstone National Park, USA - WS (SPADES assembly) (version 2) | ecosystem: Environmental > Aquatic > Thermal springs > Hot... | reverse complement strand
GCATCATCAGGCGGCACGAATCGGTAAATATAGTCGCCCGCTATACCCAATACAGGTGCTGTGGAGGACTGGCTTATCACGAGTATCTTGTTAGAATCGGCATACTCTTTGATCTTTAAGATCTCGCCGGAGGCCATAGGACCAACAACGAACTTAACCCCCTTCGCATGCAGGCTCATTAATTTCTCCAACGCCACCTCAGGCTTGGTCTCAGTATCCTCAACATAGACCTTCAACCTCCAGCCAGCTCCAATCTTCTCCAGAAACTCGTTAACCTCCGCGACCGCGAGCTCAACAGCCACTTTATCATTTTCACCGAACTGCCCAAGCGGCCCGCTCAGGGGTAGTAGCGCTCCGATCGGAACTTCTCCGGATAGCCCTCCCACGGCGGTTCCCGGCATCGTAATCGTCGTAGTGCTGACAATTGTTTTTGTTTCTCCAGCTACTGTTACCGTCGCCACAGATGATCCCACCGTTACTGTTCTGGTTTCCGTAACCGTTTTGATCGTTGGAGTTGGTGGAGGCGTTACGTACGGTGTTACTACCATTCCCACGCCGATGCCGATTATCAGCATCACGATTGCCAAGACCACTGCTATGGCCCTGCTAACACCTAGCATCATCCCTCATCTCACCTCTTTTTGCTAAGACAATTCACTGATGCTTATAAGATTTTAGCGGGATTATAGCCCTTAGAGCTGTTTGGCAGATCATTATTGCGACATCGTTAAAAGCCTGTTTAAATCGGGTTAGGGAGGCGCGTGGGGCATGAGCATCCCGCTACTGAGGGACGCGATAATATTCGCCTCAATGCTGACTATGCTGAGCACGGGCCTAACCTTGACATATATGACCACCAAGGTCCCTAATTTCGCGCATGGAAACTTTGCAGCGATAAATGCCTACTTCACGCTCATCATAGCTAAGCTCCTCAACATCAACCCATATGTTGGGACTGTGACGGGGTTCTTCTTGGGGGGCGGGATAGCCCTAGCGCTCTACCTACTCATATTGAAGCCCCTCTTGGATAGGGAGGCGAACTACATAATCCTCATGGTGGCGACGATAGCCTACGATATGATGCTCCTCTCGATAATCAATATAGTCGCCGATTACCTCAGCAGGGTCTATAAGATAACGTCGAGGCTCTTCCAGCTAAGGGAGTGGGGTTATGGCATCGAGATACTAGGCCAGCCCTCCATCTTCATCGTGGCCCCACTCGTCGCAGCCATAATGGTTATATCCCTATATCTGTTCCTGAATAGGACTAAGTTTGGCATCGCGATGCGGGCCGCGATAGATAACCCGGCGCTCGCAGAGACTATAGGGATAAACGTGAACCTCACATATGCTGTTTCATGGTTCATATCGGGCGGGCTCGCGGGGATCGGCGGCGCATTAGCCCCACTCCACGTAACTTGCAACACGGACACCGGGACCAAGCTCCTGATAAGCATCTTCGCGGCCAGCATAGTCGGTGGGTTCATGAACATTTATGGGGCATTCTTAGGAGGCTTCCTGATAGGCTTAGCGGAGGTGCTTGGAACAGGCTATCTCGCGATACAGTTAGGCTCTTGGATAGTCCCCTACCGCCCTATAATACCGTTGATCTTAATGGCACTGACTCTGCTCTTCGCGCCACAGGGGCTGACCGGCATCAACTGGTCTAGAATCTTCAGGAGAGGAAGAACATGATCGAGCTATCCACGATCTCGATCTTCTTAACGAACCTGATAATCCTGATCGGGATATTCATCATAATTTCCCTGAGCCTAAACCTCGAATACGGCTATGCGGGGATACCTAACTTCGGCAAGCTCCTCGCCGTAGCCGGCGGCGCATATTTCGTCGGAGCGGTCTCCGGGAGGGTCCTAGCCCTAGCATATGGTCAGCCCGCCGGCCTCGGCTATATCGAAAAGAACCTCGAGGTGATAGGATTCCTGAATAATGCCCTCTCATCATCCCCCCTCCAGTCCATAGGCTTCCTAGTCCTCTCAATAATCGGCGCGGCCTTCTTCGGCGGCTTACTAGGCTATGTTGCCTCATATCCCGCGATAAGGCTTCGTGGGGACTACCTAGCGATAACCCTGCTAGCCATGGGCGAGATAATCTGGGTTATAGCGGATAACTGGCAGCCTCTCATCGGCGGCTCCATGGGCGTCAGGATACCGGACCCATTCAGGTGGATTGGGAGCCAGTATAGACCCCTTGCAGTCCTATTAACAGTCTTGATAACAGCGGCCATAATCTTCCTCTATCTCCAATATCTTGGGAGATCGCCGCTTGGCAGGGTTCTGAAAGCAATGAGGGAGAATGAGCTCTCGGCCAGCGTCCATGGTAAGGACGTAGTTAAGCTCAGGACTAAGACGCTCATCGTGGGGTTCGCGATTGCGGCGATCAGCGGTGCGCTGAACTCCCTCTGGACCGTGAGCGTGTCGCCCAAGGATTTCGAGAGGGTTAGGCATACATTCATGCCATGGGTCATGGTAATAATCGGGGGCGCCGGAAATAACATTGGAGCCGTGATCGGTGCCATAATTTTTGTAACCCTCAGGGAGCTGATAGTATTCTATAAGTACTCTTTTGAGGCCATAGTCCCCTTCGATGTCGTCTGGCTGGAGTACCTTCTCATGGGCATAGCCCTGATAATAGTCTTGATGTACCGGCCGGAGGGCCTGCTCCCCGAGAAGCCGACGAGAACTCTGAGCGAGAGGAGGATCCGGGAGATCACCGCCCGAGCAGCCCCCGAAAAACCTCAATAAGATTGACGCTTTCCCCTCAAAGCCCAAGCATGGCCAAGATCCGGCAGGCGCCTCACATCCTCCCCTACAATTTACTAGCCAATTACTGGTGCTCCCAATGCTCTTCCAGCCACTGGTTACCCACTACCTGATACTATCGCATCGCTATCGTGTTAGATTATAGGAAAAACTTAGTTCTTAGATACGATGAGCGCGTCGAGTCGCGCAAGTTTATATCCAGCTCACTCATCGCTCATTATTGGCGAAAGAGGGTGGCATCCCCTCCCTGGAATTCAAACGGCTCCACGAAGGATAATAATGTGAAGAAGTGTGGGAAGGCGCGGCCCGCCTCGCTGGGCCCCCTTGATGAGCTCGAGAGCTACGTTCCCAAGGACTGGTGGAAGCATATCTTCGACTCCTTCTATCTCAAGACGGATGGAGACGTCGTGGACGATTTAGATATAACGAGGAAGGAGGTTGATATGGTAATCGAGCTCCTAGGGCTGAAGCCGGAGGATAGGATACTGGATCTATGCTGCGGCCATGGGAGACATTCCCTAGAGCTGGCTAGAAGGGGGTTCCTGAACGTCGAGGGGCTCGATATCTCGCATTACCTGATTAGGAGGGCTAGGGCCCAGGCGAAGAAGGAGGGCTTGAAGGTCAGGTTCAGGGTGGGGGATGCGAGGAAGCTTCCCTATCCGCCGGACTCCTTCGACGTCGTCATACTAATGGGGAATAGCTTCGGCTACTTCGATACGCCGAGTGAGGACCTGAGGGTCTTGAGGGAGGTTATCCGGGTCCTAAAGCCAGGGGGCAAGGTCCTCATAGACGTCGCGGACGGCGACTATCTCAGGCAGACCTATCAGAAGAGGTCTTGGGAGTGGATTGATAAGAGGCTCTTCGTATGTAGGGAGAGGTCGCTATCCTCAGACAAGCAGAGGCTGATAACGCGTGAGATAATAACCGATGTCAACAGAGGGGTTGTGACCGAGAGATTTTACGCTGTGAGGCTTTATAACAGGGAGCGCCTCGAGGTCCTCCTAAGGAGCGCGGGGTTCGGCGATATAACCTTCCATGGAAGCCTCTCGCCCGAATCGAAGAAGGCCCAGGATCTCGGAATGATGGAGAGGAGGATCGTGGTGACAGCCGTGGCTAAGAAGCCATGGTCCTCGGCTTGGAAGAGGGTTAACCATTCCAAGTTGGTGGTCGCCGTCCTGCTGGGAGACCCCTCCAAGAAAGATCCGGTGAAGCCGGGTGGCGTATTCGACGACGACGATATCTATACTATTAATGAGTTGATGAGGGCTCTCAGCAAGCTAGAGGAGTATGAGTTCATATACCTATTTAACCACGATACGCTCATCCAAGACCTGATCAAGCTTAAGCCGAAGATAGACTTCGTCTTCAACCTCTGTGATGAAGGCTTTGATAATGATCCTAAGAAGGAGCTTCACATACCAGCCTTGCTCGAGATGCTGAAGATACCCTATACAGGCGCCGGTCCACAATGCCTTGCCCACTGTTATGACAAGTCGTTGGTTAGGGGTGTTGCGAGGGAGATGGGGATACCAGTTCCGCGGGCAGTCTTCATCATGCCTGAGGATAAGTCCTTCAATATACCCTTCGGATTCCCGGCAATAGTCAAGCCAAATTACGGTGACAGCAGCTTCGGCATAACCCAGAGGAGCGTTGTTTACAACGAGGAACAGCTTATAGAAGCTGTATCCGAGCTTAGGGAGAAGTTCGGATATGATAAGCCGATTCTCGTGGAGGAGTTTTTAACAGGCAAGGACCTGACCATCGGCATAATAGGGAACCCGCCGGAGGACTATATCGTCCTTCCGATAACAGAGGAAGATTACTCGGTCCTGCCAGAGGGGCTGCCGCCGATATGCGGTTATGAGGCCAAGTGGCTCCCAGACTCGCCATACTGGAAGATCAGGTCTGTTCCGGCAGACCTCCCCGAGGATACCAGAGAATTCATAATTGAGAAGAGCCTCCAGCTATTTACAAGACTTGAGTGCAGGGATTATGCAAGGTTTGATTGGAGGCTTGATTCCGAGGGCTGCCCGAGGCTTCTCGAGGTCAATCCGAACCCGGGCTGGTGTTGGGACGGCCACCTAGCCAAGATGGCGAAGTATGCTGGGATGGATTACTCAGACATGCTCCGCGCTATCCTCAAGGCGGCCGAAAAGAGGCTCAGAATACAACCGAGGGCTAGAGTCGAGGTCCCTGCTGCCAGTAGTGCCTCCCGGGATCAGCCCTGAAAGCTCCTTCACCCAAATAGGTCTGAGACCGCCCTCTCAAACTCCTCCAAGACTTTCTCCAAGTCTATTGTCTGGAGGACGCCATCCCTGACTATTATCCTGCCATCCACGATAACGTCTCTAACATCAGATCCGGAGCCACAGTATGTTAGCGCGGTGTATGGATCTCTTATCGGCTGATACCTCACCTTCCGAGTGTTTATCACGACTATGTCAGCCCTCTTGCCCACCTCGATGCTGCCGATCATGTGGTCTAGGTTTAGGGCCTCCGCGCCGCCCCTAGTCGCCATCCTGACAACGCTCCTCGCGGGCAAGCTGCTCGGATCCATATACTTGAGCTTCTGGAGCAGAGATGCTATCTTCATGTCCTGTATCATGTCGAGTGTATTGTTGCTTCCAGGGCCATCGGTCCCGAGTCCAACCCTTATCCCCACCCTCATCATCTCTTCTATCCTCGCGGCGCCGGATGCCAACTTCATATTAGAGACGGGATTATAAGCAACGGCGACATCCCTCTCCCTGATTATCCTCAAGTCCTCATCATCCAAGTATATCGCGTGGGCTATCAGGACGTCATTCCTCAGGAACCCTATCTCGTCTAGGGCCTTTATGGGCGTCTTTCCATGAGCTCTCACAAATTCATCCACTGGGGGCTTTGTCTCCGCCAAGTGGATATGTATCCCGACGCCAAGCCTATCAGCCTCCTCCCTTACTCTTCGCAGAAACTCTAGGCTGCAGGAGTATTCCGCGTGAGGCCCGAGCGCCGCCCAGATCATCCCCTTCCATCCATGATATCTCCTCGCGAACTCCGTACCCTTTCTCAATATCTCCTCCGAAGCCCGGTCACTAAATAGCTCGACCAACCCCTCAGAGAGCACCCCCCTTATCCCGACCTCGACAGCGGCTTCCGCGACCTGATCCATGTAGAAGTACATGTCGTTGAAGCATGTTACCCCGTTAAGGGCCATCTCTGCCGCGGCGACCAGCGCGCCGACCTTCACATGCTCGGGCTTGAGCCTTGCCTCAACGGGCCAGACATACTCCTTGAGCCACTTCTCGAGAGGCTGATCCTCAAAGGCGTTTCTGAAGAGCGTCATCGGCGAGTGGGTGTGGCAGTTCACGAAGCCCGGCGTAACGATGCATCCCCGGGCATCGATCTCCTCCTCGCCGCGGACCTCATCCCCTCCAACATATCGTATCTCACCATCCTCAATCCCTATGGAGCCGGGGCTAAAGACCTTCATCTCGTCATCCATGGTCAAGACTATGCCGTTCCTCACAGCAATCTCATACTTCTCCATAGTCGGTGGATGAGTTTATGGGAGGCTGGAGATAAATTTTGTGAATTAAGAATGGTTTTTATTCTGATAGCGGTCAGCCTGCCCGTCGCGTATCACGGGTCAACTTGGACGTTGCTCATCATCCCAAACTTATTTTGGAGAGCGGTATATTAAATGGTTTACCACAAGCCTATTCGGTGGATGGGGTATGCCGGTCTCACTCATAATCAGCTGTGGATGCGGATTTAGGACGACAAGCCTCGAGGAGGCTGAGGAGCACGCTAAGCAGACCAGGCATGTTCTGAGAATTCAGGGATCCGTTACACCATACTCCAGGTAGTCCTCTCTTGGTGGGCTTGTTGGTGCTTGAGGATCTTGCGAGGGATCTGAAAAAGCTGATGGCAAGGGAGGATGTAAGACGCGTCGTCGAGTCTAGGATCAGGTCATTCAGGGAGGCTCTCTCAAGGCCGGCTGAGAACGTGTTCAGGGAGATTGTCTTCTGCATTCTCGCCGCGAACTTCACGGCATCGGGGAGCATCAGGATCGTGGAGGAGCTCGGTGATAGGCTGATGAGCCTTGGCGTGGAGGAGCTAGCCAAGGAGCTGAGGAGGCTGGGTCACAGGTTCCCCGAGGCGCGTGCAAGATATATCGTTGAGGCGAGGATGAAGCTCCCCATGATACTTGAGGTTCTCAGGTCGAGTCGGGATGAGCATGAGCTTAGAGACTGGCTCGTGGAGAATATTAACGGCCTAGGGATGAAGGAGGCAAGTCACCTCCTCAGGAACCTGGGATACCAGGATGTGGCGATAATAGACTTTCACGTGCTCAGGGTGTTGAGGAGATATGGCGTGATAGGCGAGTTCAAGTCCCTCACGAGAAAACGGTATCTTGAGATAGAGAACATCCTAAGGGGGCTGGCGAGGAGGCTTGGTATAAGCCTAGCTGAGCTCGACCTCTACCTCTGGTACATGGATACCGGGAAGATCCTGAAATAATGTTCATCTCCTCGGTAGCGCCCCTTCAAGCCTTAGAAGGTGTTCCCTAACCTTTCTACTGAATCCGCTTCCAGATATCCTGCCATCCTTCCTCAAGACCCTATGGCATGGGATTATTATCGCTATCGGGTTTCTTGCCAAGGCATTAGCAACCGCCCTCCAAGCCCTCGGCCTACCAACCTCACCTGCGACCCAGCTATAGCTCCGGGTCTCGCCATAAGGTATCTCCCTAACCTTCAGCAAGACCCTCTTCTCAAACTCCGGGCGTTCAATCCTAAATGGATAATCAAAGACCACGTGCTCCCCCGAGAGATAGGCCCTGAGATCTCGTATAAGCCCTTGGAACTCGCCGAGATCAAACCTTGGACGAGGATGATATGCGCCGATCTCATCCTCCAGCTGCCTCAGGCTCTTATAAAACCCAACCCTAACAAGCTCATCACCAATCTTCACAAACCCTATTATGAAAAAGCCCGTCTCCAAATATCCATAATACGCCCCGGCCATCTCCATCCCTCAACCCTCATAGCCCTCCTTGACATAAGCTTTCCTTTATTTCTTGAGAAGTTGCCTGGAAATGGGATAAGAAATAAAATTGGAGTTTTTCACGGTCATTCTAGCTGGGTTGTATTCCTTGTTTAATAGCGCCGCCCTCCCCCCTCATATTTCCTCAGTGTGGACACGGCCCCTCCAAGGCCCTATACCCCGTCATGGCCCTCATATGCCTAGGGGAGAGGGAGGCTGTGGAGTGGCTCTATGACGTCAGGGTCTCTATGATCAAGGTTGGCTATCTGAAGTATATCGCGCAGGAGAATGGTAACTTCAATAACGTCCATGCCTGGAATTATGACCTTCTGCTGAGGAGACTCTCAGAGGTTGCCGAGGAATACGGGATCAACGTAATCTACGTGGACGAGTCCTATACACTGTTAAGGTGTCCATGGCATGGCGATGGATGCAGCATTAGAATAAGCCGAGGGCTATTCAAGTGCACGACGATAGACAAAGTATTCAACGCCGACCTCATAGCAGTACACAACATACTTAATGACACCAGTAACCCCAAGCCCTGAAAAAGGGAGGGGGTAATGGCCGGAGACCCGGCCAAGGGCTAAACCCCCAAAAAGGGGGAGGAATGTAGCCCAAACCTCCCCATCCTGCGTAGAGAGGAGGTCGTCAGATATTAATGTTGGCTCCCTCCCTACTCAGGGTAGGGAGGAGGTCGTGGGCGGTCCTTATCATATTCTTGCTAAGCCTGGTGAGGTTGCTGAGAGGGTTATAGCTGTTGGTGATCCCGCGAGGGTGGAGCAGGTCTCGAGGCTCCTCGATAATGCGAGGCCTGTGAATCTTCACCGTGGATTCCCAGTGTATACGGGTGAGTATGGTGATGTCAGGGTCTCGGTGGCCTGTCATGGTATTGGTGGCCCATCATCAGCAATAGCCTTCGAGGAGCTGATAATGCTCGGGGCGAAGGTGATCGTGAGGCTGGGGACCGCGGGCGGCCTTCTACCAGACATGGAGCCTGGGGAGCTCGTTATACCAGATGCTGTTGCCAGTCTCTCCACATACGGTGTTCTAGCAACATATGCTCCCGGGGTTCACCTGCCGCTAGCGCCAAATTACGAGGTCTTGGAGGCCCTTGTCCAAGAGGCGAGAAGAAGTGGCGCAAGCTTCAGGATCGGGGCTGTGGTCTCTAATGATGCATTCTACGCCGAGAGCCATGAGTTCGCGATGGGGTGGGCTAAGAGGGGGGTCATAGCGATAGAGATGGAGTGCGCTGCCCTATTCGGGGTCTCGAGAATGAGGGGGATAAAGTCAGGTGCTCTCCTAATCTTAAGTAATAACGTGGTGCGGGAAACGCCCATACTGACCGCAGATAAGCTTGAGGATAGTGTCAAGAGGGCTGCAAAGATAGTTCTCGAAGCCTTGCGAAAGATCGAGGTGAAGTAGGCTAGCGCACCACGATATTATGCATTGCGACTAAGTCCCTTTTGAAAGGTTTAAGCTCCCTTGGTATCTCGACTTCTATTGGATCCCTTAATGACAATCCTCTCTCCTTCTTCATCCTCCAGACCATCGAGTTGAATTCTATTATCGTGTTCGTGTACTTTGTGTATGCCCGGTTCCACCTCACCTTTGGGAACCTCTCGAGATGAATGCTCTTCTTGGAGTACAGTTTCCTCCAGATATAGTCTGTGATGAATGGTGTGATCGGCGCTAGCAGGAGGAGAATGGTCCTGAGGGACTCGTGGAGTGTGTACCATGCAGCCCTCTGCTCGCCCTTCGAGAAGCCCCTGCCATAAGCCCTCTGCTTGGACATCTCGATATAATGGTCGGCAAATATGTTCCAAGCGAAGTTCCTTATCGCTGTTGCTGGTATGAAGAAGTTGAAGTCACGGTAGCCCTCATAGCATTTACGGGCTGTCTCTGCGAGCTCGGCGAGAATCCATCTATCTGTCGGCGTAAGCACAGCCCTCTTAGGTCTCGGGAATAACGAGACATACCTCGCGATGTTGAGGAATTTTGTTATAAATTTCCCCGCATTCGCTATCCTCTCCTCCGAGATCCTGAAATCCTCCCCCAGGCTTGACTCTTGAGCGCACCAGAACCTGAATCTATCTGCGCCATATTTCTCGATTATCGGTGCCGGGTCTATAACATTCCCCTTACTCTTACTCATCTTCTCCCCCTTCTCGTCGAGCCCCGTCCCGCTTATCCAGGCATGCTTGAAAGGCATCTTGCCCGTGAGCTGATAACATCGAAGGATCGTGTAGTATAGCCAGGTCCTGACGATGTCCTTGCCTTGGGGCCTGATCGCAACCGGGTAAGCTCTTCTGAAGAAGCGCTCATCACGGCTATATTTGGTTATGAAGAGCGGCGAGATACTTGAGTCCATCCAAGTGTCGAATGTCCTTGTCTCGCCGATGAATCTATCGTGACCACATTTCTTGCACCTCTCAAATGGCGGGTCCTCGATCCATGGGCGATAATACCTGCCCGCCGGCGGTAGATGAGGCTCGCCGCACCTTTCACAATACCAGATCGGTATCTCCGTCCCATAGTATCTCCGCCTGCTAATCGGCCAATCTATCTTGAGTGAGTCTATCCAGTCTATGAGGAGTTTTCTATGCCGCTCCGGGTGGAACTTCATAAATGCCGACTTCTCCTTTAAGATCTCGGCGAACTCAAGTTGCTTCAGATAATAATCTTCCATCGGTATGATCTCTATCGGCGTCTTACTCCTCTCGCAGACCGGGGTCCTATGCATTATTTCCTCAACTTTCACTACAAGCCCCATTTCCTCGAGGTCCCTGATTATCGCCTCCCTAGCTTCCTCGATCCTCATCCCGGCATACTTGCCAGCCGCCTCCGTCATCTTCCCTTCCTGATTTATCGCAACTATCTCCTTGAGTCCGAGCTCCCTGAATAGGAGCACATCCGTATAGTCTCCGTAGCTGCAGATCATCACAGCGCCGGTCCCGAACTCCGGCCTAGCAGCTGGATGAGGAATAATCTCAACCCTCCTACTATATATTGGCACGATTGCGTGCTTCCAGTGGAGATGAGTATATCTCTCATCGCCTGGGTTCACTATCACGGCCTGACATGCTGCTAAGAGCTCCGGTCTCGTGGTCGCGATTATCAGGTCGCTTTCATCCTCCTCGACCTTGAACTTGATGTAGACAAGTTTTGCAGGCCTCTCCTCATACTCTATCTCGGCGTCGGCTATCGTTGTCCCACATTCCCAGCAGTAGTTATTTGGCCTAGTGGCGGAGTAGATCAGCCCGCGATTCCAGAGCTCGATGAAGGTGGCCTGAGTAAGGGCCCTATACTCCTCGGAATCAGTCCTGTAATAGTTGTCAAAGTCCCCGCTAAGCCCCATACGCCTCATCAGCGCTATCATCTCAGCCTCGAGCTGATCTAGGGTCTCCCTGCAGAGCTCGAGGAACCTTTCTCTTGGCACATCCCTTATCGAGACGCCTTTCACCCTTTCAGTGTAGATCTCGACCGGCAGCCCATTCCTATCAATTCCTATTGGGAAGTAGACCTCATAGCCCATCATCCTGGCAGTTCTAGCAATCATATCTATCTGAGAGTAGTGAGCGGCGGCCCCAATATGCCAAGGTCTTCCAGACGGATATGGTGGAGGAGTATCAATGAGGAAGAGGGGCCTCCTACTCCTAGGATTAAACCTGTAAATCCCCTCCCTTCTCCAAAGCTCTAGGAGCTCCTCCTCAAGCTTCGGATCCCAGTGCTTCTCAAGTTCACTCGACATGAGTATCAGCTTCACCTATCCAGCCCCCGAGCAACTATATTTTAACTTCTCCCAGAGGATCTTCTTGACGCTGGGGATGAGGAAGAGCACACGGCCTCTTGGGGTACTCTCAATATCGTCGGCAGCGGTCCTCTGGGGATTAAATGGTGTGATCGTGAATATGATCAGCCTCGATGCATTCACGATCGCCTTCTTCAGGGTCTTCCTCGCCTCGCTAATCCTCCTCCCCTTCATGGTGATCTTCAGAGTGAATGATCTCGCGCGCATCACGTCCTGCTGGAAGCCCCTAATCCTAAACGGCCTCCTCCTATCCCTTGGCTGGGCGTTCCTCTTCGCCTCAATGAAACTCATTCCGATAGCTGAGGCAGTCCTCCTAAATTACCTCGGCCCGGTCTTCACAGCAATATTATCTCCTATAATACTGAAGGAGAGGATTAGGAAAACATCGATCGTGGCCCTGTTAATGTCGATTCTCGGCATATGTTTGATCTCCCATAAGGAGCTGATTCGAGGTGTCTCCGGAGACATTTTGGGGATAATCTACGGGCTTCTTGCAGGCCTGAGCTACGCCGGCTTCATAATCGTATCGAAGAAGCTTAGGGATGGGCAGTCAAGCCT
>Ga0080004_1231969_pt1 | contig 12180 bp, 28 predicted proteins | sample WasSprMetagenome_FD_69207 | JGI IMG/M metagenome (GOLD analysis project Ga0080004, IMG submission 69207) | Sulfidic aquatic microbial communities from Washburn Spring, Yellowstone National Park, USA - WS (SPADES assembly) (version 2) | ecosystem: Environmental > Aquatic > Thermal springs > Hot... | reverse complement strand
CCTATCCGGAGTGAAGTATTCAGCTACCTTGTTATCTCCTGCTTGCAGATCGGTAGGCATCGCTGACACAAAACACTCAGGAGGATACTTTGCAACTTTCCTAATATCTACTTCAACTCCCACTTTTACCACCTCAAAAAAATAAAGAGATGAAGCTATAGAGATCAGACTGGAAGTGGGCACTCTGTAGTTGCCACGTAGCTGAGTACAAGCAGGTCTTTTGTTGTTATAGCCGCATTGAGGGTTATCATGTATGGATCTACCTTCGTCGCTGTTGCAGATATATTGTCAATAACAACAGTGATCATTTTTGCTACCTCTTGAGTATGAATTTAGTACCCCAGACCATCACTTCTACTCCATTCGCTGGTATAGCTGTACCGTTGTCGATTATCTCAATACCCCCCTTGACTCCGTGGAACAGGAATGGCTTCTTGAGGAATACAGGTCCTGCTCTCTTCATTGCAGCGTTCACATTTATGTCATAGTACATCGGTGGGTAGAAGAAGTTGTAGTCGGACTTTGTGCTGAACTCTGGAACTGTTGCTCTCCCATCTACGTTCAACCTTATTGCCTTGCTGTTAGCATGTGGTATAACACCCAATGCCTCAACAAGATATGCTTCATCCTTGTTCACCAAGTTCCAGCTCAAGTTCATCCATTCATATTGTGCACGTGCATCATAGGTAAATGTGTACCATTGATTTGGTGTAGTATCTATTTTGTTTCTAGCATAAGTTACCCAGGGCAGAATCATTGGCTTGCTTTGGGCAAGTCCACCAGGCAACTCATCAAAGGTATCAAGTGTAATCGGAAGCATGGGTTTGGCATATACATCGTTGTCCAATACAATTGTAGCTGGTGCAAGCGCAGGTCCAGCAACCTCCCTTAACTTTGACTCACCCCTAACCCTTGCAAACTTTAGTATAACACTATATGGCTGTGTGATATCCTGGTCTGCAACTACTTTGACATCGACCTTCTTACCCTTTGAAGCCTTCGGACATTTTGCCTCATAGATAGAAGGCGTGTATCCCAGTATCGGTCTGTGTAGTATTGGAACTCCAAAATCGACTGCAATTCCTACATTGTTTGGATGCTCATGTGGTGCCATTACACTGTTCACTCTTATCGTCTCATATTCCTTCCCATCCACCCTTATTGTTACATACTTCAGCTTCTGTATTGTGTTTGTAGTTGTATCGACAGGTGGTATTACCTCCATTCTGAAGATCTCTATAGCCTCATTCGGGCTCAGTTCGTATGCTGGGGATATCCACTCTGCATCTTTGGACTGTGTCCCTGTATGGTCAACCCTAAACACCACAACCGGATCCCAAACCTCAGACGCCTCAGCCATTCACATCACCCTCCGTAATAAATTCATAACAACCGCTACATATAGTTTATTTAATATGGGCAGGCTAAGCTATAATGGTAAGCTTATAGCAATTGTATGCAAACGAGATAAACATCTACATAGGAAGTTCTATGAATTGAAGAAGAGAGCTAACACATACATGCAGAAGAGACTTACCAATGAAGAGTTCCTGCAATTCCTTCTTGATGTATTTGAGAGAAAGCTAATGGAGGATGAGATGAGGAGAAGATTGATATCGTACTAGAACAGAGAAGATAAACTTGTAATAAGAACAGTCAGAATTGTGTTGTTGAATGCATTCTTTATATCCTTCGTAACTGCAGATGTGATAAGGAATGCACCTAAACCAAAAATGGATGAAAGTACAATAGTTCTAGCCCAACTATTGCTAGTGTATGTATATCTCCTACTTCTCACCCATGCTTCCTCAAACATGTTAGCGAATATTTCACATTCAGGAGTTCTGCATGGGATCCTGTAGTAGACATGAATATGGTGAGCCATCTCATGTGCAATTGCCCTCTCTAAAAAATTGGGGTCAATGTTCGCTGGAACTCTTATGATGCCATTGCTATACTCCACATTGTTGTAGTTGCCGAAAATAATAGTGGGAGGAGGTACATCAAATTGTCTTGCTATCTCCTGTGCTATGTTAGTAGCTAGTGATTGCAACTGGACTAGATCCATAGCTAGGACTTACAACGACAGGGCTTTGTGAAGGGGAAGGGTTTGAGACTAGCACTATAGGTTTGGAATATTTGAATTGCTTCTTCACGAGCTCTCTGATGCTGTGCATAGTCAGTGGCAATGATGCTACACACATGTCCTCTGCAATATCTGCAATATCACCCCTTGCATACTGACTCAGCAATAGTCCTCCGAATGTAGCACCAAGCCTGAAAACATCCTTAGCATATACAAGATTTCCTGTAAGCATTCCTCTCTCTTGTAGTTCTACCAACACGTTATCCACTACACCTACAACAGCCGAAGTACCAATCCTTTTGAGGTTCAGTCTCACTTCACATCACCTCCTATAGTATATAAACACACATCCAATATATCAACTTTCACTAGATACAGGAACGAGTTCAATACTACCGCCAGATATCTTAACAGCCTCAGCTCTAATATTCTCAATCACCTTTCTCAACCATTCCAATCCCTTAGGATGACCGTAAATTATACCCGCATGAAATGGTGCATCCTCTATCATCCACCTCATTACATTCTCCACAGTAAGGAAGTCTATGTACTTACCAAACTTCCTGGTTACCATGTAGAAGATCTTCTTATCCTTCTCCGTTAGCTTGCCTATGAGATCGGTATCATCCTTCTCAATGGCCTGTATTATATCATCAGGCTGTAGACTGTTAATGCGTTGGGATATATATCCCCTAACAGTCTCAACAATAGCTGTTTTGGCTAAACTCTGCAAGAACTCTTTTACTCTATCCAAATACCATCACCCTTTAACCACAGCTTTATATGTGGTCTTGCATTGTGGACATGTAATCTCTTTCCCAGGTGTAACATCCTTTAACTCCGTACCGCATTGAGGACATTTAAGAGTGTATGAATACTTTGTAGGTTCAACCTCCATCTCTTCACTAGCCTCACTTAACCCTGTACCAATAGCCTCACCTATCTTCCGCAGTATTGTAGCGGTCATCTCATTCCTCCTCTTGGATTCCGCAAGTTCAGCCTGCATCTTCAATAGTTCAAGATCTAGCTTCTTCATGTTTAGTTCATGGGCCTGCCTTAATTTCTCCAGTTCAATAGCTACCTCAGGAGGCATACTCTGACCACCGAATAGCTGTTTAAGTTTATTGAACTTCCTTTCATCCTCTAGTATTTCATCCCATAAACTCTTCCTGCCACCTATTGTATTTACAATGTCCTCTAACTTTTCAAGAAGGAGTTTTTGTTGTGTCTCCTTATACATGTTAGCCAACTCCTTCACTATAGCTAGTATCTCACTCTCACCACTCTTGCCTCTATCAGATGCTATGTTCTTTGCAAGATCGAATACATTCTTGTTCACTTCAACTATATCCTTAACCGTTAGGTTCTGAGGCTGTTGGCCTTTAGTTTGTGATGCTAGAAACATGAACAGAGGTAGGTATGGATTGTTGCTAGTGAGAGCAGTTAGGGTAGCTAGTGCTTCAGGATTGAGCTTGCTCAAGAACTCATTGGCTTCCTCAGGTTTCACTCCTGATTTGATAAGGGTAGCTGTTAATGCGGCTACTGCAGTTGTCTGTGCATTATTAGAGCTTAGGTTACCTGGATTACCTGACTTATACTTCTCAAGCTCCTGTCTTAGTTTCTCTGTTTCAGCCTGCATCTTCAATAACTCCTTCTCCATCCTCAACTTAACCATCTCCCTTTTCTTCTCCCTGATGTCATCCAGATCTAGCTCATCCTCAAAAACATCTTCGGTTTTAGCCTTCATCCTCATACCTCCCCACCTTTCAGCCCCTTCCTACAAAATACACATACCCATGGATGGTTATGCACATTGTACCTAGTTTTACCACCATAACCCTTAAACAGACCAGGACACGATCTGCGTAACTCCTCATCTATGTCATAGAGGCTATATTCCAAACATACACCAGTTTCGTCATTGTAATGTGAACATGCATTACGTATCTGCTCTCCGAATACCTTTGCTATCTCCAATACCACATCACCTAGGGATCTACCACCTAACTGTGATGCCATTTTAAGTTCCCTGTAATCTTGTAGTATCTTCTTCATAGCAATAGTATCCAATTTGTAGATCTGCATGATCTCAATTGGCGAATGCCCATCCTCTAACATCTCCATAGCCTTCAATACTATATCAGTACCATCATTGCTGAGCTGTGTAGGTTGTATAGTTACAGGTTGAAATGACTGTATTTGGGGTTGTATCTGTACTTGTGTTTGAGGTTGTGTAGAAGTTGTTTGTTGCTGTTGTTGTACTTCTCTATGTTTATGGTACATATGTGACCCAAGTGCCTGTTTAGATTTGAATTCCTTTCCACAAACTGAACAAACTACTTTGCTTTCCTCCATCAAATATTAAATACATCGGGCTGTATATGAAATATTTGATGAAGTGGAACAAGTTAGTTGTTACAATATTGGATGTGATTGCCACAACAATAGAAAACATGCCAGCCAGAGTTGATACTAGTAAACTTCATACCGGTCAACCCAGTGTTGAATTCAGCTATACAGGTAGGAGTCATATTGCTACTCCTGAAGGTATATCGACGGAAAAGTATTGTCTAGATTGTTTGTCTAAGCATCTGGGTACCGCTAAGATTCTCATGAGAGAGGCATTGCAGAGAGCTGAGAAAGGTGAGGATACTAAAGCCATACTGGAGAAAGTAAGAGGTGCGTATGAAGAGCTCATGGGTGCAGAGGATGATAGCCAAGCATTGACAGATGAAAGGATAAGGGAGTTCAATGCCAAGATCAGAGACCTCAGACATTGGTTCTTCAATTCAGGAGTGCTTGTAGAGGTTGATAAGAGTAAGATAGTTGAAGGGTTGAGTAAAGTATCACAGCTCAATGATGAAGTGTATGCAGAGCTTGAAAAAAGAAAGCATCTATTGAAAGAGTTCATAGGGAAGGTGAAGGAAAGGATTGAGAAGCTAGAGAGTGAGTTAAATGCCCAGTCAGGATCTACACCGAAAGCTAGATAGACTCCTACTTGGGAAGTCATATCCTAAGGTTCACACTACATTAGACTTACCATCCACATGGTTGGGTAAGGGGCATAGAATCCTATTCCATGATGAACCTACTGCAATGTTAATAGGTTTAGCTGTAGGAGGTGTAGAGGGAGCAATGTCAGCTCTTCTTCATGTGTGGTTGGACAGAGCATATACACAATCTTCATCTTATGTTAGGAGGAAATTAAGATTGAGGTGATGTGTATATGGATGGTGGGGTTGAAACTGCTACATGGAGGGTGTTGAATAAGCTCATGGCCGTAATATCCCCTGAAGGAAAACTTGAGTTCTGCAAGGCATTATCGGATGAAAGGTTGCAGAGGGAGATATGGGAAGCCACAAGACAAGCATTTATAGATAAGGACCTGAAGAGATTTCATACATTAGCCCTAGAGTTCATTGAATGGGAGAAACTAAAGAGACAGTTCTGCGGATACATATGATCACAAATAAGATTTGTGAGGAGTTGAAAAGGTTCCTTGGAGTTGAACTTGTAAAATGTTACACCGACACAATTGACTACATTCGACCTGATACCTATGTTCTAATGAAGCGCATGGGAAAGGAAGCATGGAAAGCATACTACCAGGGTAGCATATGGGTGAATGAAAGTAAGGGAGAGATAGGAGCAGGGGATGTAGTTACACCATTAGAGAAGGAATCTGAAATGGTTGACAGACTGAGGAAATTTGGCTGTCCTCCTGCATATATACACCAGCATCCCGAATTCAATACAAGTCATATCCATATAGATAGCTGTAAGGTAAAGGGTAGGGAATTGGAGTTTGTCAAGTTGATATTAAGCAAATGAATATGAGAGGAGAATGCGACTGCGAATTCAGCTTTGAGTTTTGGGATAAAGCTTTGCCTTGGTGATTTTTTATAACACATTCAAATGTTCGGTTATAAGATCACGGTCATTACCATCCTATCTTTATTGTATCACCATTACAAAAGTGAACCTATAACCGTAAAAAGTATGTTAAAAATAGGGGAGATAATACTACAGTTCAGATGTCACTTCTTACAATAGCGCCTAGAATCTAACTCTCTAGCAACCTCACCTTCTGAATATATCTCTAAGGATCCCTAGTAAATACAATCCCCCCAAACATATACCCCCTAGCGCTATTATGTTAGCAAGACCACACCACTCCTGAGGCACGGGTATTGTTGCTATACCCAGTAGTGAACATGGTGGTGAAGGTATCTTGATCTGGCTCTGTTTCATTAACTGCTGTGCCTGTTCGTATGTAATCTTCCCTTCCTCATAGAGCTTTAAAATTTGCTTGTTTATCTCTACCTGTTCTACAACGTATATTTCCTGAACTTTCTCATGTTCATACCATACTACACAAATCGGTATGACTATTGTCGCAATGATTCCAAGAAGTATAATTATTTGTGGTAGTGGTACTGCAGGAGTACCTGTCTTGAGGTAGTACAGCGAGAAGTAGCTCTCATCCCAATTGATCCCGTAACCGACATACTGGTACCCCAACGGCACTATTACAGTGTTCACAGTATCCGCTACCCTAGGCATGGTACTTTCAAGAGCCTCTTTTGTAGCCCATGGTAGCTTTAAGAAGTAAACTCTTAGCTCATTGGTGTACTGCGGAGCATATGTAATATCGTAGTTAATTACAGGTGAGCTAAATGATCTTGTAGGTCTGCCATATGAAGCTCTTTCACTTATCCTATACCTGATCTTGACTTTGCCATTCACATTCTTATAGACTTCAAATCTAACTGTAGCTGATTGCTGTCCAGCTACTGATACATCCTTACTGTACACTTCCTGACCGTTGACTATAACGCTGATGCCAAAAGGAGTTGGAGTTTCATTGCCCCAAACATCTAATGTTGTAGATACATCAATAGTAGTTATTGTCCCATTGATGTAAACTTCCTCAGTCTCTATTGTCGCTGTGCTCCCTGCTATCCATATCCAGTCATTGGTGATGCTGATCTTATCAGGAGAGCAAGATACACATGTTTGCCACCACGGACAATAATATGTTAGTGTGTTACAGTTCAACTTTGGGTTGACTGATACCATAGATAAAAAAATGGGAATGAAAACCTGTTATGGAGCCATCTTCTCTTTGTATCTCTGGTACCACTTTTCCTCTTTACCGGAAACAGCCTTGTCGAAATCGGATGCTGAAACCCTATTGATACCCTCCCTATATGCATTCAATCTATCAGTGTTGCATGTGGAAACTCCAAGGAATTGTGCAATACCCTTACAGTAGGCATCTTCCTTGCCAGTGACCCCTTTCTTCCACTTGTCACCCTTAACCTTCTCCTTCCATTTCTTCTTAGCTAATTCAGGTGTAGACATTCTACATCACCTCCTATCAATACTAACTTTATTAACATGAGGTCTGTTATTATTAATATGCACTTGTATAGGATTATAGCATTTGCATTACCTTATGATACCCTTAAGTGGGTGAATGAGAAAGCTCACGAATTAAACATTAGCAGAAGTGAGCTAATCAGAAGATGTATAGATCTTATGATGCAGGTCGATGAGGCTATGAAGAAGGGTGTGGATATAAACATAGAGGGCTACACACCATTACATCTTGACTATAAATGCTACAAACTGTTAGAACAAATAGGTGAGATGTTAGGAGAGACCGACATGAATAAGCTATTGGATTATGTAATAGTCAGCATGCACCTTATGCTAAAGGCTGGTGTGTGGAAATTGTTAAAACCTCTACCCCAACTTGCAAGTGAATTAGATCAAAAAGAGGAAAAGGGTAATACTTCTTGAACTGCCTTCTTTAAAGTCTTCTCATCTACATACTTAAGGAGTTCTTGTCTAGCCGTTGTACCATCCATCTCGCCCTTCATTACCTTACTAGATAGTTCTTTGCATTTCCTCCTAGCCTCTTCTGTAGGAAGTTTCTCACAAATGTTATCCACAATCTTACACAATTCACACTCGACCATACCTACAACCACATTTATTTACAAGACCTTCAACCACATCCCGTAACACTATTGCAAATACCTTGGCTAGCTTCTCCTTATTAGGTTCCTTCTTTAACATGCTACCCTCTTCCGGATACCTACTGTACCCTGCTGTAAGAAAACCAAAGCTCCAGAGTATTTGATCTAGCTTGCATTGATCCAGATTTGCATACACATTTATAACATCCTGCAATGCTTGTCTTAATATGATCCTATTCACTCTGCTATCTTCACTTGCTATGATTTCCTCCATCAAAGATATGGCTTCTTCTTTTGACATTAACATCACCCCCTAATATTTACTTCAATTCCTTGATTTTAACTTTATGATGTAGTACAGCTTTCACATCCTCCACAATCTTGTCACCAATGCCATCAATGCTATGTTTCCACCAGCCAACATTATTCAGTGCATCCTTTACAGTCCCATAGTGCTTCAAGATCTTCTTAGCTCTCTCGACCGAGATATGAGGTAATGAGCATAACACCCGAATAGCCATCTCATCCAATGTTATAGCCTTAGGTTTCGCTACAGGTGGTAAACTCTTCTTTGGCTTGCCTAACCATTTAGTGAAGCTAGCTAAAACATAAGGTGTCCATGATAGTGCAGGTGAAGATACAACATTAATGCCCCAGCTCGCTATTACACTCAAGATGGATGCATATGCACTACCGAGAGATGTCTTATCCTTCTTAGTACCGTACTTGAGGACAAAGTGCCAATCACCCTCAATTAGGAGCATGGGTACTATTGTCTCTTCAGAAGAGCATACAGCTGACTTAACCTTTTCCAGTTCTTCCCATAGTCGTGTATCGAATAGGCTGTTAACATAATCAGTCACAGTCTTCCTCTCAAGAAGAATGCTTAGCTTCTCACCTGGGATGTAATAGTCACCTGCATCAAGCTTCTGCCATATGGGCTCTACTTCAAGAGCTTGTAACTTCTTAAAGATGTTTTCAGGTTCTCTTGTATCCACATATATTACATACTTCTCACTTTCGACCATAGCTTATACTCCCCTGTTATCGCATACATTTTCACGGTTATAGGTTCACTTTCATCACTGTGATATAGATTAATATTGACAGTCATAAAGGTGATCTTATAACCGAACTTCTAGGGTGAAAATAAAATAGAGGTTATTCTTCTGGTTTGAATTTATCATAACACTCCCTAGAACAGAAGTCAGCACTTCTTGATATCTTCTTTACTGTCACCTTCCCAGTTTTGGTTTTAGACTTTACTTCAGTCTTATATGTTAATCTTGCATAGACTTCCTGAGGGGCTAACTCTCTCCCACATACATCACACTTAATTGTCCTAACCATACACACCACCCCTTGCCTTAGTCCATCTCAGCTTTTGTGCTTCATGTCTATTCCTATTCAGTCCAACCTTTTTCAATCTCTGCCATATTGCAGGTGCAGTCATGTTATACATCTTTGCTATTTCAACAGTACTATACCCCTTAGAGTATAACTCTATTATAGTCTCCAACTCTATCTTCCTCTTCATGATATTATTAACTCTCCGAACTTTATTTATAACTTGTTGATCACTGTCTAGGTCTAACGTTGATGGCATCTTCGTCCTCCCATATCGTTACATATCCCTTACTCTTCTCAATCCACTTGCTTGCTATCTCTTGTGGTATTGTAATCCTCATACTAGCACCAGCCCTGGTTAATGATCTCACTATGGAATTACCCTTGAGGTTAACTGGGAATCTGCTTATAGGTATTATCCTCAATATGTCAAGCGCCTCATTGTACTCCAGTACAACCTTCTCTGATGCTAAAAATTTACGGTAGAACTTCTTTGGGATTATCAATGTGTAAACCTTGTGTTCAGCTACTCTTCCCAATACCCCCTCCATTTCCTCACACCTCCTTAGCTTCCTCATATATCCTTTCTGTGCTAGCATCCCTGAAACCATTAGCGTCCCCGACGAATCTCTTATATATCCAGTAGTGCCCATGATGTCCAGGGACATTGTAGTCAACTTGCCAAGGCTTTGTTGGGTCAAGCACTTTCAATAATGCCGCCCAACGTTTTCCATGTCCGTCGCCATACGACCATATTTCTTCACAGTTCTCTGTTTTCTTGATTATCGGACTTGCCCGTGCATTATAGGATTCGTAGAGCAATATGTATAGTTGCCCTGTCAGCTTAAATGTTGCGGCTGCCTCACTAGAACACCTTGCTCTACATGGCATGCAGAACTTGATGTATGTTGCTTCGATGACTCCTGTCTTTTCGACGAATTTCCCATCAACCAAAACGTCGTCCTGATGCCATATACTCGGGAAGTTCGTTACGATTATCTTAGCCATTCGCCTCACCTCCTACCAACCTCCTTCCAACCTCTTATCTCCTCACTATTCAACATAACAAGAATACAAGGTTTCTGTAAGTGATAGAATGGTGGTTGAGATCTACAGTATCCACATTCCTCACCCTTCATAGGACATTGAATACAATTCTCACTTCCAAAGTCTGTTATCCGTAGATTCATAGATAATGCGTTATCCAGCAACATAGCTAACTCCCTCAAGAATTTGTTTGTAGCTTCCTCATACAACTTATTATAGCTCTCACATTTATCCATACATGCATAGCAATATGCGTTTTCACTAGGGACTTCAGAACACATTGTTTCCCATCTTGATCCATATGCCATACATCTAATCTTCTTCATACTTTCACCTCATGTGTAGCAATACATTTCCCTTAACTCTCTCACTATACTGCTGAGTTCTATAGCAACATCCTCCACCTCAGCTGATATTGTACTATCCCTATACCTTAGCTCTTCCGCAATCTTCTCCAGAGCTAACCAACACATTTCCAACCTCTCAATTAACCCCTCCATAACATCACCCCAATACATTCAACTCTACCAAATCGAAAACCCATAATGCATCATAGAGGAATACTGTATCGTACTCTATATCATCACGTAATGGTAGGTAGTATTCTGCAATGGGAATACTCATACCCCAATGATACTTCAATAGGTAGTGTATGTATCTATAGTTATCAAAATCCCATCTGCACACATACCCACAAGTTCCTCTCCTCTCATAGTACTTTGCTGTAGATTCCTTTCTCCTCAATATGTTCTCTACTGCGTTCTTTACATTCTTCCACTTCTCGTTTATGAGGCAGATTAAATCTTTGTAGATGTTTACGGTCTTAACAGATTTAGGCTCGGACATCAGTCTCACCTCACTAAAAATGATTGAAACAGTTATTTAAAGATACTTGATTACTTCTTACATCTACCCCTTTACCTGCCACAGGGTGAGAAGGAGAGTAAGAAGGCATAGAAAGAAGATGACAAATGCTGTTATTGACACAGCGAACGCTGTAAATGCCCTTGCAAGCTGGTTCAGAGAGTTAGTGAACCCTTGCGGACTGCTGTCCCAGTTTGCCGTCGCCCTAATAACCTCGATGTAGCAGTATGCGCTGAGCAATAAAAACACAACCGAAGCAAGCGTCAGGAGTGCAACTAGGATTTTCATGCTTCCCTCTCAGTTGCCTTCATCTTCTCGATGTCGAGGTACCTCCTCAATGCCTCCTCAACAACCTTAGAGAGCGTCTTCTTCCTCCTAGTTGCGAAGGCTCTCACTTCTGTCCAGAGATCCTCGGGGATGAACACCTGAACCGTCTTAATCCTCATGTGAGAACACTTTTACGGTACGGACGGTAGTTGCAGTAACTCAGCACACATGCATAATATTGCTCATGCTTCTGCTCTCCAGAAAACGTCTTGTAAACGTTGATTAGGATTCTGTGCACACAATCCTTGCATATTGGCCACGTGTAGTCCTTCACTCCACTCTCCATCATTCTAACTCACCTGCTTGAGAAACTGATTCTCACTTCACAGTCTCAACACCTATCATTCCCTTTTCCACTTCCAAAGTCCAAACTTTCATTTCTCCTTACCTCCAAAAATCATAGCTCCATCAAGTCCAAGTACTTATCAAACCTGTCCTGATCTGGAGTGGAATCAATAGAATACTCCTCTTCCATGCCTGTTCTTACATCTATTATGAGCGCATGGAACGGCACAATAGCCCTCT
>Ga0080004_1106448_pt1 | contig 12180 bp, 9 predicted proteins | sample WasSprMetagenome_FD_69207 | JGI IMG/M metagenome (GOLD analysis project Ga0080004, IMG submission 69207) | Sulfidic aquatic microbial communities from Washburn Spring, Yellowstone National Park, USA - WS (SPADES assembly) (version 2) | ecosystem: Environmental > Aquatic > Thermal springs > Hot... | reverse complement strand
TTAATAGATTTTATGGTTCTTTCTGCATTTACTATAGCTTGCCTTTTTGCAGGTTCTCCTACTAAAAGTTGTCCATCTTTTGTAAAGGCAACAATAGATGGAGTTAACCTACTTCCTTCCGCATTAGGAATTATAACTGGTCTTCCTCCTTCAAGATATGCTATAAGAGAATTAGTGGTACCAAGATCTATTCCTACAATCTTAGGCATTATTCTCTACCTCCTTTTTTTCTATTTTTTTAGATACGATAACCTTTGCAGGTCTTAATAATTTATTTTTAAAAAGATATCCCGGAGAAATCTCTTTAACAATTAAATTATCCTCACCATCCTCCACCTCTTCAATTCCCACCGCCTCATGGAAGGATGGGTTAAATGACTTACCAATAACCTCCATTTTTATAACTCCTTCATTTTGAAGAAGGTTTTCAAATTGTCTATAAATCATATTTATCCCTTCTATAATGGCATCTTTCTTCCTTGTATGTTTTATAGTTTCTAAAGCTAAGGAGAAATTATCCATTATATCTACAATTTCTTTTAAAAGTTTTGCATTGGCAATTTCTTGCCATTCTTCTTTTTCTCTTCTTAATCTTTGACGAAAATTTTCAAATTCTGCTTGAAGCCTGATATATTTTATTTCCCAGTCTTCTACAGAAGTTTCAGGAACTGTCTCTTCTTTTTTAATCTCAACTTCTCTTATTTCTTCTTTTTCTAAAACTTCTTTTTCCTCCATAATTTCACCTCTTTTTTAATTTTTAGCACTCTCACCCTGAGAGTGCTAAAACCATATATAGTTTATAATTTATATTCAAATTGTCAAGAGCTTTTAATAAAAGAGTAATAAATCTCATATTAGTAAAATTTACAATTCTATTAGTTTTTTGATATACTTTCAATATGGAGAAAATAGATATATCTTTTGTGATACCTGTAAAAGATGAAGAAGGAACATTAGAGGAGCTTTATAAAGAGATTGTTAAAAATACAATTTCTTTAAATCTTTCCTTTGAGATTATTTTTGTTGATGATGGAAGCACAGATAATTCTTATGAAATATTAAAAGAAATTCATAAAAAAGATAAAAGGGTAAAACTCATAAAATTTAGAAGGAATTTTGGTAAAGCTTCTGCTTTATCCTCTGGATTTCAGAGAGCAAAAGGAGAGATAATTATCACGATGGATGCAGATTTGCAAGATGATCCTAAAGAAATTCCAAGATTTATTGAAAAAATAAAAGAAGGATATGATTTGGTATCTGGCTGGAAAAAAGAGAGGAAAGATCCTCTTACTAAGAAAATTCCCTCTAAGATATTTAATAAATTAGCAAGTATCCTTACAGGTGTAAAAATACATGACTTTAATTGTGGATATAAAGCTTATAGAAGAGAAGTGATTGAAAATCTTGAGATATATGGAGAGTTGTATAGATATATTCCTGCTCTTGCTCACAGTAAAGGTTTTTCTGTGACAGAAATTCCTGTTATTCATCATGAAAGAAAACATGGTAAATCAAAATATGGATGGGAAAGAATATTAAAAGGATTCTTAGATTTGATAACAGTAATCTTTATTACTAAATTTTTAAAAAGACCTATGCACTTTTTTGGGGGAACAGGAATTATCTTTTTTACTACTGGATTTATAATAAATCTTTCCTTAGTTATTTATAAATTCTTAACAGGAGCATTAATTGGCACAAGACCCCTTCTAACCTTAGGAGTTCTCCTTATGATTGTAGGAGTTCAGTTTTTATCAATAGGGCTTATTGCAGAGATGCTAAACAATATAACCCATGAGAGAAAAAGAGAGTATTTAATCTTGGAAGAAATTGGTTTTGAATAATATTTATCTTGAAAAAATATTAAAAGAGATACCAAGAATTTTAGGTCTTTTAGATAAAAATATTGCAAGTCCTACTTTTGGCTGTTTTGATAGAAATTTTTGGCATTATAATATTAGTGATTTTCCATGTGCAAGATTTCAAGAGGCAGTTCTCACTCTTTCTCTCTTATATTCCTTGGATTTTCCTAATAATATCTATTTTCAGAATAATATTATATTAAGTTATATAAATGCTGGGATTAATTTCTGGTGTAAAATCCAAAAAAGAGATGGTTCTTTTGATGAATGGTATCCTAATGAGCATAGTTTTGTAGCTACAGCTTTTTCTTCCTACGCAATATCAGAAGCATTGCTTCTTTTAAAGGAAAAGATTAAAGATAAAGAAAAGATATTAGAACATTTAAGCCATGCAGGAGATTTTCTTATTAAAAATGAGGACTTTACAGCAGTAAATCAAATAGCTGGAAGTATTATTGCTTTATACAATATATATCTTCTTACCTCTGATGAGAAATATAATCAAGGGGCAAAGACAAAGCTTGAAAAACTAAGAAATATTCAAAAAGGGGAAGGATGGTTTCCTGAATATGGTGGTCCTGATATTGGTTACCTATCACTTCTTATTGATTATTTAGCAAAATATCATAAGAAAACAAAGAATGAAAGAGCTAAAAAGATAATTGATAAAGCTTTGGATTTTTTAGTATATTTTTCCCATCCAGATTTATCTTTTGGTGGAGAATATGGATCAAGAAATACAAAATATATTATTCCTTCTGGTATAGAATATTCTGCTCATTTTAGCAAGTCTGCAAGAATGATACTTACAACATTAAGAAAAGCCTTGTCTTCAGATTTAAGTATTGGTCCCTATAATTTTGATGATAGATATCTTGCCTATATAGGATATACTTATATTCAAGCCTATTATGATTTTTATCATGGAGATTTAGAGTCTCCTATATATGAAAGGGAATTTTATAGATATTTTCCTGAAAGTGGAATAATTGTAAAAAGTAATAAAAATTTTTATGTGATAGGAAATCTAAGAAAAGGAGGAGCATTAAAGATAGATTTTAAAAAGAATAATAGATCACTAAGAGATAGTGGTCCTGTTATATGTATAAAAAATAAGATATATGCACCATCCTTAGATTCATATTCTCATATTCATGTAAATGAAAAATTTGAAACTGAGAATAAGCTTTCTAAAATTTCCTTTACTAAAATGACTCCTTTTAAGAATTTAATATTTAAACTTTTTCAAATCACATTTGGAAGGAATAAATTCATAGGTTTTTGGGTCAAAAAAATATTGAGAGATCTTCTTATCCCTTATAAAAAAAGGGGTAAAATTTTGGCTATCAGAAAGATATATGTGGAGGAAGACAAGATTGTATTAGAAGATGAGATATTTAGCAAAAATAAAATAGATAGGATAATATTAGGTATTGAAAATCCTTATATCTTCATACCATCCTCCAGATATTTTCAAATTCAAGAATTAAATACTTATATGCATTTAATAGATATTAATAAAGACCATGTTAAGATAAGGAGAGAGTATAATGTGGAAGGAGAAGAAAAACTTATTTATTAATCTTTTAAAATTAATTATTACCGCTGTTGTCCTTTATTTTATCTTTAAAAAGATTCCTGCAAGAGAAATATTATTATCTTTATCTTCTGGTAAAATTTATCCCCTTATAATCGCTTTTATTTTTGGTCTTCTCTTTTCATTTTTCAAAATTCTTAAATGGCATCTATTATTAAAAACTTTATATACTGAATCTTCTTTTTTAAAATCTATGGAAAGTTATTTTATTGGAATGTCTATTGGAATAATAACTCCTGGAAGATTAGGAGAAGTAGCCAGAATTGGAAATATACCTAAGGAGAAAAAATTAGAAGGAACAATGCTTGTTGTTTGGGATAAAATATTTGATGTATTAGCAGTATTAATACTTGCAATCTTTGGATTTTATTTCTTTTTTGGTCTATTCTTTGCTATTTTAACAGGGATCATAATATTAATGGGAATCTTACTTTTTTTAAATCCTAAAATCTTAAAAAGAATAAAGAGGAGATTTCCCAAATTTGCTTATATAGATATAAAAGATTTAGGAATTAACTTTATCTTATCTTTAATATCTTATTTTACTGTAATTATAGAAGTATATTTCATTACAAATGCTTTTAACAACTTTTCTTTTATAAATTCCCTAATAGGATACCCCATTGTTATGTTAGCAAACCTTCTTCCAATAACTATTGGTGGATTAGGGGTAAGGGAAGGAGCTTCTATATACTTTCTTGGGAAACTTTCACTTCCTTCTGTTTCTGCCTTTAACAGTGCCTTTCTCTTATTCTTAATAAATACAGCCCTTCCTGCTATTATAGGACTTTCATATCTTAATAAGGGATTAAAAAATAGTAAACTATTAATTGTATTTATCACTTTTATTGGAGCAATTCTAAGGATATCTAAGATCTCTGAAAGGAGTATATGGCTTGATGAAGCTATTACCGCTCAAGTTTCTATGAGTGGAATATTAGGGATCATCTTAAATAGATCTCAAACAGGTATACATCCACCTTTATATTTTATCCTTATTTATTTCTGGACAAAGATTTTTGGAGATTCTGAATTTTCCCTCCGTTTTCCCTCCTTTATTTTTGGCACACTTTCTATCTTTTTAATATATAAACTTGTAAAGAAAATATATGATAAAGAAACCGCTCTTATTTCTTCTATCTTATATTCTCTTTCCCCTTTCTTTATATACTTTTCTCAGGAAGCCAGAATGTATCCATTATTAATATTTTTAGGGCTACTATCTTTGACTTATGTCTATGATCTTTCAATAGAGTTTAACAGGAAGAATCTATTAAAACTTTTAATTGTAAATTCTCTTCTCCTATATACTCATTTTTTCTCAACTTTACTTATCATATCTGAAAATATTTTTATAATCTTGTTAAATAGAAAAAATATAGAGAATATAAAAAGATGGCTTTTAATACAAATAATAAACTTATTAATATTCTCCCCTTGGATCTATGTGATATTAACCAGAAATACTCCTGAGATCTACCAAGGAGCTCAACCTTTATCTCTTTATTCTATTTCAGTTTCTTTTTATCAAATTTTCTTTGGATTTGTAAGAAATTTCTTAGAAAGAAGAGGCCTAATCCCAATATTTCTTATTTTATTTTTATTTTTTATCACCTTAGGAATTCTTCCCCCATATAAAGATAAAAAAGGGCTTTTTCTAAATATACTCTATTTCTTTGTTCCATTTTTATCTCTTATTATTATCTCATCTTTTGGAAAAAGCTTCTATAGTAGTAGATACCTATCTGCCTTTGCCCCTGGAATCTTAATTTTAATGGCAAGAGGTATTAAAAAGATAAAATTGTATCCATTGATAAATATTTCTTTGATCTTTTTAGTGCTTATATATTCTATACTTAACACTTCATATTACTTAAGACTAAATACTCTTAATCACCCTTGGAGAGAAGTAGTAGAATATATTCACAAAAATGCACAAGAAGATCATATAGTATTGATAAGTGAAGCCTACTACTATAGACCTTTTGAATATTATAATCGTGGAAAGATATCTTATATTCCTGTTAATCCAGATTTCTTTTACCCTGAAAAATTAGAAAAGGAAATGTCAAATTCTAAAAGGGTTTTTCTTATACTATCAGATGAGAATCAAAGAACTTTAAAAATTAAAAACTGGCTTGATAGTACATATAAATATAAAGAAAAAAAAGAATTTTATAAACTAAAAATACATATATATGAATCTTAAAAGGAAGGAGATAATATGAAAAAGAATATTGGTATTATAGGTGCAGGATATATTGGACTTGTTACTTCCTTGGGACTTTCTAAATTAGGTAACAAGGTAATTTGTATGGATGTAGATGAGGACAAAATATCTCTTCTCAAAAAAGGGATATCTCCTATTTATGAAGAGGGAATAACAGAGCTCCTATATGAAAGCTTAAGAGAAAAAAGAATTATCTTTACAACTAATTTTGAAGATGTAGTTAAAAATTCCGAAATCCTATTTATATGTGTGAACACTCCTCCAAAGGAGGATGGTGAGGTAGATCTTTCTCAAGTAATATCATCTACAAAGTCAATAGCTAAATTTGTTGAGAGAAGAAAAATTATAGCTATAAAAAGTACAATTCCTGTTCATGCTCTCTCAAAAATAAGAGAAATATTAAATAAAGAGGGAAAAACAGAAGGAGAAGATTATGAATTAGCAGTAGTTCCAGAATTTCTTAGAGAAGGCTCTGCTATAAAGGACTTTTTTAATCCATCAAGAATAGTAATTGGTGCTGAAAAGGAAGATGTTGCAGAAATAATAAAAGAAATATTTTCTCCCTTGAACTCTCCTATTATAATAACAAAGCCTTTATCTGCAATTCTCATAAAATATGCTTCTAATGCCTTTCTTGCCATGAGAATCTCTTTTATTAATGAGATAGCTAATATATGTGAAAAGTTTAATGTAGATGTATATGAAGTTATAGAAGGAATGAAATACGATAAAAGAATAGGTAATGAATATTTAAATCCTGGAATTGGTTTTGGAGGACCATGTTTGGGAAAGGATCTTATGGGACTTATTAAGATGGCAGAAAAAAAGGAATACTCACCAGATTTTTTAAAGGCAATTTTGGAAAAGAATGAACATCAAGTAAGATATGTTATTTATAAAGTAAAAGAGGAACTTTCTGATCTTCTTTATGACTATACCATATCTGTATGGGGTTTAACTTTTAAGCCTGATACCAAAGATGTGAGAAATTCTCTTTCTCTAAGAATAATAAGTCTTTTAAAAAATGAAGGTGCATACATAAAAGCCTATGATCCCTTAGGAATGGATGAAGCAAGAAAGATTATAAATGATATTGAATATGGGAATGACCCTTATGATACAGCTTCAGAAAGTGATGCTCTTTTAATTTTAACTTCCTGGAAAGAATTTAGAGAGGTAGATTTAAAAAGACTTAAATCTATTATGAAAAGACCTATCATCATAGATGGTGTTAATATTTTAGATCCTCATAAGGTTAAAGAGATGGGCTTTATATATAAGGGAATAGGAAGAAGATAAGTTATGGAAATTGAAGGCTCTAAAATAAGAAAGCAGTGATCCCCCATTTATATTTTTTACTTTGCTGGAGCAGGATTAAATTTAAGTCCTGAGGAAAGTTCAAAAGTTATTTGATGATATCTTTCTCCCCAATAACTTTTATCTCCTATAGCTGTCTTTTCCTCATCTACTTTTCCATTTAATGTTCCAGTATAGGTATTATTGTTGATATCTAAAAGAAGTTCTACTTCTTTTCTTTGATCCTTTGATAGATCCAAAGTTACAGTTAAGTCTTTTAGATCTCCCATAGAATAATTTTGAATTACTGTAATCTTTATAGGTATTTGAGGATTAATACTACTTAAAGGTATTTTAATCTGCCATATAGATGATCTGGAAGATAATAAACCATTTCCATTAAGATCTATAAATTCTTTGCTATATGTTTGAGCTCCCACATCAACTATTACAGTAAAGGATTTGGATTTTATTTTCAAATCTTCATTTCTTGCACCATAAGGTGTTAAACCTCTAATCTCTTTTATAGAAAGCCATAATTCTTTATCTTTGTATGCAGGTTCTTTTGAGGTATATTCAAAAAGTTTTGTATTATAGGAAAATCCATCCCATTCATAGATCTCTGCTTTAAATTTCTTTTTCCCAACAAGATAATCTATCTTTACATAAAAATAAAGATCTCCTGAGAGGGCACTTAATTCATTCTCTCCTTTTGTAGAAATTTGGAAATAAGATTTAGAGATGGGATTTTGTAGAACAAGATTTAAACTTCCATTTACATAAAGTTTGTCTTTTAAAATACTCAACTCTCCTCCAACACCTGCGCTTGCAACTTTATAATCTAATCCAATCTCTGCATAGGCTCCTACATCTACATATGGAGCTACGAAAGCATTACAAAAAAGAGGATCTAAGGTAGCTCCTAAGTCTAATCCAAGTTTTCCTCTTAATCCAAAGGAGCCACTTACATTAAAAGGTCCTACTGGAAAAGTTATAGGAAAACTCCAATCTACATTGTATTCAGACTTATCTTTGTATTTTACATTTGTTTTAAAACTTTCCTCGATCTTTTTATCTCCAAGTATATATACTCTTGCATAACCTTTATGAGAATTATTATTCTCTCCTGCTCCAATATCTGTTTCAACTTTAATTAATTCAGCCTTCTTTCCTAAAAGCCCTACTGTTGCATAAGCAAAAGCATTTGAAGATACTTTTTTCTCTTCTCCTACAAGCCTTAAGCCAGTCCCTACATTGACATTAAAATCATCATTACCTAAGGGTAATTCCCATCTTCTTTCCCAATTTAGATTTTTAAATTCTTTTAGGGGTTCTTCTGGAGTCTCTGGAGCATAGGGGACTATTTCTTTAAAAACCTTTCTTTGTATTTCAAAGTTTTGCCTTGGTATTACTATACGCTGTATAACTATCTCTTCTTCCTTATCTCTTAAGGAATAACCATAGGAATTTAATTTCTGTTCAATATCATTTATCTCCTTTAAGAAATCCTCTCCTGTAATCTTTCTTCCATCAGATAAAGTAATTATTTGACTTTTTGTGATTTTGAAAAAATCATAATTAAAGGGCTTAAACGCAATAGGTGGCTTTTTGATAGTAAATATTTTTGCACTTTTTGAATCTAAGATTACTGGTGTCGTAAGTTTTACAGTTATCTTGGGAATATTTTGAGAAATTTGTGGGAGGTTGAAATTTTGCTGAGCACTTACAAGATTTATAGAAAGAATGATCCATAAAGTGATAATAATTAAAAGAACCTTTTTCATCTTTTTCCTCCATTTTTTAATTTAAAAGTTAGAGGGGATATTAAATATGAAAGGGAGTTTTTAATATCCTCTAACTCTTAGCTACAAAACATTTTAAATTATTTTTCAAAAGAATAAAAGTGATTTAAATCACATAAATATTGATTAAAATATATAAAAAAAGGAGGTTTTTAAAAATGGAGAAAGTTGCTATAGTAACAGGAGGAGGACAGGGTATTGGAAAGGCAATAACTAAAAAATTTTTAGAAAATGGCATCTCTGTGGTAGTTGCAGAGATAGATGAATCCGCAGGAAAAGAGGTAGAAGAAGAATATTCTTCCCTTGGAAAGGTAAAATTTATAAAAACTGATGTCTCAAAAGAAGAAGATGTAAAAAATATGGTGGATGAGACTATTAAAATCTTTGGTAAGATTAACTATCTCATAAATAATGCAGGAATAGGAATAAATAAACATATATCAGAACTTTCATTGGAAGATTGGAATAGAGTTATAGGAGTGAATTTAACGGGTACTTTTCTGTGTAGTAAATATTCTTATCCATATTTAAGAAAAGAAAAAGGGGTTATTATAAATATAGCATCCACAAGGGCTTTTATGTCAGAGCCTAATACAGAAGCATATTCTGCTTCTAAAGGTGGGATCTATGCTTTAACTCATGCTCTTGCTGTAAGCCTTGGACCTGATATAAGAGTAAACTGTATAAGTCCTGGATGGATTGAAGTTTCAGAATGGAAGAAAAAAAGCCTAAGAAGACTTCCAGAACTTACAGAACTTGATCATAAGCAACATCCTGTAGGAAGGGTTGGAAAACCAGAAGATATAGCAAGTCTTGTATTGTATCTTGTATCTGATGATGCAGGATTCATTACTGGAGCAAACTTTATAGTGGATGGTGGAATGACAAGAAAAATGATATATCTATAAAAGATTATTATTTCCAACTTATTATCTCTAACAATACTCCCTCAGGTCCATAGAAATATCCATACTTTCCATCTGGAAATTCTAAAGGACCTAAAATAAACTCTATCCCTTTTGTTTTTAAATATTCGTAAATTTTGTCTACATCTTCTACTAAAAACGCTATATGCTCAACTCCTCCCTTTTTACGATCATCCCATCTTCTTTTTTCAAAAAATGTGGGATTATCATCTGGAGATATCAACTCTAACATAGAGTTTCCCATATTTAGGAATATAATTCTTGCTCTTTCTCCCTCATCATAAAAATCCATTTTTACATCAAAACCTAATATATCACGATAAAATTTTAAATTTTCCTCTACATCACTTATAATTATAGAAACATGATCAAATCCTTTAATTATCATAAACACCTCCAAATATCTTATTTCCTTCCTGTAGAATTAATAAAAGGAAGCATAAACTTAAATAGTCCCCACCACCAAACTGGAGCCATATAAGGATTTTCACTGTTTGGAAAATTAGTCCAATAGTAGTTATCTTGGGCGCAAAATTTAAATGTTGTAGTAAATACTATAGAAGGCATTTCTTCCACATATATTTTTATGAATTCCATAATTAATTCTTTTGCCTTTTCATCTTCTGGAGGTATTGTTATCATTTTCTCAATAATATTATCAATCTTTTTATTTTTCCACCTTATAAAATTCTGAGAAAAGGCAAATTTACCAGAAGGCTTATAGTATGATGAGTGATACTGTTGAATTGCAAAATATATGTCAAAAGATGGTATGGTCCAATGAGAGCAAACCTCAAAATCTCCTGAAGATATTTTAACTACATAAATTAAACTATCATAGGTTTCTACATTTACATCAATTCCAAATTTTTTCCACTGCTCAGCAACTGAAAAGGCTAATCTCATTCCCTGAACTTCATTAAAAGATGGAGATATTATATTAATAACCCAAGGTTTTCCATTGGGAAGAAGCCACTTACCATTTTTGTCTCTTCTAAATCCCTGTTTTAAAAGTAATTTTTCTGCTACATCTGGTGCATATTTCCACCATCCTATACCAAATAAATTTCTTATATCACCCTCATATACATATCCTATCTTTTTGAGATATTCCTCAAGTTTATATGAAATTTGAGAATCCCATGGAGCAAAATCACCTTCTAATTTGAAATCTGAGAGCCATTTTTCTAAAGGTAAATAATACTCATTTATAAGGATATTATTTGCACAAATTGGAAGAGGATTAATTCTAAATATTCCTTTGAAACCTGAAATTACTACCTCAGTTAAGTCTATAGCAAGTGCTAAAGCCCATCTAACATCTTTTATATTATAGGGATATTTTTCTAAATTGAAACCTATAGCTCTTGCCCTTACATCATCCATCCATGCCCATGGAAAGTCTTTATACCATACTCTTGAATATTTATTAGATTTTCTTAATACTTCCCATGCTTCTGGGGTTAGATCAAATATAAGGTCAAGTTCATGTCTACTTTGTGCCATAATCTTTTTCTCATCAATTCCATAATATATAAAAAAAATATATTTAGGAGTTGGCATTCCATAAATCTGTCCTACACTTGTTCTTTGCCAATCTTGTCTTCTTTCAAATAATCTCCAATATCCATTGATATCAAAACTTTTAAGTATATATGGACCTAAGGATATAGGAAAATAGAATTTATACTTTAAAGGATCTTTCTCTCTTTCAAATTTATGCTTAGGCATTATATAGCATGTGTTATATACTAAGGAGGAAAATATATGATGAAAAGATGGCATAGGATTTTTAAACTCAACAACTACTGTATAATCATCTAATTTATAAGCCTTTGATACATTTCTTATAAAGAACTCACTATACGTAAGCCCAGTATTTTTAATATGATAATTTATGGTAAACACCACATCATCTGCAGTAAAAGGCTTTCCATCACTCCAATATATACCTTTTCTCAATTTTATTGTTAATTTTTTATAATCTTTATCATAAGAAGGTGATGATTCAGCAAGTGAGTTAATAACCTTACCAGTCTGTGGATCAAGATACCAAAGAGCATCAAGCAAAAGTTGATGAAGTCCGCCACCTTCTTCAATATTTCCTGGTTTCCAATAGTTAAAATCATAAGGATCTATTATTCTTCCCTTATGGTTGTCAACAATTAATACTTCATGACGAGGGATATCAGGTAAACCTTGAGAGTTTATCTGAGAAATTAAAAGACAAAGTAATAAAATATTTAATATTAAAAACTTTATTCTACACATATAATTAAGACCCAAAAAGCTTATTAAAAGAAAAGTGTATCTTCTCTTTATTTCTCAGTAGAAACTCCCTATTTTTCCTATCTCTATATTGTACCAAAGCTCTTTGAAGTTTTCTCTCTTCATAAGTTTTTGCTACATATATTTTTTCCTTTCTATCAGGATGATACTCTGTATAAAAGGCACAAGACGCTGGAGT
>Ga0080004_1093348_pt1 | contig 12180 bp, 16 predicted proteins | sample WasSprMetagenome_FD_69207 | JGI IMG/M metagenome (GOLD analysis project Ga0080004, IMG submission 69207) | Sulfidic aquatic microbial communities from Washburn Spring, Yellowstone National Park, USA - WS (SPADES assembly) (version 2) | ecosystem: Environmental > Aquatic > Thermal springs > Hot... | reverse complement strand
AGAGGAATATCACCAGTAATAGCAACAGTAATACTAGTGGCAATAGCAATAGTAATAAGCATAGCAGCAGCATTCTGGATGACAGGACTACTAAGCAGCTTCACAACATACGAAAAACTAACAATATCTGCATCAATAAGCAAAGTATCAAACAATAACTACACTGTGACTGTCATTATAATAAATGATGGTCCCCTACCTACAAACGTTACGGCAGTTTTGATAAATGGTGTAGATAAGTCAAGTAGCTTTTCATCCTCCGGCAACAAGCCGCCAAACATAATTATAAATCCTGGGAGTAGCGTAACAATAACTGCTACAAGCCTTACTACCAGTGATGTTGGGGCTCCTGGTAGGCCTGTCAAGGTAACGGTAGTAACTTTAAGATGTTCCTACGAAACTCAATTGACTGTGCCATAAAATCTACACTAATTACATATTTCTTTCATCACGCTTGAACCATTATGTATTAAAGCTTTAGTGTATTATAAATCAATAGTAACTATGAATAGAATTGAGTGATATTTGCTTAATGCTTTTCCAAATACTCATAACTTTCACTCTCGATATTTTTAGCAAAATAAATGCATAACTTTACTTTATGCCTTGAAGAAAATTTGTTATGAAGATCTATACATATGTGGAGAAGTGTAAATTAACTTCTATTTCTCCGTAAATCAATGCAAGTTGAAGCTTCAATTTCTTATGGGTATTCTATAAATACTTAACAATTTTCATAATCATTACCGCAAGGATTGCAAGTATATCACCCAACATTATTAGTGTTACATTAACTTTCCTTTAACCCGTAAAAGTCTCCTTTATATTTAAACATAATACCTCTTTCTTTGGAGTAGATGTTCTTAGCTTGTCAATGTTAACTTTTAGTGCATGGCATATTGTTGAAAGTTATAAGGTTAATATTTCATTATCTTTCTGAGAATTATTTGTGTATATGGTGTTTAGTTTGATTAGTTTTGCTCTTCTCTTATAAATTTCCAGCATGCTTCTGGTTATAACGTGTATTTCGAATGGGTCATCTATCCCATTTGACCATAGTTCTGCAATGATTTTTCCTGGATGAAGATCTGAGACCACTAATATGTCTATGTCGCTTGAGATTAGATGTCTCCCCTCTGCTACACTGCCAAACAAGTATACTTCTGCATTGGAGTCAAGCCTCTTAACAGTTTCAACTATCTTCTTAAGATACTCATCCAGATTTTCAAATATCTCCCTTCTCCTCTTAGCCTCATCGATCAATAGATCTTCCCACAATACCCATTACCCCCCTTACTGTTTGTAATAGTTTTCTAGCCTCCTCCTCACAGTATTCCCTAGCAACATATCTTGAGGTGATATATGCATCTTCAAGTGAACCAAGCTCAACAGCATAATTCGCTAATGTATCTCTAATCTCATCTGAATTCGTATTTTTGTATATGAGTTCAAGAAGCCTTCTAATACTCCATTTCTTCGTGAATTCTAACCCGAGCTTTAAAAGATATGCTTTGAGATGAAGTTGGAGAGCTTGCTCTAGACTAAAAACTTGCCAAATCATAAAACCCTTTATCCAATTGCAGCTCAGCAGTTTCAAGGAACCTCCTAGACCTCTCCAGAAGGTACTTATACTCATCAATATGTGTCAAAGTGCAGGCACCATTCCTCGTAACTCTTGTCAGAATCAATGTATTAACTTTGTCCTTAGTTGTGTTATTATTATGGGAAAACATCAATTTTAGACATCCATGTAGGCTTGTAGAATTGTATTATTGTGGAAATTTATATTCATTATTTCAAGAACATGATGTAGCATTTCCGATTTTAATACGCAATATTCGTATATCATGTTGATAACATTGATATTGATGATTGCTTGTGAGGTGTGTTGAGGCTTTATTGATTTTGGTGTGAATTTTATGAGTGTATCTGTTGAGAGGAAGCTTGGGGTTCCTTTGCATCATAACATTCCATGGAGCAATGTAGCCCAATATAACCTTTCACCAGAGCCAGATATTTTGCCAATAATTACATAATATCCTTAGCCTCATACATTTCCTAACATATAGCTTCTCGACATCTTAACCTTAAATGCATAACACTCACTCCTATGAGCAAGCTTGGTTAGTGTTCGCTTATATAGAGTGTTTTCAAGCCTTCAGCTTGAGCTATACTTGCCAATCTTTTGTCGCCTGTAACGATTATGGGGCTGTTAATCTTTTTGGCCGTGGCTATTTGGAGGGCGTCAGCTACGTAGATATGGTGTTTTAATATAAGCTTTATGGAGTCTCGTAAGATATGGGGGCTTATATTGATGATGAGCAACCTATATAGTCTCGAGAGTGTTGCAATCTCCCTCAACATATTTCTCGTAACTTCCTTTGCGTTGAGACCTAGCATCCCCTCATATTTGTCAAACACAACCGCAGCTTCGGCGATATTCCAGTAGGAAAAAGCTAGCTTTTTAATGCCCCTGTAAGCATCCCCATATATCTCGCTAACAAATTCACTGCCAGGTTCTTCAACATACCTCTTCACTAAGGCGCTGGTATCAAGGTAGAATATTTCATTACTCTTGAACATTGGAAATGCCTCCTACTCGCCCCTCCCTTAATTCCCTCACCACTTTAGCTGCATCTAAACCTTTTGGTCTATTTTTCGTGATCTCAAGTTCTGTTGTAGGCTCAAGTTCTCCCAAACCCAGATCATCACAAAGATCTCGAACCCATCTCTCAAATACTAATCCCTCAAAATATTCTTCAACAATCTCACTCAAACTACTCCCTTCAAGAGTGGAGAGCTTTTTAACTTCACTTAACAATTCTTCATCAATACTTAAAGTGAGCTTCTTCTTCGCCATTTACATCTATACGTATATTCGTATAGACGTATATAAAGATTGCTCTACAGTGCACTAAACAAAGCTTGCATAGAGAAGAGGATCCCACTCTTCCATGGAGCAGTCCATGGACTATGGGGGCAAGCAACAACCATAATACCTGGAGAAACCGCCTGCCTAAGATGCATAATTCCAGCAGCACCACAACAAAGAGAAGCATTCCCCATCCTAGGACCCGTAGCTGGAACAATAGGGACAATTCAAGCAACAGAAGTCATCAAGCACCTAGTTGGAATAGGTAAACTATTAAAGAATAAACTTCTAATCTGCGATGGATCATCAATGGAATTCCAAATCATAGAATTAAGGAGAAACCCAACATGCCCAGACTGCCAAACACTTCCCATAAACAAGCAACAATAACCCTACAAAACTCATACACTTCAATCATCATAGCATAATATTACCAGTCGAGAAAGAGCTCAACGCCTTCTTCACAGCTAGAATAATAATTTTAAGGTCATTATTTGACCTGAAAACTCATTAACAATAAAAAAGGAATGAAGAAAAAATAAAAATTATTTTCAATTGTTTTATTTTCACTTCACCTTTAACTCCATTAATATGTTGTCTACGAGCATCTTCCTATCAGCTTGCCAAACTCCATCTTTAAATGTTTCCCCATAGAACCAGTATCTCCTGCTCGTCCTATAATCTGCCCACATAAGCTTCACATCATCCACATTCCTCTGCAATATCTCCCCAAGATACGAGACTCCCAATGGTGGTAGGAATATTATTAGTGTGAATCCTTCTTGTGTGGGCATGAATGTCGATTGGAATGGGAGCTTCTTAACCGCCATTGCAAATCTGGCTGTCGTAGCAACCGGGCATCTACATTTGAATATGAATTGGTTAAATAGGTTTGAAGCCTTCGAATATACCAATACTCTGAACCCCTCAATAATTCCACTATCAAGATATAGCTTTATCCTCCTACTAATCTGATACTCCGGAATCTTAAGCTTCTCACTTAAATCCTTAAACTTAGCTCTAGCATTCTTACTGAGCTCTCTCAGTAAAACCATATCAGCTTTGTCCAACTTATGTAGTATTGATGGTGGATACGCCTCTAATTCAGCTGGTCCCTTCAAAGATTCCACATATTTACCCCAATCATCCCAATCGAACGTCCATTCATCCCTCTTCACATCATAATATGTGAAGTCATTGTCACTCCAAATCCATTTAGCTAAAGAGGTAAAGTATATGTAATCGTCAATTAAGCCTAATTCGCGCAACTTATCAAAAAGCTCCAATAAATATCCTAAACTGTTTTTTGGCATCATAAATATGTTCATTAAACCATTAAATGCTCCAAGACACCTAACGCTAAACCTCGTATATGGATGTAATTCTCCAACTTTCTCGATTATCGATACATTTTTCCACTTTGTGTTTATGAATAGTATTATTGGTTCTTGCCCTAATGCGGCTGGGGATATTTGCGCTGAAATGCTACGTATTACTTTACTTTGTATTAATTGTTGCAATCTCTTTGATAGTGTTTTCACGTTGACTCCAGTTTCCTTGCTTAGCTCTGTTATTGTTGCTAGAGGGTTCTTCCCTAAGGCTGTAAGTATCTTGTAATCTATTTCATCCAGTTCCTGCATTTCAATCACCGCCATAGCTCTTATACACTCTAACAATCTATGGTCGCTCTAGGTGCTCTGTTTATTCGTTTGGGAATCCTGGATCCCAGCCTGGTGGATCAAAGGTTATTATTTTTACGAGTTCTCCATTCTTATATATTCCTATTGTAACCCAAGTCTTCCCATCGATTACTTCTACTGATATTACTACTGCGACTTTTCCAGCTTTTACCTTCACCTCTTCTTCATCCTTATTGGCTAGGGTTGGTGTGGCTAATGTTGCAGTCAGTATTAGTGTTAGTATTGTTAAGCTTAATAGTATTAGAGCCTTTCTTTCAAGGATTCCAGTTTTCTGCATACCCATCACTTAAATTTACATCCAATTTACATATAAATTTTACTATTTTATTGGCTTTTCTTGCAATATTACTCCAAGCTCTTAAGCATATCATGTATTCATCTTGTTTATATCTTGCTATTTTTTTCCTTTTTCAATATATTTTTGTTATATTGTTTGCATATATATGCAATTTTTTGGTAAACTTTATATAGTTGTTTACCATATTTTTGCATGTGACCCTTAAAATTTTCAGTATCCCCTACTCTATTAGTGTACTTTCAACAGTATCTCTTATCATATTCTCCCTTATGGGTTGGGTTAACTCCATCGTTTACACATATCGTTTTGGCGGTGTTGGTTCTTTAAGTGTTCAGCTCGTAAACTCCACATATGACTCGTCAAGCAACACTAGCACATTCATATTTAAGATAGTTAATGATGGTGTTGAAGCCATTAAGCTCATGGACATAAGTGTTAATGGTTTATCGGTTAAAAGTATCGGTGGAGTAAAGGTTTTTAGGTGCTCAAGTTTTGAGTATGATTTAGGTATAAACCCAAGCTACACAACTCCAAATGATTTCACAACCATAATTCTTGGGAAATCTACAATCTACATAATCATATGTATGCAGGGAGCTAAAAATGGCATGGAATTCACATTCACACTATCTAAACTAAACTCGAATAGCATAATAAACTATAAAGTCTCCACAAACTGACTTCACATCATTTATGTGCTGAACAACTAGAATATCTTTACCAATTTTAGTCCTTAGGAGGGCTATGTGAATTTATGGATCAAGCATGGTAAATTCCAAGTTTTTCCCATCGAGGATGATCTTTAATCTGTTGAGTATATCTCTGCCAAGAAGTGCATCTCTACGTTTTATACCGATCACTTCAACCATCTTGTATTCAAAGTTTTGGAAGGATATATTTACTAGGTAGGTGTATCTTAAAACTCTTCTTCCATCAAAGGATTGAACGTATACGTAACTTGATGGTATTAACCCAAGTTCATCTATTGCATATTGTGGGAGTATTGTTATGTCAGCACCTGTATCCAGTTTAGCTTGGATTTCTAAGGAGCGATCAGATAGTGGTCTAGTTAATTTAACGGTTAGGGATGGAGCTGGAGGGGAATACTCAAAATTGTATTTCATGGTTTACTCAGCTCCGGTGAAGGGGCTTCCACGATTCTCTCCCCCGGAGCCACTTTATCAATATATATTGGAACATACCCATACTTTCTATAAACAGTTTCGGCAAGTCTCCCCTTATCCTCATCACATCCAACAATGGCTCCTTTAAATATTGCCACGTACTTCCCGTTATACTGTGGGTCTTTGATAAGTTTGTCTTTAATCTTCAAGAAAGCTCTTCTCTCCTCCTCAATTCGTAAAACGTATTCAAGTTGTTTTTCATGGATGGATAAGCCATTTCTTTCAACATAATCCCTTATGAGCTCAACAATGACTTCATTCTTCTTCCTTTCCCCCCTTTCACGAAGTACAATTAGGCTGAATAATCTCCATAATTCATCATCAACTTCAATTGTTGTCTTTACCATAACTACCACATTTAAGGATTAACGGGAATCCTTATAAACTTTTTCCCTTACTAAAACAATATTGCCATTCTATTCGCATCTAAATTTAAGTCCGAATGATCACACTTGCATCAATATATTTCTTATTAACTTCTACCCTCCCTTACGAGTTTCACAGCACTCTTATCGCTGATTATTGTGAATGGATGCTTACCGTTGTCGGATAGTTAGCATTTTATTACTATCCGTTCCACCTCTAGGGCTTCATAGGTGGCTTTTCTGGGGCAACGGAGCTCCCCTCATCCTGAGTATACGCTTCACCACATATCGCCCGGAGCGGGGCATTCGGTGCTATCCTCACACTTGAAATATAGTGGTGATGTCATATAAAGTTAACCATTCAGAAACTGTTGACAAACCCTCAATCCTCTTCTTCATTAGGAGGTTTATGTCTTCTTCTGATATGCTTGTTTCATCTTTCAGAATTCTCTCTGCCTCTATTTCCCTTTTTAAAAGTTCTTCTATCATGGATTTCAATGTTACGCCTCTTATGGCTGCTAGGATCTTAGCTTTCCTCCATAATTCCTCATTTATTCTTAAACTTACCCTTTTATCCATACATTACTGTATTCATTTGTGGGAAACCGTTATATATTGTTTGTTTTATTCATTTATCGTGGTTTCAATGTTGGGTTTCAGTGTTGTTTGTAGTGGTTGTGGCTCCGTTTATCCTGCTGATAAGCCTATTAATGTTTGTTTTAAGTGTGGTGGCGCTCTACTTTACAAGTATGATTTCTCTAGGATTGGTTTTGGTAGGGATGTTTTTGCTGGTAGGTTTGATAGTTTTTGGAAGTATTTGGAGTTTACGCCTCTAAGGAGTTCCAGTGATATTGTTTCCCTTGGTGAAACTTTTACTCCTATTGTTAAGCTTGATGGGGATATTGTATATGGCTTCCATAATGTCTCATTTAAGGATGATGGTAGACTACCAACTGGAACTTTTAAGGCTAGGGGTATGGCCCTCGCAGTATCCGTTCTGAGGAGTTTGGGTGTTGGTAGAGTTGCAATTCCAAGTGCTGGTAATGCTGCTGCAGCCCTTTCAGCTTATGGTTCTAGGGCTGGTTTGGAGGTTTACACATTCATGCCTAAGGATGCTCCCATAAGCACTTTGAGGGAGTGTGTTTATATGGGTGCTAAGGTGTATCTGGTTGATGGATTGATAAATGATTGTGCATCAATTGTTTCTAGGCTTAGGGATAGGTATGGGTGGTTTGATGTCTCCACTAATAAGCAGCCTTATAGGTTTGAGGGTTATAAGCTTATGGCATATGAGATTTCTGAGCAATTTGATTGGGATCCACCTGAAGCCATAATATTCCCAACTGGTGGTGGTGAGGGTGTTATTGGGCTTTGGAAGGGGTTTAATGAACTCATTGAGCTTGGATGGATTGAGAGGGCTCCAAGGCTCATTCTAGTTCAATCCACTGGATGTATGCCTCTAGTTAAAGCTTTTATGGATGGTGCCCCTGAAGTTTCTGAGGCTTGGCCTAACGCCAATACCATTGCAGCTGGACTTAGAGTTCCAAAACCATATGCAAGCTACCTAATTTTGAGGGCTATTAGGGATAGTGGTGGCTTCGCATTGGCTGTGGGTGATGATGAGATAATTGAATCCATGAAGATTCTAGCTAGACGTGGATTCTTCATTTGCCCTGAAGCTGCAGCTTCACATGCTGCTTTGAAGCATATTGCTGATGAGGGGCTCTTCGACCCATCGGATAGGATTCTACTATACTTTACTGGTAGTGGTTTGAAGTATCTAGACCTATATGACTTGGATGTTTCGAAGCTTCCATTACTCCCCAGGGATGCTAGCTCCCTCCCATAATAACCCTTCCATTCATGTCCAGTGCTGTTAGTTCAATTAAGTCTCCAATTCCAGATGTGGATATCTTCTTCATTAGAACGTTTTGAACTTGGAATATTCCAGCTGGATTTTCCATGTAAACCCTTATCCTTAATGGTTTTGATTCCCCCTCGCTTACTTCAACCCTCTTTATTGCCAGTGCTGATAGTGCATGTATATCCCTCTTTCCCAAATCGTATGGTATTCTAGCCCTACCCTCAGCCATGTCTAGTCCATCTGCAACTTTAACCACACCGGCTTCAAGGCTTAAGCATTGTATTTCATCATCGCTTGAGTATATGCAATGTAATACTTCACATTTAACTTTAACCCTATCTTCAATTCTACCATAAACCTTTCCAAGTATTCTGTTTAGTGGTGCATCGGCGATGTAGCATCCATGTTGTGGATGTTGTATTCTATGTATGGAGTTTCCAATGTCATGTAGGTATGCGCCAAGCAATACCACTATCTCCGCATCTTCCATTTCCATTCCATGATCTGAGACCATGTTTGGCTTCCTATACTTCCCAATTATCCTCAGTATTTCCAGTGCAGTTCCCGATGTTATTCTTGAGTGTACTGGTCCATGATCATTATACCTCATCCTACCCACAGCCATTATATTTGACATTTTCAGTAGTGTTTGTATTTCCAAATCCTCCTCGAGCATTCTATAAACCATTTGAAGTCTTCCACCAGTGATATTCTTCCTTATTAGGTTTTGATTTACCTCAACCATCACCATTCACAAATTAATTTATAGCCTTCATTGATAATATATGTTGATTGGTGGAATGTTTGAGGAATCTTTGGGCTCCTTGGAGGATGGTGTATATTTCCGCACCAAAGAATGTTGAGTGCTTTCTATGTTCATATGCTAAATCCAATCGTGATGATGAATTGTTCATTTTGAAGCGTGGTAAATATTCATTTATAGTTTTGAATGCCTACCCATATAATAATGGTCATTTGATGATTGCACCATATAGGCACGTTGTATACCCTAATGATTTAACTGTTGAGGAGTCTATGGAGATTATGGATTTCATATCCCTATCCATTGATGTTTTGAAGAGGGCTCTATCACCAGATGGATTTAATATTGGCGTTAATATTGGTAGGGCTGCTGGTGCTGGTGTTGAGCATTTACATTTCCATGTTGTTCCAAGATGGTTTGGTGATACGAATTTCATGCCAATCCTATCTGAAACTAAGGTTATATCGCAACATATTAGGAGTACTTTTGAGGTTTTGAAGAAGTTCCTCTAAAACTCCGCATTTACCTCTTATACCCTATCTTCCTTAGGAATTGCTTCCTCTCTTCAATTTCCTTATCCCCCTCAACACCCCTACTTTTGGCTCCATCCACAACTCCAAGTATTGCCCTCCCCTGCTCAGTTTCACCAATTATCACTTGAACTGGGTTTGCTGTGGCACAATATATGTTTACAACTTCTGGTACAGCTTTAACCCTATCTAGAACGTTTATTGGGTATGCATTTCTCATGACTATTATGAAGCAGTGTCCAGCTGAAAGTTTCAATGCATTTTCTATTGCCACTTTCCTAAGCTCCTCATCATTTCCATCATGTCTAATTAGGCATGGACCTGAGGATTCGCAGAAGGCTAATCCAAATTTAACGTTTGGTGTTGAGTTCATCATTGCTTCATATAAGTCTTCAACTGTCTTTATGAAGTGGCTTTGACCAAGTATTATATTGCATCCTTCAGGTACAATTAAATCTACAACTTCCAACTTCAACTGCATATTCAACTCCAAAAATATTATTTATTGGAAGAATATTTATAGGTACTTCTCTATTTTACTCATCAACTCTTCCTCTGTCACTAATCCCACTATTGTTTCCACAGGTTCACCTTTTATGAATATTATTGTTGTTGGAACGGCATATATCCTATACTTGTCTGCCAATTCTGGGTTTCTATCCACATTAACCCTTCCGAAGCATGCTTTCCCCTTAAGCTTCTCAGCTACAGCCTTGAATATCCTACTGTATATTTGGCATGGTCCACACCATTGAGCCCAGAAATCCACAACCAAGATTCCACATTTACTTAGAGCATCCCTTAAACTGTCTTTGTCAAGCTCCACTTCAGCTTCCACCCCTCTTCCACGCTTCATAATTTCCCTAATCTTCTTCTCAATTATCCTATTTAGCTCCTCATCTTCACTCATTCACATACCCCCAAAAGTTGTTTTAACTATTATATTTCAAGGGTAATATATTTTATCATTCTACCAGTGTGTGGAAAAGTTTAAGGATACATTTACCCTACATGTTTATCGAGGTGTATTTTGTGGTTGAGGTGGATGTTAAGAAGCTTTTGGAGAGGGCTCAGAAACCTTCACTTATAGCGCCGCAACTACATAAGTTCTATGAGGGTAAACTTCAAGTTATGCCTAAAGTTCCAGTTAGAACCCTAGATGACTTCTCCATATGGTATACACCTGGAGTTGCAGCTGCATGTAGGAAGATTCAAGAGAATCCAGACCTATACAGCTTCGAGTATACCAATAGGTGGAATTATGTGGCTGTGGTTAGTGATGGAACTAGGGTTTTGGGTTTAGGTGATATTGGCCCATTAGCCGCCATGCCGGTGATGGAGGGTAAAGCTGTACTATTCAAGTATCTTGGTGGTGTTGATGCATTCCCACTATGCGTTAACACTAAGGATCCAGATAAGCTAATAGAGTTCCTACAATTGATAGAGCCATCCTTCGGTGGGATAAATTTGGAGGATATTGAGAAGCCTAAATGCTTCTATGTTTTGGAGAAGGCTAGGGAGAAGCTCAACATACCAGTATGGCATGATGATCAGCAGGGGACAGCCACAGTAATCCTAGCTGCAGTCATTAATGCTTTGAAGCTTGTGGGTAAGAAGCTTAGTGAAGTGAAGATAGTTTTGGTGGGTGCAGGTGCAGCCAACATTAAAACTGCAGATGTCCTTGAACTTGCAGGGGCTAAGCCTGGAAACATTATACTTGTGGATAGTAAGGGGATATTGAATCAGAGTAGGAAGGATATATTGGAGAAGGAGAAGGATCCATGGAAGTGGAAGTGGGCTTTGAAGAGTAATGCTGAGGGGCTTAGTGGAGGTATACCTGAAGCTTTGAAGGGGGCTGATGTATGTATAGCTGCAAGTAGACCTGGACCTGGAGTTATTAAGAAGGAGTGGATTAGGGGGATGGCAAATGACGCCATAGTACTGGCTTGTGCAAATCCAATTCCAGAGATATGGCCTTGGGAAGCTAAGGAGGCTGGAGCTAGAATTGTCGGTACAGGTAGATCAGACTTCCCAAATCAAGTTAACAATTCACTTGGATTCCCAGCAATATTTAGAGGTGTCTTGGATGTTAAGGCTAGAACTGTGACTGATGAGATGTGTGTTGCAGCTGCACAGGCATTGGCAAGTTATGCTGAGAGGAAGGGGCTCCATGAAGATTACATTCTACCAACCATGGAGGATTGGGAAGTTTATGTTGAGGAGGCTGTGGCATGTGCTTTGAAGTCCATTGAGCAAGGTGTGGCTAGGGTTAAGTTGAGTAGGAATGAGCTTTGGGAGAGGGCTTCAAGAATAATTAGTGAAGCTAGGAAGTCTCTTGAAGCTTTATGGAAGGCTGGCTTAATTAGGCCTCCACCTACAGAGGAAGAGCTTTTAAGTATGAAGCGTTTCTAGAAAGCTTATCCAGCATTTAAAAATAAAAATAATTTTTTAATTTTTATATTCTTCCCTCCTTTATGTCTTGGTGTATTGTTGTGGATGCTATTCTGCCAGTGCCCATGGCTTCTATTACTGTGGCTTCTCCTAGTATTATGTCTCCAGCTGCATATACCCCTTTCATGCTTGCTCTACATTGCTTATCCACTA
>Ga0080004_1131428_pt1 | contig 12182 bp, 19 predicted proteins | sample WasSprMetagenome_FD_69207 | JGI IMG/M metagenome (GOLD analysis project Ga0080004, IMG submission 69207) | Sulfidic aquatic microbial communities from Washburn Spring, Yellowstone National Park, USA - WS (SPADES assembly) (version 2) | ecosystem: Environmental > Aquatic > Thermal springs > Hot... | reverse complement strand
CCTAGAGGCAGCAGTGCTACCAATGAAGGAGTGGGCGAGGAGGAAGTCCCTAGATGCAACGAATAGACATGAACTAATGAGAACGAGCATCTAGGGACAAACGGTTATTAGGTGCTATCAAGTCATTAAGCATGGGTGCGGGAGATGCCCGCCAAGTTCAGGACTCTTGAGACCTGGAAAACCCTGTCGGCCGTGGTCTCCGCTAGGCTGAGGGAGCCGTACACCATCTACGCAGTAGTCGACAATATTGGGGACGAGGAGGGCACGGTGGTTGTCAGGTTGCTGGACGGCTTCAAGACCCAGGTGCTGGACTCTAAGACCTTGACCATCCCAGCCGGGGGCAGCGTGAGGGTTGAGTTCACCAGGGTCGCACCCGACACGCTGGTCAGTTTCTACGACACATACTACTTGAGCTATTTGAACATGGGGATCGGTCAAGTGGACTGGGAGCGCTTGGTGACAGTCAACTACATGCCGTGGGACGTGAGGATAACCTGTGATATCCCCGACGAGGTCCAGCTCGATAGTTGCATCACTCTCACCGCTAAGGTGGAGTACAGCAATGGCGTGGATTGGTATCCATATTATGGCGCAGTATGTGAATTCGTAAAGCACGGGTACCCAGCGACAGACCCCCGCTCTCAATTCATAGGCGTCACGGTTAACGAGAGTGGCTATGCATCCGCAAGATTCTGCTTCCCATCGAGCCTCTACGCCCCGGGCGATGAGGAATACATCGCCGTGAGCTGTAGAACAAGAATAGAAAAAACAATATACAAGTATGTGAGAATCGTCGCTCCGCCAACGCCTCCGCCGCCTCCGCCAACCCCCCCGCCCGCGCCACCTCCAGCCCCCAGGGTTAAATTGACAGTAAAGATCTATGGCAATGGCTCAACTGATCCGCCGGCAGGCGTCTACGAGTATGATAGGGGGGCAAGCGTTACTTTAACAGCTTATCCAGCACCCGGCAACGCATTCGGCTACTGGGTGATCAACGGCGTGCCCAACTCGCGCAACCCAGTCACTATTGAGCTTTATACAGATACAGCAGTTGAAGCCCACTTCCTTGAGCAAGCACCTCCAGCACCGCCAACGCCTCCTGTCCCTCCGCCGGCAGTCAAGGTCAAGCTCACCATTATAGCCCACGAGGGCGGATCCACTAGCCCCGCTCCAGGCACCTACGAGTACGATGCGGGCAGTGCAGTATCTATTACCGCCATACCCAGCACTGGATACGTGTTCGATCACTGGCTCGTCAACGGGGCAGTGAGGGCCGAGAACCCAGTAGCAATAACGCTGAGTACAGATACAGTTGTCGAGGCATACTTCGCCGTTGCGCCAACCCCAGCACCACCAACGCCTCCAATGCCCCCACCAACTCCCCCGCCCATCCCGCCTCCAGCCCCTCCGCCACCCACGCCACCTCCAACAGCTCCGCCGCCTCCAGTTGAGAAGCCCAAGGCGTCGCCATCAACCATAGGAATGACAGTATTAGCTCTAACGCCTGTAGCATTCATCGGCGGCGTTATGGCACTTAGTGAAGCTAAAAAGAAGAAGGCTTAGGGTCTCAGTGCCGAACCAGCAACCTCAATCATTTTTTCTGGCAGGGAGACTAAGACCTCCCCTGCCTCGCATGCCTTTATCATCGCATTTATCGCTTGATTCTTTATAAATTTGTCGACCTCCAGCGAATGCACGCCCGCGAGCCTCCCTATCCCGCCAATAACTCCCGCCAAACCAACCAGCAGGTCTGCAAATCCAAATACGGTGGTCGCGGCATCCACAAACGGATCTGCTATTCTCTCTTTCTTGATGAACTTGTTATACACTATCATTCCGCCGAGTCCAGCGTCCACGGCCCCAGTTGCAATCGATATTTCAGGTCTGCCCCACTCGACTAACCATTTTATGCCAACCACCACGCCGGCTCCAATTAATCCCGCAACTGCACCCGCAGCGGTAGCAATTGCGTCGCTGATGCCTAGCTTCCTGCTAAGTTCTTCAATCAAAACCAACTTCATAGCCATTTACAGCACCACTAATAAATTAGGGTAAAGAAGCTTAAAAACATGACGACGAGTGCCTGGAGTTGGCCATAAGATCGCTCAGAGTCATGTCTACTCAAGTGGACGGAGTAAATGCTCTAAGCCAAATTAGGCCCCGATAAGAAGACAAAAAAATGTTATCTCTTAGACAATATTTTAACGATTCTCTCGACGTCGTCGGGGGTTTTGGCGAGCCTTGCGAGCTTGATGCAGTCCCTTGGATCCCTCGACTTCAGCCTGTCCACCACGGCGTCGGCTATCAACTTAGCCAGCCCCTCTTCAACCCCCTCTCTGTTGATGGCAACGTTGATGCACACCTTCTTGGCCTCCTCATCCGTGTACTGCCTCAACCTAACAACTATAAACCTGGACAGTAGCTCGGGGGGTATCCTCTCTGTTTTGTTGGCAGCGGCTATGACTTTGCAGACGCTTGGGCACTTGACAACGGCCTTCCTAGTGGCCATGGTCACTACGAGCTTCTGGCTCTCCATCCACGTTAGCAGGACTGAGAGGTCTAGGGGATTCTCAATCTTGTCCAGCTCATCTATTATCATTATGGCGGGCTTGTTCTCAACAATGAAGTCGCGCAGTCCGGCCCTGGTGCTCGTCCCTGACAGTATTATGGGGACGTCATATAGCCTGGATATTACCTCTAACATCATTGTCTTAGCACTGGCAGGGGGACCTACAATCAACAAGTGGACAGGCTTATCTGACTTGAGGACATCTACAACCAGTTGCTTGACGTCGTCGAGCCCAACTATATCCCTGAACACATCGATGCTGGGCTCTGGCGGCGGAGCCTCGGAGAGCTCCTCCACGGGACCCCCACTCAGCACATCCTCTATAGCCCTCAGGGTCTCCTCGTACACTCCGTAGTGTGTGCTTGACCTTGACTTGTACAGCACTGCAACAAGCCCCTGGTCATATAGAGCCTTCATAAACCACGGCGGCACTTCGAACTCCCAGCTCTCCAGGCCGAGCAACTTGTTACTGTGCCCTTTGTCGCACTCATAAGTGAAGTCGTCGATCCACTTGAGGTTCGTGCTGCCACACGTGTAGCACCTGGCCTCGGACTTGTACTCCATCCACTTGCTATATACTCTTTCGAGGTACTCATAAGACTCCGGGCGCTTTGTCAATATAGACCTAAGCTTATCAACTGCTCTAGTTCCTGCCATATCAAGCCCCCGAAAAAATGAGGTAGCGGTCGTCAAATAAATTGCCCATCAACCTCTCAATCTCCCGGTCCTCTACCCCACTGTTGACCAGAGTCTCAATGCACTCGTGCAACTTCTTGATAAACGTCTTGGTATCCATGTTGTTAACGGAGCTGCGTAGCTCCATCACGGTGGCGGGGGACAGTATGTGGGAGTACTTGGAGACCAGCACGTCGACAATCCTACAGGCCACGTCCCACTTTATGAGGGTGCTCACGGCCGTCACTCATTGACGCAGTACATGCCATACCCAACCCTCTTTATCATGCCGCGCCTCCTCAGTGCCCTGAGCGAGCTGGATGCGGCGTCCTCGGCCTGATCATTAGTGAGGTTGAACTCCTTCATCAGGAACTTCTTTATTTCGATCCTCATGGCGCACTTGTTGGCCAGGATGAACTTCCACACAGACCAGACATACTTATAGATTGGCATATCAAATACACCTGAATGGCGCTACTTAGGTCGCACGTACACGCCGCGCCTAACTTTCATTATTGCCTTGCTCATGTACAGCTTACGTAGTGCACCGTACACCGAGCTGGGGCTCACGCTAACACTGGTGTTCTTGAGTATGCCCCATATCTCTTTTGCGGTGTACTCCTTGCCCGGGGTCATAACGCTTAGCACCAGCTTGGGGACGCTCCCCCTCCTGACCCTCTTTGTTGCAACCGCGCCCCCCACGTGCACCGTCTGGGCGCCCGCAATCCTCTCCATTAATTTGTGCTGCATGTCCACTATTTCAAGCATCGTGCTGTACATCTCCTTTATTATCCTCAACAGCTCCAGTTGCTCCCTCGCCTTCTCGATTTCATTTTGGGTCTCGGGCTTGGACATTCCAACCACCCCCGATTAATTATGAGTAAGCACCTTATAAATTATTCACACAATGCATTAAAATCAGCATGAGGCAAAGTTTTTAAGGGACAACCCCATTATTTTCATAGGGTTACCCCATGCCCTACAGGCGCGTAGTGAAGGTGTCCGAGTCTGTCTATGAAATGCTCCAGGAGCTGGTTAAGAGGCTCAATGTTGAATCCCCCAACCAAGCGCTAGAGATGTTGCTTAGGAACATTCATGGGGTTACCCTATCAACTGCTCATGGGGTTACCCCATTGTCAACCAAGGTTGAGAAGGCACCCGAGAGTGTTCATGGGGTTACCCCATCACCGATCAGGGTTGAAAAGAGAGAGGATCCGTTCTGGCTCAACATAATTGTCGGAGAGGGGCATAACACAGAACGCATAGCACTAAACATTATCCAGTACGAGAAGCTCTGCAGAATCGGGCTACTGCCCTCTGTGATATGCTCAAATAAATGACCCCGTGGGAAAGAAAAAGAGGAAAAAAACTAGGAGCTATATTCTTTCTCGAGCAGCAGTCTAATCGCCGCCCTTATAGCGTGGCTCCTGCTCTTGTACTTCTTCCTGTAGACTAGTGCGTCTAGGTGTGTCAGCATGTCCTCGGGTATCTTGAAGCTAACTATCCTGAGCCTGCGACTCACGCTTCGCATAGTACTGCACCACGCATCGTCTCAACAGCCACTAGCCTCAAACCCGTGTGCCTGTACTGTAGGTTGAAGCAGTCCGTGTGATAGCGCTCAACAATCTTATCCGGTCTCCTCACCTCTACATAGAGATGCCCCGGCATTATCTTGTTCGGACAGTACCAGCAGGAATGGCTCTCCCTAGCAGTCCTGAGCCTCACCCTGTAGCCACGCCCGCGGTATTCTATACCATAACACCTCCTCTCCAAACACGCCACCCCCGAGGAAATCCCCAAATTTGGGGTAAGAAAAAAGAGAGAAAAAAAGGTTATTACGCTAACTAATAATCCGTTTATCCCTAGATGCTCATTCTCATTAGTTCATGTCTATTCGTTGCATCTAGGGACTTCCTCCTCGCCCACTCCTTCATTGGTAGCACTGCTACCTCTAGAGCGGGTTCACTGGGCATTGGGGTGAACGGCACGCACCCCTCGGGAGCTATGGGATCACGCGGCACCGCCGCACATGTAGTTATGAAGCATGAAGGGGTTTATATATCCACGACTCCAAGACCCCCAACACCAGTAAACATGAATACCACAAGTCACCATAAATAACGAAACTGCCCCCTAACCTTTGTGTATTTAGTGTACTCAGACGACGCCATGGTCAAGCCCACTACGGTTATTGGTAGGGTCGACATAACAATGGATGACCAGGATATTCTGGGAAGCTGAGGGGCTGGCACCTCCATTGGCGACGCCAGCGATATGTTCAGCTCCGCCAACACGTTCTCTATTTTGTTTGCAACAGTTACCACGTCGGATCCTGCGAACAGTAAACCGACCGCCCTCTTAGACCCCGACTCCACTATCAGCGATCCAGAGTCGCCGGGTCTGCTCATCGATGGCTTCATGATTATTTGATCTGAAAATATCGAGAAGCCCCACTCGTAGCCATGTACCTTGACTGTCGCATGTGTGTCGAATATTTCACCTGTCGTGTGACCCGTCGTTCTGCCCGTCTTCTCGACCACCATGCCCTCCTTTGCGCCCACAACACCGTCCACCACGCCTATGCCCACTATCTCTTCTGAGAACAGATCCTCGCTTATGGGCTTCGCCACCGCCGCGTCAACCAGGTTGTCCGCCGGAGGGGGATCTATCCTCGATGATCTATATACGGTCCCCACAACGTCGTCTGGCACTCCGCCCCCATCTGCCACCCCCGGCTGAATCACTTTGGTTCCTTTCGGTCCCACGAACACGTGCCTGTTGCTGAGCATGAGCTTTCTGCCGGTTCCCCTCTCATACACCCAGCACGACATCGTCCCCGTGCCGCCTGATAGGGTGCCCACGCTCACCCCTCCAGGTATTGGTCTCACCCTCCTCCTCACGTCCTCCACAATGTTAGATGCCGAGAGCAGGGTTATCCTGCCCACGTATATGACCTCGGTTGAGTAGCCCATGACGCGCTCCGGGACTATCGCCTCCGCCTCCGGATCCTCCACATATATCCTAATCCTCGGCTCGCTGCTCCTCGTATAGCTAACCCCAGCTATGCCCTCGTTCATGATAAACTTCTGTGAGAGTATGTGGACTACATCCGAGACCCCGAGCCTTACTGGCACGGTCTTCACCTTGACTTTGTTATTTTGCCAACAACGTACACCACTACTGGGTAGCCGCGGTACACGCCGGGCAACTTGCCGGCCGTGCCCTCGTCCTCCACATAAACTATTATCGTGTTCCCCATTGACGAGACCCCCACCACTCCCTTTATTGGCAACAGCTCCCTCTTCGCCATATCCAGTATGTCCTTCAAAGACATCCGCCGCCCCCTATGTTATATCAATTGAGAAGCACTGCTCTGGAAGATCCCCTCACGACTTCTTGCGCGACACCATTACAGCCATCGCCACAACACCGACCAATCCAAGCCCCGCCGCCAATATCAGCCCCCACGGGACTCGGGCTACGGGCACGCCCGTCACCTCAATTCTCCTCGTCGCCTCCGCCCTCGTGTGCGGCAAGACTACCCCCTCGCCTTCTTCCTCCACTCAGTAATCACTATTGGAGCCGCGACGACCGCAAGGACGCCGGCGACCCCGGCGATCGTGAGCACGTAGCCGGGTATCCCCCCCACTACCGGTATCGATATTGTGCCGAACGATGTTAGGAACAGACCCTCGCCGGCGTACACCGCCTTCAGGGTGAAGACCCCAGTTGTGCCTATTGAGACTGTTGCCGAGTATGAGCCGTCGCCCGCGGTCGTCACGTCGGCCAGCTTCGTCGTGTCGTAGTATATCGACACGGTCTTGCCTGCCAGGGGGCTGTACGTCCCGCGATCCGACTCGTACTCGAGCTTGCCCGAGACTGTGAAGGGTGTCCCCGCGCTGACTTTGTCCGGTGCACTAATTGAGATCCTCGTCCTGAACGCCACGGGTCTGTCCTGCATGGCGCTAGAGGCGCCGCTCGCTGGGTGCACCGCCAGGAAGAGGTAGCGCTTGCATCCCATGGTGTATGGTATGTCCCAGTCGTATGCGAAGTAGCCCTGGGAGTCCGTCGTGACGCTGGCTATGTCGTAGCATATGTGTGGCTTATCGTAGAGGCAGTACTGTATCTTGACCGTCTCGCCCGCCGCACCCACGGCGTCGCGCATCAGCCTGCCCGAGAAGTACGCCCCGTCGCCCGCAACTAGGTATGATGGGAGCGGATCAAGGGTCAGAGTCCACTTCGCAATTGCCGCCGACGTTACCGTCTTAGTTGCCTGCGACGCCAAATAGGGCACTCTCCCACCCACAGTAAAAATTGGATTTTTGCCTTTAATAAATATTTTGAATTCGGACTCCAGTCACCGTTTCCCGGTAGATGGTGGTCTATTGCCCTCCGTCTTCATTGATTCCAGCTCCTTCTCAATGCCCTCCAGCTCCTGCATCAACTGCTTTATCAAGCTCCGCAACTTCCTCACCTTCTCAAGCACCTCGCCCCTCTTCTTGTCCCTCACCGAGCGGGCTTCATCTATCAGCCTAGACACAGTGTTGTAGACTATTGTGGCTGGATCTTGGCGCAACAAGTTGGTTAGACCGAGCCCGTGCACCCTCTCGACATACCTGTACTCCCCGTCAGTTGGGCCAAAGTAGTGCACCCTCTTCCTACGCTTGCCGTTCTCCTTGTAGTAGTGCACGACGCGGTAGTAGCAGAGCTCGTCGCCGGATGTGCTCTTGACACACGCCTCCTCTAGGTAACCTGGGGCTCCGCACCTGGGGCATGTGACCTTCGTTTTAATTCCCCAAATTTGGGGTAGGAAAAAGTCCCTTATAAACCTGTTGTCTCTCGTAGATCAGCTGTTCTATTCTTCTATTATGGGCAGTGTTACGCCTTTACTAATTATTCTGCTCCTAAGCTGGGCCACCTTCTCTATTACCTTCTGTGTGTCGTTCGCGTTTGACATCACATAGCTTAGTGCTATTCCAAGCATGTCCGTTAGCCTGGCACCAAACTTCGGCTCTCCATCTGGATATGCGTATACTATGTGCGTCAGCTCGTGAGCAAATGTTGCTAAATAGCTTGCTATACAGTCCCAGGCCTTGTATATGCCCCGGAGTATTGGATCCTGTGGAGCACATACGTTCATTAACTCCTTTATGCTTATCTTCATTATGCCAGTATCCCAGTCTCCTGCCCCGCCAACTTCTCTGCCGTCGGGCAACTTCTTTGGCACAACGTACATTATCTTTACCACTTTATCCATGTAGTAGTGATATATCTTTTTCGCAAACTCTTCGAGGGTCTGCACGAGCTCCTTTATGTCTGGATCTGCCGCATCCAATATATCTTCCTTGCCAGTAATGTCATCGGCAAACTTCTTCATCTTCTCGATTGTGCCCACCATGTGCTCAAGTGTATAGCCTATTGGAAGCGGGCAGTATATGTACCTGACGCCCAAGTAGTTTGCTATCGCCTTCAAGTGTTCAGTTTGAATGACCACCACATCTGTGCCATACAGCGACTCGAACATATTCCTCACAAGTTCCCCCACCTTTGGACCTTCGAATACGTCGTATTCCGTTTCAACTGGTGTGTGGTCAAATCGCAGAGGCGTGACGTTTGGGACGTCTTTGCAGTATCCCCTATATGCGCACGCTCTAATGATATTGATTAGTAGCTCCCTTATCAACGCACGGGCCTTCTCATCGCCCTCGTATGCCTTAATTCCTATGCGATACCACAGATGCTCTATGTCCCGTGCGACCGACGACCCCGAAGGTATTCTCCTAGACTCGTCGAGCAACACCTCATATAGGTTATATGAATAAAACGAGGACATTGTTAGTGCGTCATACATAGTTGACACGAATATGTCCCTCACGTATATCCAACCCTCATCATTGGTGCACTTCTTGTCTATCACCTGTCTGTGTATCTCAACTTCGCCACTGGATTTGTAATCATACAATATGCACTCCTTCGGCAAGCCCTGGACTATCCTCTTACGGTACTTTTCGCACAGACCCGGTCTATATATGTAGATCCTCGTTCCCTTGATTATCCTCTCCGATGTGCTGTAGCACACGCACAGGACTTCGAGTTCCTTGCCCTCGAACTCCTTTCTTATAAACATCGGCATTATTATTTTATCCTGCGAGTCTATAACGATGCCGATGTCTTGATCCAGGGCCGCCAGCATTGCTATCTTCATCCCCTCGCCGAACTTGCCCCTCTGCCAACCCTTCTTCTCAGACGTGCCCACCAGTAAGTGATATATTGCTATCCCGCGCCCACTGTCCTCGATTAATGTGTATTCGGGTTCGTCCTTACACGGCATCGTCTCGGGGGGCTTGCCCGTCACGCCGTGTATCTCGTCTAGTGCATTCTGTATGAACTCCCTAAAGACCTCCCACTCTCCCCAGTTCCTAGTTCTTGCGTATGCCCTAACAATCCCGTACTCTATGCCGTCGTCGAACCCGCCTTCTTTGCACTTCTCTGAACAGCTAACCACGCTTCGCACCCATCCCAATCGCCATTATTGCTGGCACCAGGATTATTAGGCCTATTATTGAGAGCACCAGTATGTCCGTCGGCACTAGCTCCTTGACCTCCCTAACCCTTATGTTTATTGGCTGCTTTATGCTCTCATGATAATCCTTAACCGCCTTCATAAACCTCTCCGCCTCGTTCCTAGTATTGAATACCGCCAGAGTGTCCGCCACGCCCGCATCTATGACTTCAACTGTATATTTGGTCATCTACTCTACCCCGACTTGCTTCCCTATGTACTCAAGATACTCGATCAGCTTCCTGTATATCTTCCCCGCTTCATACTCCTTGAGAGCCTCCATTATCTCCTCCACGGTGTCAACCGAGAGGCTCCCGATTGTCACCACTCGGACCACCACAAATTTATGTGTTTTGTAAGGTTATAAGCTATGTTTGCAAAACTGTTATTGGTGTCGTAGGTGGTCGCCACGGCTGAAGCCGAGAGCAAGAGCGTGGTTGTCCCCAGCTTATGGACTCTGTTGTCAGCCATGGCCCCCATTATCGCAATCATAGGCATCGTAGCACTTAACGCATTCGATCCTGAGGACGAATATAGGAAGAGATTGTTTGAAGCGTACAAGCTCATTGAGGAGGAGGGGTTTGGAAACCTTGAGCCAATGGGAAGGGAGTATGCATATGCCAAGTATGCTAGGGTGACCATAAAGACTGATGTGGATCGGTTCTTTATGAGGCTCCTAAAGTTCTATAAAGATGTCGCCGACGTCCTCGACAAAGCCATGATAGGCTGGCCTGCCGCCAAGGAAGAGTCATTATACCTGACTGTCTCTAGGCTGTGGAGCGCCTTTACACATTTCTACATTCAGTTGGACTACGTTATAATACTTCTTACGGGATACTTGGGGCGCGCGGCGGCCCCCGTGTTCAGGAAGGATCCCTTGAGAAAAATAATGCCCCTTGATGCCGTAAATGGCATAGCCGCCCGTCTAAGATCGATTGAGGAGAAACAATCATGGTTAACGAACAGGAAGTGCATTTGGATACTTGACAAGGTTGAGGATGAGAAAAACTACACATTCGCCAGTCTAATAAACGACGTTACTGCATGCACGCACGTGCTGCTAGACTACGCCAGGACGGTCCTGGATCCTGAGCTCAAAGAAGCTTATCCTGGGATCTCTGTCAAGAATCCGAACCCCGTGCTGCTTGATGCTGTCATTGGCTGGCGCAAGACCCTCACCAAGCTGTATGAGCTCGGTGTAGCTTATCATAACGATTACTCGCCCACTAGAAGCATAATTGTAGGCAATAAGGCAGAGCTTATCGTGGGCTCGTCGCCCGGCCATGCCGTTCATGTTGACATTTCAGATAACAGTATCACTGCTACGTACTACGACAAGGACAATGATGTGCATGAAGTCCTCATGTCCGTCGCCAAGAGCATCGGGGTTGATGTCGTAGGACACGAAGCTGGCGAGTACACTACCTTCTCCGTCCCCGCCAACAAGCACTACCTGCTGTTCAAGTGCATACTGCCCTTCGCCACGTCACTGGATCTAAGAATATATGACCAGTTAACCCAGCGCAACGCGTGGTCTCTGCTGTCTTTCGAGGACGTCTATAGGATCCAGGTCAGGTATAACTTTGACACAAAGCGCACTGAGGTTCACCTAATACTTAATGCGATCAAGACGCTAAAGCTCGACAGGGCTTAGCGAACTATGTACAGCTCAACAGCCCCGACTTCAGCATGGCGTCTGCAACAAGAGTGTACTTCCTGTCATACCAGCGCTTCAGCACGGTGTCTATGTACCTCCTTATGTCGTAGTCTAGCACCCCCCTCTCCATCATATCCCTCATCCTCATTACATCTCTTCTGATGGAGTCCATGTCCTCCTGAGTTAGCGGGGGCTTGAACCCAAGAGACTCTATCTTCTCCCTTATTAAGTTGTACCACTCCTGCACCTCCGACATGACCTTGTCCAGCGTCCTTATTGCCTCGTCCTTCGCCTCCTTAACCCCCTCATAGTAGTCCCTGTACTCCACGAACGCCCTCTCCACCCCATTCTCCAGCTTCCTTATCACGTAGTCTACCATGGTCTTTGCGTGGTGTGCTAGAGTGTCTACCATTTGTCTACTCAAGCCCTTCTTCTCCGCGCATTTATACGCCTCCTCGTATAGTGGAGATGAGCCCCCCACTCTTGCCCCCTCCTGAGGAGGGTCAACAAGCCTGCTCGCCGCTATGACTCCCCCCACCACGAGTATCGGCGACACTGCGCCAACGAGTACAAGTGCTTCCCTCAAGCTTCACCCCCAACATGCTTATGCGGCTTGGGGTTTTTTATATTTTGCACCTCCTTAGTTTAGATTGGAGGCCGCGTGACTGTTTGATGTGAAGTGCACGCCGCGCCCGCCCGCGCCAAACACTCACAGGAGC
>Ga0080004_1116999_pt1 | contig 12182 bp, 17 predicted proteins | sample WasSprMetagenome_FD_69207 | JGI IMG/M metagenome (GOLD analysis project Ga0080004, IMG submission 69207) | Sulfidic aquatic microbial communities from Washburn Spring, Yellowstone National Park, USA - WS (SPADES assembly) (version 2) | ecosystem: Environmental > Aquatic > Thermal springs > Hot... | reverse complement strand
CAGGTTAGAGCATACAGTATAAGGCGTAGATATGATGTTAGAGGGTTTCTTGAAGCTTACAGGCTATTATTGCAGCTGGCAGTCGATGAGGTATGGGCTAGAATCAGATGGATTGAAAAGTATGATGAGGGAGGGGGAAAGAGGCTTATACCAGTAGTCCCAAAGGATAGCAGCTTCAAAAACCATTATCTGAGGAGTTCAGATGGAGGGGCTTCCTCCAACCCTAAAGCTATTCGATGAGCCGATGAAGGGTTGGAGCGGGTTCACCCAGACAGGGGGTGAGGCTGGTGAAGGCTCCAATGAACCCAAGAGGAGCCCAAAGCTTGTGAATCCCAAGAGCTACTTAAGTCTATCAAAGACTACATAGCTCAGAACCCTAGATCCCTCATCCTATACTCCTCCAAGCTCATAACAATATGCTCTATGGGCTCACGCGATATAATGCTGGCTTCAAACGCTGCCTCAGCTACGATCCTCCTAACATCACCTGTCACACGATCAACGACTACAAGCAGATCTACATCGCTATCCACATCCCCAAGCCCTTCGCTACACTCCCGAACAAGACTACTCTAAACAACCTCTCCCCCAATCTTCGAATTAAAATCCTAGTAAACTCTCTAGAACAGTTGATCTTCCTCTCAATTACATCCATAAGCTATCCTTTTTGCCCTACGTTCTCATCTTATTTAACCCTACTCATTCCGCAGCAGGTCATGTCGGACCAAGTAGCAGCCAGCTAGGGAAGACCCTGATAATGGTTGACGCAACTGCTCTGGCTAAGTACTTGTTACGCGAAGAAGGGTTGGAAGAAGCATCAAGATACGTTAGAATGATGAAACCATTATTTATTGTCAACACATAAAGCTATGATTGATGCGTAATGAAGAGAGAAACTAGAAAGACAGCGAGAAGCTTAATAGTTATTTAATCAATTTCTTTAACTTGGTTATAAGCTGTTTTACGTCTTCCGAATATTCTTTAATTACATCTTCATGCAGCCAGTTTTCGTAAAAGTTTTGGTGTAGTGTATTGGCTACTGAGAAAAGTCTTCTAAGCTCTGGGTCGTTTTCCTCTTCACCTATCTTTCTAACAAAACTGAAGAGTCCACCTTGTGACGAGATTGTAGTCCCTCCACTGGCTGCTACCGCCTTACCATTACTGCTGCTGAATCCCATAGTTTTTCACACGCTTGGATGAAGTCGCCCCTAGCTAAAAGATCGTCAGCATCTCTAAGATATTTTTCTGAAAGCCCCACACATACTTCGGTTCTATCGGATGGATAGATTTCCTCATTTAGCCCTTTGTATAATGCTTCTAAAGCCAGTTCCTCAATGCTTACCCCAGCTTTCTCGCATTCTTCTCTCAACCCTTTCTCAATTCTCTTAGGCAGTATTAGCTTCAAAGAAATCAAAGCACCTATTCTCATAAAGATTCTCATAATTTATAAACTCTCCTTCAAATAGAAAACGTATCCCCATAGACCACATGGTTTAGAAACATATTTATGGAGTCTCCCTTCTAGGGATTCGCGGAGGATTGAAAAGAGATGGAGTATACAAACCTAGGTAAGACTAGTTTGAAAGTTTCTAGAGTAGGGCTTGGAGCTTGGCAGTTTAGTGAGGATTGGGGTTTAACAGAATATCAAGAGGCTAAAAACATAATCGGTAAAGCTATAGAGCTTGATATAAACTTCTTCGATACAGCAATGGTTTACGGTGGAGGGCTTAGTGAGAATATTCTTGGAAAGGCACTGAATGAAATAGGGGTGAGGAGAGACCAGGTTGTAGTATCTACGAAGATTCCTGGAGAATTCTTAAACCCAGAAGATATCTATAAGTCAGTCAATAAATCTATAGAGATACTTGGCTTAAAGTATATTGATGTACTTTTAGCCCACTGGCCTCCATGCTGGCACAACTATCCAACATATAAGTATGCTAGAGCAATGGAGAAGCTAATCAAGATGGGCTTGGTAAATTATCTAGGGTTAAGTGATTTCCCCGTGGAGCTGGTTGAAAGCTTTAGAAGTAGTTTAGCCTCAACAGATATTGAGGTCTTACAGGTAAGATATAATCTACTGGAAAGGTGGGCTGAGGAAGAATTAATACCGTATGCTGAAGCATGTAAGATTACTGTACAGGCTTGGAGCCCGATAGCTAAAGGAGCATTAACTGGAAAATATACTCCAGAGAATCTCCCAAGATTTGAAGATGTTAGAGCTGGAGAACCAATATTCCATCCAGATAATTTCTCAAGAATATGGCCTATGATAGTTAAGCTAAGAGAGCTGGGTGAGAAATATGGAAAGAAGCCTGTACAGATTGCTTTAAACTGGTTGATAATGTCCAGCCCAGTTGTAGTACCTATACCCGGAGCAAAGAATGCTCAGCAAGTCGAGGAGTTCGTGGATTCAATTGGGTGGAGAATGAGTTACGGAGACTGGGTTGAGCTAGAAGAACTAAGCAGTAGGATAAATATCATACAATCGATCTACTACTTAAAATACAGGAAATTCTAAGCAAAACGATAAGATACAGGTATTAGTAAGACCCTTAACAATAGGCATACCTTCTCCAGAAAAAACTATGCAAAGAATTATTAATTAATGTAGATAGCTTTCTAGGGATGCTACTAGAACCTCCTAGAGGGATGGATGACCTCCTCCCTGATGAATACGCGTTAAAACAGCATATAGTAGATACTATCAGGCAAGTTTACAGTGAGTATGGCTACTTAGAAGTAGAAACACCTACCATAGAATATTATGAATTATTCGAAGTTAAGTCTGGAGAAGAGATTAGAGAAAGAATGTTTGATTTCTATGATAAAGCTGGTAGAAGATGTGTTATCAGACCTGAAGTAACTGCATCTATAGCTAGGCTAGTATCTACTAAGTTGAAAGCGGCTGCTCCACCGATTAGGTTGGGATACATAGCTGACTGCTACAGGTATGATGAACCACAATGGGGTAGGAGACGTAGATTCTGGCAGGGTGGATTCGAGATCTTTGGATCGAGTAACCCATTATCAGATGCAGAGATACTCCAAGTAAGCTATCAAGTATTCAAGAAGATAGGCTTGGAAGAACAGTATTTTAAAGTTGGCCATGTAGGAGTACTTAGAAGCATACTAGAGTCATATAGAGTAGATGAAAAAACGCAAGATAGAATTCTAACATACATTGATAGGAAGAAGATTGAAGAAGCATACAATATTATGAATAGCTTAGATGTAGGAGATGAAGGAATAAAGTCTATCAGGGAGATTATTGAATCTCCGCTTATCACGTGGAAGAAAGATTCAGTGGATCGAGAAGCCCTCAACAAAATCAAGGATGTACTTTCTCCATGGGATAATGCTGTAAAGTCTTTCGAGAACCTACTTGAGATAGTGGAGTTAGCAATTACAAGCGGTGTAGACTCGCCAGTACATGTTATGCCTGGGATGGCTAGAGGTCTAGAATATTATACAGGTTTCATATTTGAACAATCATTACCAGATGTAGATGTTTCACTTAATGGAGGTGGAAGGTACGATAAGCTTGTAGAATTATTCGGTGGAAAACCAACACCTGCAGTTGGATGTGCTATAGGAATCACAAGAATAATGCAGTACATGATGGAGAAGAAGAATATTAAGATTACTCCTAAAAGACCTAAAATATTTCTAGCATACCTACATGATGTAGATAAGAAATATGTTGCAAAGGTGTTAAACACCTTGAGGGGTAGAAACATCCCGCTAGAAGTTGACATATTAGAGAGGAAAATAGCATCTGCCCTAGAATACGCTGTAAAGAATAATTTCAAGTACCTGGTGATAATCGGTAAATCTGAAGAAGAGTCAAGCGAAGTCAGCATAAGAGATTTAGAGAAGAAAACTCAAGTAAGATATAAGATAGATGACGTAGGTAAGATTAAGGAGATACTTGAAGAAGTGAATTAAATTGAGCTACCTTAACCCATACACCCATCTTGAAGCCTTAACAATACTAGCTATAATCTCCCTACTATCCATAAAATTTAGGTTCATTGATTCTGGAGGGGTAGCTACATCATTTATAGTCGGATACTTAATCTATGTCTTCGGCGGAAGAATATACTTCCTAACATTAATCACATTCTATCTAGTCTCAGTAGCTTTCACAAAGATTAGAGTAAGAAGAGTAAAAGAAGTAGAGAATAAAGAAGATGGAGTAAGAGGTTGGAGAAATGTTGTTGCAAATGGATTAACTGCTACTGTAACAGCAGTTGCATCCGGATTATCAACAGACCAGAAAATACTCTTTGCAGCATACCTTGGAGCATTATCATCCGCATTTGCAGACACCCTAGCAACAGAGATAGGCTTACTCTACCCTAGAATGCCTAGGCTAATAACAAACATGAAGATGGTCAAGCCAGGCACACCTGGAGCAGTAACCTATTTGGGGTATCTAGGTGGATTAATAGGCATGACTGCCCTTACACTTATAAGCTCTACAATAGATAAAAGATTCACATTCTATGAAGCTGCAATAATGATATACTCATCAGGGCTTATTGGGATGACCCTTGACAGTATACTTGGGGCCACGGTCCAAGCAAAATACAGATGTAGGATATGCGGTAAAAATACAGAGTCCTCCACCCACTGTGGAGCAACTGCAGAGAAGATAAAAGGTGTAAAATACATCAACACTCACACAGTAAACCTAATAGCAACAATAATAGGAGCAATAGCTGCTACTATACTCGTAGAAGCACTGAATGTAACTAAGTGAGTAACCATAGTTTTAGTAGATAAATTATCAGAGAAGAGATACAAGCTTCTCTTTAGTAAACATGAGATACCCACTCATTTTCTCATTACCTTTCTCTGTAAACTTTTGAGGGTTCGTGAAAGTGTTTTAGCATTAACCTTTCTCTGTTGAACTCATCTCAAAATTCCGTATCTTAGGTGGATGATTATTGATGCTATTGTTGCTAGGGCTTTATATGTTGATGCTAGCCTCTCATATCTTAATATTATCCTCCTGAATGATTTTAGCTATCCGAAGAATCTCTCCACGGCGCTTCTCATCTTCCTATATAGCTCGATACTGTATGGTCTAGGCTTCCTACCATTCCTAGGATTCACAGGTATGTTAGGCTCTATACCCATGGATTCTAAACTACTCCTTACATGTTCTGTATCGTATGCTGAGTCTGCGTAGAGCTGTTCAGGCCTCCAATCCAATCCTTCTACAAGCTCTAAGAGTCTCTTGGAGTCATGCTCATTCCCAGGCCCTATAACTATTCTTAGAGGCATAGAATCCCTGTTTACGCATAAATGTATCTTAGTCCCCTTCCTATGCTTGAATCCATCATATCCTACTAGCTCCCCCCTTCTTAGCCTCGACAGTCGAGCTATCTACAGAAACCATTCCATGCTCTCTAATAGATGCTAACGCTCTGAGTATCCTATACCATACTCCTTCATCCTGCCACTTCTTAAGCCTCCTCCAAGCAGTCTTATACGAACCTAGGCATATCCATCCACCTACAGCCTGTGGTGAGGACGTAGAGTATGCCGTTCAAGACCATCCTATCATCAGCCCTAGGCCTACCAACCCTAGACCTGGGAGGAAGAAGAGGCTTAATCACCTCCCACTCAAAATCACTAAGCTCACGAAACCTCATAAAGAAAACAAGGAAAGAGAAGCTTAAATAGTTTTGAGATGAGTTCTTATAGAATGTGCTCTACAGCTGACTCATATTCTAAACTATCTAAATACGCTGGAAAGATATTTTCGGTTAATATTGAGGGGAGAGCATGGAGACGGTCGGTATAATAGGGGCTGGGCAGATAGGTTCAGCGATAGCAAAGATTATTGCTGAAACTGGTAAATACCATGTTATCGCTTCTAGGAGAAATCTTTCAAAGATTAAAGAACTTGAAAATCTAGGTGTAGAACTAACAAGCAGCAATAAAGAAGTTGCCTCAAGGTCAAACATCGTCATAATATCTGTTAAACCCCATAAAACAATTGAGGTCTTAAGAGAAGTAGCAGTACACTTGAGGAATAAGATCTTAATCTCTGTTGCTGCAGCTATACCTATAGAGAGGCTAATTGAAGCAGCTCCTGAAGCAAAGATCGTTAGAGCTATGCCTAACATCAACATATTAGTGAGAGCTAGCTTTACAGCATATGCTAAGGGGCCAAACCTCACCCAGGAAGATATGAGAAAAATTCAAGAACTCTTCAAGCTAATGGGTGAATATATCGAGATTGAAGAAGAATTAATGGATGCTATTACTGCACTGAGTGGGAGTGGTCCAGCTTATGTTTCAACATTGATTGAAGCTATGGCTTACGCTGGATTAAAAGTTGGGATGCCTAGAGAACTAGCATACTATTCTGCAGCATACACTGTATATGGTTCTGCTAAGCTTTACCTAGAAACAGAACTTCATCCTTCAATTATAAAAGAGATGGTTTTAACTCCAGCTGGAGTAACTATTGAGGGAATATATTACCTTGAGGAGGGTGGGATAAGAACGGCTATAATGAAAGCAGTCGAGGCAGCGACGAGGAAGGCTCAAGAGATAGCTGAAAAACTAAACAAGAAATAGAAAGTAATATTTTTGGAAAATAGGGCTTCTTCCACTAATCAAACTTTATAGAGAAGAATTACTTTACATGGAGAACTATTTCTTATCCTGCTTCTCTTCCTTAATTTTTCTGGATTCTCTAGATTTCTTCTTTTCCATTTCTTTTCTTTTAATCCTCTTCGTTAAAGTATTAGGTAACTGGATATCTTTATCATTTCTTATTGATGGATGATGCGGGTCAACCATTATTACTTCAAACCATTTATAGAGTCCATCTTCAGCTACCCAGTATGCTCCAAGCGGGTAGAGGTTTGGATACTTCTTAACTGCATGGTTCACTGCTTCTTCCTTCATCGTTATGTTAACTTTATGCTTAACTACTCCGGTCGTTTTAGGTCTTCTACCTGCTTTAGGTCTAGGCTTCTGGAATCCCCCTCTCCTAACTCTTACCCTAACTACTATGAATCCCTGCTTAGCTTTATAGCCAAGCTGGCGGGCTCGGTCAAGCCTTAGAGGTTTCTCAACTCTAACAACTGAGGGCTGCCTCCTCCATCTAATCAATCTTTCCTTCATTGATGCTTTAAGTTCTTCAGGTTTTTCTCTCCAAAGCTCGTTAAGCCTACTGTAAAGCGACATACTCCTTTATCTCCTTACCGTATCCCTATAGGCTCTCTATTTAACTCTATTATCTCATTTGGTAATATGAATCTCTTGTATCAGCTAGAGAATTTTTCAGGCGTGGTTATATGGAGTTCTACTGGAGCTTCAACTTCTGTATAGACACTCACCATCATCTCATACTTCATATCAATATTCTCTGTGACTACGAGAATATCTGTATCGCTTAAAGCTGTAATAAATCCTTTAACCACCGAGCCGAAGATATAAACTCTAACGTTTGGGTCTATGCTACTCAGCATCCTTTTTACTTTACGTCCTACCTCTAGATAATTCTTGAGGTAATCCAGTAGTCTATCTTCATATCTTCTCAACAATAGGCTTAAACACCTCGATGACAAACCTGTAGATATCTCTTACTTCTCTCTCCTCGAAAACGTAACGTAGATATCTAGATACTGTGTATGCTTATACTTGAGTATAAGTTTCTTCTAGAGATCAGTATCTTACCGCAATCGGGGCATTCATAGATTGATATATAGTTTCTAGGACTGGAACTCGCTCCTCTTGGCCTAGAATGTTTATGCTAGCCATGTAGGAAATGGTAAGATGAAGACATATATGGAGATCTATTTCTGAATAGATCTCCATATACTATGTTAAAAACGTTGATCTATGATTTTCGTAGGGTGTTAGCAGATCTAGTGTCATAGTTTAAGCTATTAGATTTCTAGGTCAGCTGTAGGCTGAGCTCCTACTTCTAAAAGAATATGTATATTTTTTCTAGGATGTATCTACCTCTAATCGGGATAGTGTGACCGCATCTAGGACATCTATCTCCATCTAGTTTAAAGTATGTTACTCTATAGTTTCTTCTAGAGATCAGTATCTTACCGCAATCGGGGCATTTAGTATCTTCTAATCCTTCCATCCTAACGTTTCCTACATATACGTAGTTTATGCCGATCTTCTCAGCTTTCTCCTTGATTGCGAGTAGAGTAGATAGAGATGTTGGAGGAGTCTTCCAGACATTAGCTGGGTAATATCTATTAATGTGTAGGGGGACATCTGCCCCCAGCACGTCTAGATGTTTATTGAGTATCCAATCTGTACATTCTTCAAAATCGTTGAAGCCTGTAACAACAAGGTAAACCATTTCTACATGGCCTCCCATCTCTATTATTCTTCTAGCATTAGAGAAGATTATTGAATGGTCTATTGAGGCAATAGCTCTACGTGCTTTCGGGCACCCCTTAATATCTATGCTAAACCCGTCTACCCCATGTTCTATCAATTCTTGAATTGCTCGAAGTGTAAAGTAGCCGTTAGTTACAATAGTTCCATATAGGTTGAATCTTCTTCCAAGCTCGAATAAATCTAATAGATAATCGAAGAGTGTTGTAGGCTCATTAAAGCTTGCACATAATCCTTCATCCTGGTTTTTTAGAGCTTCCTCTACTAGTTCTTGAGGTTGTATTCTCCTAGATGCTGTTGGAAGATTAGAGAAGCTTAGATGATGATTTTGACACCATGGGCAATAGAATGTACATGCGTATCCCGAGAAGGTTAAAGATGTACTATTTGGCCAATAGTGAAAGAAAGGTTTTATCTCTATAGGTCTACTCTCCACAGCGCTTATCAAACCATAACCATCATGTATCAACCTTCCATCAATATTCACATAGTTCCTACATACCCCCCTACTCCCCAAAGTAAGCCTACACTTCCTCTCGCATACCTGACACTCAACTACATCATTATACTTTACCCAAAGCTTTCCAATCTTCACATCCTCACCCCAATAAAAATGTACAAGACTAAGTATTTAATCATAGAAGAAGATACCTCTTAGGATTCACGTTATATAATGTTAATACTGAGTTTGCTAGATGTTTTGTTGGGTATGCGTGTTGATAAGGTGTTTATACAGGTTTTATGTCATGCTACTGAAGATGAAGATAAAGTTATGAGGGCTGTAGAGAGTATTGTTGGATTAGATAGGATGAGTAGGATGAAGATTAGTAGCCAGGTTTTGAAGGGTTATTATGGAGACCCAGTAACAATGATCAAGCTTGAAGTATTAGATCCGGAAACATCTACTCAGATTATCAGAGAAGTCTTCTCCAAGCTTTCAGAATACGAGAAGCATGACATAGTTGAGAATTGCATAGAGAAGGGAAGGCATAGAGGGAGAATTTACATCCGCTTAGATAAGCAAGCAGCCTACAATAGAATATTAAGACTCTCAGATAAAGACCCTATCAGGATCGAAGTATCAGTGAGAGGAGACGTAGACAGGCTGATTGATATTTTAAATATTCAGGGTGGAGGAGATACAACGTAAACAAAGAGTAAGATGTAGTTTTAGTATATGGGGGGCAGGATGTGGGTAGAAAATACATAGATTTTTGGATAAACTTAACCGATGAATCAGATTTATCTGAGATGATTTCAGAAGTAAAGAAGCTTGGGTTTAGAAGTGTAGTTGTATCTTCAGTAGATGAGAGCAGGCTTAAAGAATTCAAGAAGCTTGGTGAAGACTTTAAGATAGAAGTCTATAGGAAGCTTATCCTAGAACCAGAAGATAGGTTATCTCTTCTCAAGAATCTGAGAGCTTATAGAGGTGGATGTGAAGTAATCTCAGTTATATGTAGTAATCTTGAAGTTGCTCTAACAGCTGCAAGAGATAGTAGAGTTGACTCCCTAATCCTACCACCTAGTAAGAGGTTTAGGATCGATAAAGGTGTAGCAGCGCTCATCAGTAACTCTGTTGAGCTACCTTTTAAATGGTTTATAGATGAAGCCAGCAGGAGGGAATTCATAAGAGTAGCAAGCGAGGTAGTTAATCATCTATCTAAGAAGACTAGTGTAATTGTTTCTTCAAGTGCTTCTAAACCCTTCGAGCTTCGCAGCCCCCATGAGCTGGCTTCCCTTCTACAAGTCCTAGGACTAGACAGGAGTGCCGCATTGAATGCTGTATCAATCATACCAGGAAAGATTATTGAGACAAACCTAGTTAAACTATCATCTAGCTATATTGCTAGAGGGGTATTGAAGATTGGTTAAAAGAAAGAAGAGATACATCATCGTTGAAGCATCAACTGAGATACCCATAGAAGTTTTTAAGAAGCTTATTGAGAAGAGCTATCTAGAATTATTCGGTGAGTTCGGTTTAAATGAAGCCAACTTAAGATTAGTTAAGAAGATTAATAATAAGTTTATCCTAGAGTGTTCTCACAACTCTACATCGAGAGCAATCCTATCTATTTCTTCTATCAGGAAGCTAGATGATAGCTTGATCTGCCTTAGAGTAGTTAAGGTTGCTGGAACTATTAGGAAGGCGAGGGAGATAATTGCTGAAGGATAGAGTTCCAGAATTCTATAGATAGAGCCTAACATACCAGTGAATCCCAGGAATAGAGGGAGGCCTAGACCATACAATACTGAGCTATATAGGAAGATGAGAGAAGGTTCAGTCCAATATATGCCATTTTACATTGTCAGGGTCAAAATAATAAAATAATTTAGGGAGAGTGGGTGGCCGATGAGTTAAAGTAGCTGCGACTAGCGGGGACTCTATCCTTCACCGTTGCGTACCGGGAGTCCTAGAAGCATCCTACTAGCCGACAGCTTTTACTACTCATCGGCCAGCAGGGTTTGTCGTTAGAAGATACGCTATCCTCAAAGACTTCAAAATCATCAACTGTATTCTATATATCGCCTTTTTATTCTATATATCGCCTTTTCTTTGGGTAGACGATTAACTATCTCAGTAATAGTATCTGAAATATTTGCATTCTTCTTAGCATTGAGATATAGATTTGCTGCGAGAGCTACAACATGCTTTCTAAGTCTATGGTCATATCGGCCTTCATTCTTGTTAGGCGTAAATCCTAGTAATCCCTTAAGTCTTCTCATATGTAGATGAAGTGGTAACTCAACTGTTAGGATAGCTAGTTCAACGCTATCCTTTACCCCCAGTAGTTTACACGCTTCCTCATATACATCGTTATTAGCCACTTCTCTGATGATCCTTCTAGATATCCTTACACAATCATTCTCCATAAGCCTTATAGACTCTCTGAAATCGTAATCAAAACCCTGACTCAATAGACTCTTTAGAGTCGCCCTCCAACGTATAATCTTCTCGTACTTATTTATTAGTGGCCTCATCTTCATCTTAAACTCCAGCTCCTCAACCGTCAATAGTCTGAATCCGTCTCTTGGAACTATTGAGAGTAGCTGGGCATCAACTTCATCACTTTTCTTTAGATTATTCTCCTTCCTAAGCTTCTTCAGCATCCTTGTATCCTTTAGAATATAGACCTTAACGCCTCTCTTAAGAAGTCTTAAGACATCATCGTAAACTTCTGGAAACAACGAATCAATGAATACCTCGCTAGCATCCTTAAGCTTCTTCAGCCTCCTTATCTTCAATATCTTCTGTCCATCAAAAGCATAGTGGAGTTTTTGTTTCCTTTTACCATTGACAGCTGTCCTCGAAACATCAACATAATATATCTTCATCCTTCCACCTCTTTATATCTGAGGATAAAGAATATCTCTAAGCTTCCTAGACAAGGCTATAAACAATATCATAGATACCAGTATGAGGGTGGAGGCTGGTGGGTTTACCGCCGAGAGAACTATGGTATATGCTATGAGCGTTACTGACAAGTACTTTACCAGTATGAGGGCTACCCTGTATCTAGGAGTCTTCATCACAAATAAGGTATGATTCCAGGGTATAATTAGTGTTCTAGGCCTATAGCAGTTGCTACCGTGATGTGATTGGTGCTTGGCCTAGAATCCTTATTGATGCCCACACCCACTATCTTACATGCATATAGACAGGCTTATAGGGATGTGTGAGAAGCGTGTTGAGAGGATAGTCAAGGCTTCAAGGATATACCCAGAGCTTGTGGATAGGGCTTCCAGACTTCTATCTAGGCTCAGGATTCTGAAAGCCTTGGAGGGAGTGGTTGGAG